>Ga0316622_100002538_pt1 | contig 12666 bp, 10 predicted proteins | sample OWC_Aug_OW2_C1_D_FD_207646 | JGI IMG/M metagenome (GOLD analysis project Ga0316622, IMG submission 207646) | Wetland soil microbial communities from Old Woman Creek delta, Ohio, United States - OWC_Aug_OW2_C1_D5_C | ecosystem: Environmental > Terrestrial > Soil > Wetlands | place: USA: Ohio... | reverse complement strand
TCGGCAGGCGGCTGCAGGTCGTTCTTGCCAAAACCCTGCGTCCACCCGGCCGGCACACCGATGCGCCCCGCCTCTTCAAGAGAGCCTGAGAGTATAACAGCAGCGGTATTGCGGGCGAGCTTCGGGTGCTCGAAGATGTCCCGGGTGGCGATCGCCGCGGTCGGCTTGACCACCGCGTAGCGCGCCGGCGGCAGCGTCAGCGGCGTCAGCCTCTCGCCGACGCCCTCGACGAAGGCATTGTGGCCGCCCAGGAAGAAGGGCACGTCGGCGCCGAGCCGCAGTCCGATTTCGGCCAGCCGCTCCTGCGGCCAGCGCAAGGCCCACAGCCGGTTCAGCGCCAGCAGCGTGCTCGCGGCGTCGGAACTGCCGCCGCCCAGGCCGGCGCCCCAGGGCAGGCGTTTCAGGATCGAGATGTCGGCCCCCAGAGGGCTGCCGCTGGCCGATTGCAGCGCGCGCGCCGCGCGCAGGCAGAGATCGTCCGCAGGCAGTGGCGGACCGAGATCACGCCGCATCAGGGCGCCGTCGGCGCGCGATTCGAAGTGCAGCGTATCGGCCCAGTCGATGAGCACGAAGAGCGATTGCAGCAGGTGGTAGCCATCGCCGCGCCGCCCGACCACGTGCAGGAAGAGATTGAGCTTTGCCGGCGCCGGAACATCGTAGAGCGCACGCAAGGTCATTCGTGCCCCCTGCGGCCTGCGGCCGGCCCGGCCCTCGGCAGAGCCTGCGGGCTCACTGGACAACGCGCTGCGCGCTCCAGGATGAGCGCTTCGGAGCGGCCGTGCGCGCTCATGGGCGGGTGTCCGGATCCAGCCGCACGCGCACGATGACCGCGGGCGGCGCCAGCCGCCGCGCCTCGATCGCGCCCTCGGCCTGACGCAACAGCAGCACCTGCCAGCCGAGCTGCTCGAAGCCGTCGTCGCGGTTGAGATGCGGCGCTGCCGACCAGGGCCGGCCGGCGATCCAGTCGGGCAGGGCGGCCAGCGGCAGCGCTTCGCCGAGCGCCTGGCGCGACAGTTCGTCCAGCGTGTCGAAGCGGCGCTCGCCCTCCGAGGTGTCCAGCACGGCGAGGCCGGGCGCCCATCGCGCCTGCGCGACGCGGGTGCCCAGAGGCGAATTCAGTCGCAGCTCGCCCGACCGGTCGTCCCCCCGCAATTCGAAGGCGGCACTCATGCTCTGCGCCGCCTGGCCACCATCGGCGGCGATATTCACGGCCAGCCGCCCGCTGGTCCACGCCGGCCCGCCCGGTGCGGGCGGCGGTGTCGTGCAGCCCGCCAGCCATGCCGCCGCCAGCCCGGCCAGCGCGCGGCCGATCACAGGTCGACGCGCAAGCGGGCCAGCGTCTCGCGCAGCACGTCGTTGGCGGCGTCGCGGCCCTTCGCTTCGAGCCAGATCCGGCGCGCCTCGTCGCGCTGGCCCAGCGCCCACAGCACCTCGCCGAGATGGGCGCCGATCTCGGGGTCGGGCCGCGCCGCGTAGGCGCGCTGCAGCAGGCGCAGCGCTTCCGCGTGGTTGCCGAGCCGGAACTCGACCCAGCCCAGGCTGTCGGTGATGAAGGGGTCGCCCGGCGACAGTTCCAGCGCACGCTGGATGAGCACGCGCGCCTCGGGCAGGCGCTGGCTGCGGTCGGCCAGCGAATAGCCCAGCGCGTTGTGGGCATGGGCGTTGTCGGGCTTGATCTCGATGACCCGCCGCAACAGCCGCTCCATCTCCTCGAGGCGGTCGATCTTCTCGGCCATCATGGCCTGCTCGTACATCAGGTCGGCATCGTCGGCAAAGCGCTGGTTGGCTTCGCCCAGCACCTCGAAGGCCTCGCGCCAGTGCTTGACCTCGCGCAGCACGCTGGCTTCGGCCACCAGCTTGGCCCGCTGGTCCTCGGCGCTGCGCTCGGGGGCGCGGCGGATCAGATCGCGCGCCTGCGCCAGCTGGCCCTGGCGCGCCAGGATCGAGGCACGGCGCGCCTGCACCTCGAGCGCGCGGCGCGGGTCGTCGACCTTCGCCAGCCAGCCTTCGGCGGCGGCATAGTCGCCGCGCTGTTCGGCCGACTGGGCCAGCATCAGCCAGGCCTGCACCAGGCCTTGGTCGGGGCGTGCGCCGTCGCCGTCGGCGTCCTCCAGGCCCGCTGCGTCCGCGTCGTCGGCAGCGGCCGGGGGCTGGCTCTGCACGAGTTCGATATAGCGCTGCAGCGACGCTTCGCCCTCCCGGACCTGCCTGAGTTCCAGTTGCAGCGCACCCAGCGACAGGTAGGGCGGCGCGACCTCGGGTTGCGCGCGAGTGGCTGCTTCCAGCTGGGTCACGGCATCGGCGTAACGCTGGGCGCCGGTGAGCAGCCGCACATAGGCCAGGCGCACCGCGGGTTCGACCTGCGGCTGGCGCAGGTACTGCCGCACCAGTTCCTCCGCCGCCGGCCGCTCGCGCATCAGATCCATCGCCAGCAACGGCGGCCCGGGCGCCGCGGCATCCAGACCCTGCGCTTCACGGGCCAACGCCAGCGCCCGATCGGGTTCGTGCGCCTCGAGCCAGACGCGTCCGATCGCCACGCGCACGGCCACACGCGTGGCCGGAGCGTCGCGGTAGGGCTTGAGCGACTCCTCCAGCACGCCGGCAATGAAGCGCGGGTCGCTGGCACGCTGCAGGAACCGCGGCAGCGCGGATACCAACCCGGGCCGCTCGGCTTCGGGCGTCAGCACCAGCAGGGCCTGCAGCGGCTCGGCGATGCCATCGTTGCGGTTGAGCACCAGCAGGATCTGGAGCTGCAGCCGCAAGGCATCCAGCGATTCCGGCCGCGCCCGCTGCCAGTCGCGCGTGGCGGCCAGCGCCTGCTCGCCGGCGCGGGCCTGCAGGGCGATGTCGACCGCACGCCGGAACAGCGCTTCGTCGCGGGTGCGGCGGGCGGCGTCGAGGATCCAGTTGTAGGCCGATCCGGCGTCGCCGGCGGTCAGCGCCATCTCGCCGATCAGCACCTGGTAGAGCAGACGGCCGTCGAGGGCCGAGTTGGCCGTCTGCTCGGTGCCGCCCGGTGCACCCAGCTGGGCGAAGGCCGGCGTTGCCACCAGCAGGGCCGGCACCGCAAGGACGGCGGCCAGCGTGGGGCGCCAGCGTGGGCGTTCGGACATCGGGACTCCAGAGCGGTCGAAAGTCATTCTCACATAATGAACCCATGCCGGAGCTCCCTGAGGTCGAGGTCACGCGGCGGGGCATTGCCGCACCGCTGCTGGGGGCACGCGTGCTGGCGGCCCGACTGGGCAAGCCGCTGCGCTGGCCGCTGGGCCGGCCGGTCGAGTTGCTGGCTGGAGGCACGGTGGGTGACGTGGTGCGGCGCGGCAAATATTTGTGGCTGCCGCTGTGGCACGGGCCCCGGGCAGCCGCGGCCGACGACGGCGGCCTGCTGCTGCACCTGGGCATGTCGGGTTCGCTGGCGCTGCTGCGCGAGGCGCCGGAGCCGGGGCCGCACGACCACTTCGACCTCGTCACCGACCGCGGCACCTTGCGCCTGAACGACCCGCGGCGCTTCGGCGCCGTCGTCTGGTCGACCTCGATGCACGCCATGCCGGCCTCGACGTTGCTGGACCGGTTGGGCGCGGAGCCGTTCGACCCGGCCCTGACCCCGGCGCTGTTCCATGCCGCGCTACGGCGCCGACGTGCAGCCGTCAAGGCCGTGTTGCTGGCCGGCGACGTGGTCGTCGGCGCCGGCAATATCTACGCCTGCGAGGCGCTGTTCGCCGCCGGCATCCACCCGGCGACCCGCGCCGACCGCATCAGCCGGCCGCGCGCGGCGCGCCTGCTCGCCGCGCTGCGTGGCACGCTGGCGCGCGCGCTGGAACTCGGCGGCTCGACGCTGCGTGACTTCACCGACGCCCATGGCGCCAGCGGCGAGTTCCAGCTCGAAGCCGCGGTCTATGGCCGCGCCGGACTGGGCTGCCGGCGCTGCGGCGGCACCGTGCGGCGGATCGTGCAGGCTCAGCGTTCGACCTACGTCTGCCCAAGCTGTCAGCGCCGGTAACTCCGGTAACGCCGGCGCCGGTCGTGACTTCCGACAGCCTGAAATGGCCCCCTGCGGGCTTGGGTGGCGGGCAGCCCTGGGCTAGCATGCCGCCACCCGCTTGCAGCGCCCGCCGACGTCTTTCATGCACAGCCCCATCGCCCACAGTCTCGACGCGCTGGCCGCTTGGCGGGTCAGCGTGGATGGCCGGGTCGTCCCGCTGGCGCGCGCGCTCGCCGAACTGGACCTGCTCGACGACGGCGATGCCGCGGCGATCGTCGCACTGCGCGAACGCCTGGCATCCGACAAGCTGGTGCTCGCCTTCGTCGCCGAATTCTCGCGCGGCAAGTCCGAGCTGATCAACGCCATCTTCTTTGCCGACACCGGCCGTCGCGTGCTGCCGGCCACCCCCGGGCGCACCACGATGTGCCCGGTCGAGTTGCGCTTCGACGCCGGCGTGCCGCCGCAACTGGCGCTGTTGCCCATCGAGACGCGGCTGCGCGGCCTCTCGCTGGCCGAACTGCGGCCGCGCGAGGAACACTGGCAGGTCGTGCCGCTGGACCCGCGGCGACCGCAGACGCTGGTGCAGGCACTGACCGCCGTCACGCGCACGCAGCGTGTCAGCGTGCAGCAGGCCGGGTCCCTCGGCTTCTGGAACGAGGCCCAGCCCGAGGACAACCCGCCGCGCGCCGCCGACGGCACGGTGGAGGTGCCCGCCTGGCGCCACGCCATCATCAACTACCCGCACCCCCTGCTGGAACGCGGACTGGTGGTCATCGACACGCCGGGGCTCAACGCCATCGGCGCCGAACCCGAACTCACGCTCGGGCTGCTGCCGACCGCGCACGCGGTGGTCTTCGTGCTCGCCGCCGACACGGGCGTGACGCGCTCGGACCTGGCCATCTGGCGTGAACACCTCGACCAGGCGAGCCTGGAGCGCTTCATCGTGCTCAACAAGATCGACACGCTGGTCGACCCGCTCGCCTCGGCGGTCGAGTGGCAGGCGCAGATCGAGCAGCAGCGCGTGCACGCGGCGGCCACGCTGGACGTGGCGCCGTCGCGTGTCTTTGCGTTGTCGGCACGCGACGCCCTGGCGGCACGGGTCGACCGCAACGGGTCGGCTCTCGAATCGAGCCGTCTGCAGCCGCTGGAACATGCGCTGGCGGCCGGCCTGCTGCCGCGTCGGCACGAACTGCTGGTGCAGTCGGCGGTGACCGTGCTCGATCAATTGCGCGGCTCGGCCACGCGCCGGCTGAGCGACCGCCGGCGCCAGCATGCCGAGCAGCTGATGGAGCTGCGCGGCCTGCGGGGCAAGAGCGGCACCAAGACACGGCTGCTGGTGCAGCGCGTCGAGGCCGAGGCGGCGGACTTCGAGCGCTGCACCGGGCGGCTGGCGGCCTTGCGCGCGGTGCAGGCGAAGCTGCAGCGTGCGGCGTCGTCGGCGCTGTCGAGCGACGCCTTGCGCGCCGAGGTCGCGGCGATGCAGGCGACGATGTCCTCGCGCCTCTTCAATCTCGGCGGCCGCTCGGCTTTCGACGCCCTCGTCGACCGCCTGCACGCTGCCTTGAACGAGGCCGGCGCGCAGGCCGAGGAGATGCGCCAGATGCTGCAGGCCAGCTACCAGCAGCTGAATACCGAATTCGGTTTCGTCCTGACGCTGCCGCCGGTGCCGCCGCTGGTGCCGTACCACACCGAACTCGATCTCATCGCCCAGAATTACGGGCGCTACCTGGGCCTGACCCAGGCCTGGCGCATGGCCGCGCCGGGCTTTGCCGAGCAGTTCCGGCGCATGCTGTTGTCCAAGCTGCGCGTCGTATTCGAGAACGCGGCCGGCGAACTGGAGTTGTGGGGCAGGGGTGCCAGCAGTCAGGTCGAGGTGCAGTTGCGCGAGCGCCGCCGCGCGTATACGCGCCGGCGCGACGCCCTGCAGCGTGTGCAGGCCGCCGCCGGCGAACTGGAGCAGCGCATTGCCGAGGTGCAGGCGCTGGACGAACAGCTGGGCGAGACGCGCGCCCGGCTCGACGCGCTGGCCGATGCGGCCATCGCCGCGGCGCGCCGCCTGGATGGGGTTTCCGGCACGCTGATGCCGGCACTGCAACTGCAGCAGGACGCCGCTTGACGGCCGGGCAGCCGCCGCTGCCCGTCGCACCGGCTTCGCTGGCCGCCCGTGTCGTGCGCTGGCAGCGCAGCCACGGCCGCCACGGCCTGCCTTGGCAGGGCACGCGCGATCCCTACCGCGTCTGGCTGTCCGAGGTCATGCTGCAGCAGACGCAGGTGGCGACGGTGCTGGACTACTACGCCCGCTTCCTGGTGCGCTTTCCCGACGTTCGGGCGCTGGCCGCGGCGCCGCTGGACGAGGTGCTGGCGCTTTGGAGCGGCCTGGGCTACTACAGCCGGGCACGCCATCTGCATCGCTGCGCGCAGCAGGTCGTGGCGCTGCACGGCGGCGTCTTCCCACGCCGTAGCGCTGATTTGGCCGATCTGCCGGGCGTCGGCCGCTCCACCGCGGCGGCGATCGCGGCCTTCTGTCACGGCGAACGGGTGGCGATCCTGGACGGCAACGTCAAGCGGGTGCTGACACGCGTGCTCGGCTTTGGCGGCGACCTGGCGCTGGCCGCCGAGGAAAGGCGCCTGTGGGCCGCAGCGCAGGACCTGCTGCCGGCGCGCCGGGTCGACGTCTATACCCAGGGCCTGATGGACCTGGGCGCCACCGTCTGCCTGGCGCGCAAGCCGGCCTGCCCGGCGTGCCCGCTGGCCCGCGAGTGCGTGGCGCAACGGACGGGCACGCAGCATGAGTACCCGGTGAAGACGCGCAAGCTCCAGCGCGGGCAGCGCGACAACGCACTGCTGTGGCTGGAACACCGCGGCCGCTGGTGGCTCGTGCAACGCCCGCCACGCGGCGTGTGGGCCGGACTGTGGACGCTGCCGGAATACGCTTCCAGGCAGGCGCTCGAACGGACCACCGCCGGCTGGCCGGGCCACGGAAGCTGGCTGCCCGCGATCCGCCACGCGCTGACGCATTTCGACTGGACCCTGCATCCCCTGGCCTGGCGCGTGCCGGCGCGCTTGCGGAACTTGCCCGAGCTGCCGCCGGGCCGCTGGGCAACACCCGAGGAAGCGCTGGCGCTGGGACTGCCGGCGCCGGTGCGGCGGCTGCTGGAGGTCGACGGAACCTTCGTGCTCAGCTGACGATGACCTTCTTGTCGCGCAGGAATCCGTCGACCAGCGACAGCCGGATCACGGGGTCGTCGAGTTCCATCAGCTTCTGCTTGGCGGCCAGGGACACCGGCAGCAGTTCGCACCAGCGGTTGGCGACCCAGCCGGCATCGTCGAGACGGTAGGGCGGTGCGAAGGGGAGCTTGTCCTGCGACTGCAGCTTCTTGATCGCTTCGGCCAGCGCCTCCACGGTCTGCCGCACCGCCGGGCCGGGCTGGCGCGCCGGGTCGTCGTCGAGGGTCCGGACCGGCGCCACCCACAGTCCGTTGTCGCGCTGCGTCGCCGCGGCCGTGAGCCGGAAGCGCCGCCCGCCCCGGCAGCGCAGGCGCAGGATGCCGGGCTGCTCGGCGTCGACGTCGTCGATGTGCGCCAGCACGCCCACCTGTTCGAGCTGCACCGGTGCCTTGCCGCGGCCGGCCTCGCTGCCCTGGCGCAGGCAGATCACGCCGAAGGGCTGCCCGCTGCGCAGGCATTCGGAGACGAGGTCGAGGTAGCGCGCCTCGAAGACCTTCAAGCCCAGCAGCGCGCCGGGGAAGAGCACGGTCTGCAGCGGAAACAGCGGCAGGGGGTCGGGCAGCGGTTTGCTCATGCGGGATTCAGTCGCGCGCGTCGAGCTCGCGGTGGCGCAGCAGCGTGGCGTAGCGGCCCTCGAAGCGGCGCGCCAGCCACTCCGCCGTGTAGACCGAGCGGTGCTGGCCGCCGGTGCAGCCGATGGCCACGGTGAGGTAGCTGCGCTGGTCGTCCTCGAACGATGGCAGCCAGCGCGACAGGAAGGTCTGGATCTGCGCCAGCATCTCCGCGGCCTCGGGCTGCTGCTCCAGATAGGCGGCCACCGGCGCGTCGCGTCCGGTGAGCGGGCGCAGCTCGCGGATGTAGTAGGGGTTGGGCAGCACGCGAACGTCGAACACGTAGTCGGCGTCCAGCGGCACGCCGTGCCTGTAGGCGAAGGACTCGAAGACCAGCGTCAACGCCGCGTCGCGCGCGCCCACCAGGGCACGCACCCAGCTGCGCAACAGCGCCGGGCGCAGCTGGCTGGTGTCGATGACGGTGGAGATCTCGCGCAGGTTGGACAACATCTCGCGCTCCAGCTCGATGGCGTCGACGAGTGCACGCGCGGCGTCGCCGCGCTCGGGCGTCGCGGTCAGCGGGTGCGGGCGACGCGTCTCGGAGAAGCGGCGCACCAGCGCGTCGGTGCTGGCGTCGAGGAAGATCGGCCGGATGCGCACGCCTTCCTTGCGCAGCTCGTCGATCAGCGGGACCAGGCCGGGCAGCGAGGTCGCCGTGCGCACGTCCACCGCCACCGCCACGCGGTGCGTGTAGCGCTCGCTCTCCAGGCGGATGAAGTCGCGCAGCAGTTCCGGAGGCAGATTGTCGACACAGAAGTAGCCGGCGTCCTCGAGCGCGTGCAGTGCCACCGACTTGCCCGACCCCGAGATGCCGGTGATCAGGATGACCTCGTCCCGCCGGCTGCCTGCCATCGGCATCCAGTCGCTCACTGGCGCACCCTTCGGCCCGTGGCCGCCGGGCGCGAATCCGCCCTCGGCAGATCCTCGGCGCTCATCGGCGCGGGCCCGATTGCAGGCCGAGCAGTGCCTGCGCATGCACGGTGCCCGAGAGGCGCTCGCCGCCGAGCATGCGTGCCACCTCGGCGACCCGCGCCTCGCCTTCCACCGCTTGCACGTCCGACAGCGTCTGCCGCCCCTGCAGGGACTTGGAGACGACGAAGTGCCGATCGGCGCAGGCGGCGACCTGCGCCAGGTGCGTCACCGCCAGCACCTGGCACGAGCCGCCCAGCTGCTTCATCAGCCGGCCGACGCTGTCGGCCACGGTGCCGCCGACGCCGGCGTCGATCTCGTCGAAGATCAGCGTCGGCACGCCGGCTTCGCCGCCGCTCGCGCCCTGGGCCGCGGTGACGGCGATGGCCAGCGCCAGCCGCGACAGCTCACCGCCCGAGGCCACCTTGGACAGCGGGCGCGGCGTGCTGCCGGCATGGCCGGCAACGCGGAATTCCGCCGCTTCCAGTCCCCAGGATTGCGGCTCGTCCTGCTTCAGCAGCGCGACCTCGAAACGGCCGCCGGCCATGCCGAGCTGCTGCATCGTCTGCGTGACGGCGGCGCCCAGCGCGGGCGCAGTCTTGCGGCGCAGCCGCGATATGCGCTCGGCCTCCTGCCGCCAGGTCCGTTCGCCGGCGCCAGCGGCCTGTTCGAGCGCCTCCAGGTCGGCCGCCGCGTCCAGGCTCTTCAGTTCGGCCTGCCAGCCCGCCAGCAGCGCGGGCAGCTCGGCCGGGCTGCGGCGATAGCGACGCGCCAGTGCCACCCAGGCACCGAGCCGGGCGTCGAGTTCGGCCAGGCGATCCGGGTCGGGTTCGCTGCGATGCAGGTAGGACTGCAGGGTGTGCGCGGCGTCTTCGAGTTGCGCCTGCGCCTCACGCAGCACCTGGGCCACCTCGCCCAGCGCGCTGTCGTAGTGCTGCACCTCCTCGAGCGCGGCGATGGCGCGCGAACTCAGGCCGTCGGCACTGGGCTCGTCGCCAGACACCGCCGCCAGCGCGGAGCGCGCCGCGTCGAGCAGGGCCTGGCCATGGGCCAGCCGCTGGTGCTCTGCATTCAGCGACTCCCACTCTCCCTCGGCCGGTGCGAGCTTGTCCAACTCGCCGATCTGCCAGGCCAGGCGTTCGCGCTCGCGGTCGAGCGTCTCGCGCTGGCCGCGCGCCGCGTCCAGCCGCACCAGCGCCTGACGCCAGTCCTGCCAGGCCGCGTCCAGGGCCGAGGTGTCGGCCCGTGCCTGCGCGTCGAGCAGCGCGCGCACGGCGGCCGGCCGCGTCAGGCTCTGCCAGGCGTGCTGGCCGTGGATATCCACCAGCAGGTCGGCCACCTCGCGCAGCTGCGCCACGGTGGCCGGGCTGCCGTTGATCCAGGCCCGGCTCTTGCCCTGGGCGTCCACGGTGCGGCGCAGCAGCAGGGTATCGTCCAGGTCATCGCCGGGCCGCCCCACGATGACCTGCCCCCTCGGGGGGCGGTCGCCGCCGGCGGCGGCCTCGGCGCCCCTGTTCGCAAAACCGGCCTCGTCGAGCCAGGGCCGCAGGGCCGGTGGCGTGTCGAACTCGGCGCTGACCTCGGCGCGCGCGGCGCCCTCGCGCACCAGGTTGACATCGGCGCGGTTGCCCAGGGCCAGCTGCAGGCCGTCGACGAGGATCGACTTGCCGGCGCCGGTCTCGCCCGTGAGCACGGTAAAGCCGGCTCCGAGCTCGATCTCCAGCTCGGCGACGATGGCCACATCACGCAAGCTCAGGCGGCGCAACATGGCGGCGGGCTAGACACCACCCTCGTACCAGCGCAGCTTGCGCCGCAACGTGGCGTAGTAGCTCCAGCCGCGCGGGTGCAGGAAGCGCACCTTGAAGGCGGAGCGGCGCACGCGCACCTCGTCGCCGTGCATCAGGCTGGCCAGGTTGTGCATGTCGAAATTGGCCGACAGGTCCTTGCCGGTGACGATGCCGATGCGGATCTGGCCATGGTCGGGCAATACGATCGGCCGATTGGACAGCGTGTGCGAGGCGATCGGCACCACCACCCAGCCGGCGATGCCCGGATGCAGGATCGGTCCGCCGGCCGACAGCGCATAGGCCGTGGAGCCGGTGGGCGAGGCGATGATCAGGCCGTCGGCACGCAGGTTGACCACGAAGTCGTCGTCGACGTCGACGCGCAGCTCGATCATGCTGGCCGTGGCGCCGCGGCTGACCACCACGTCGTTGAGCGACAAGCCTTCGAAGATCTTCTCGCCGTCGCGCCAGACATCGCCTTCGAGCATCGAGCGGTGCTCTTCCTCGTAGTCGCCGGCGATCATCTGGGCCAGCGCTTCCTTGTACTGGCCGACGGCGATGTCGGTGATGAAGCCCAGCCGCCCCTGGTTGATGCCCACCAGCGGCACATGCCAGCGTGCTAGTTCGCGCGCGATGCCGAGCATGGTGCCGTCGCCGCCCACGACCACCGCCAGATCGCAGCGCCGGCCCACGTCCTGCGCCGTCAGCGACTCGAAATCGGTGACGCCCGTGGCCAGCGCGGTCTCCTGTTCGAACGAGACCTCCAGGCCCTGCGCGACCAGGAAATGGGCGAGTTCCTCCAGCAGCGGGCGTATGCCCTGGGCCTGGTACTTGCCCACGATGGCGGCGTGACGGAAGCCTGACGGCATGCGGCGCATTACACCATAGGCCCCCGGAAACGAGGGCCCGCCGCAGCGGCCACATTCCTACAATGCGGGCATGCTCGATGACCGTGCCCGCTCGCTGCTGAAGACCCTGGTCGAGCGCTACATCGCCGACGGCACGCCGGTGGGTTCGCGCACGCTGTCGCGCGCTTCGGGGCTGGACCTGTCGCCTGCCACCATCCGCAACGTGATGGCCGACCTTGAGGACCTGGGCCTGATCGCCAGCCCGCACACCAGCTCGGGCCGCGTGCCCACGCCGCGCGGCTACCGCCTCTTCGTCGACACCATGCTCACGTCGCGCACGCTGGACCTGGAGCATGCGCCGCCCGAGATGGCCGCCGCGAGCCGCCAGTTGCACCCCGACCAGCCGCAGCGCGTGATCGCGCAGGCGGCGTCGCTGCTGTCGAACCTGTCGCACTTCGTCGGCGTCGTGATGGCGCCGCGCAAAGCCAGCGTCTTCCACCACATCGAATTCCTGCGCCTGGGCGACAAGCGCGTGCTCCTGATCCTGGTGGCGCCCGACGGCGACGTGCAGAACCGCGTCATCTTCACCGCGCGCGACCACACGCAGGGTGAACTGCAGGAGGCGAGCAACTTCCTCAACGCGCACTACGCCGGACTGACGCTGGAGGAAGTGCGCGAACGCCTCAAGCGCGAGGTCGACGCGCTGCGCGTGGAGATCGCGGCGCTGATGCAGGCGGCGGTGCAGGCCGGCACCGAGGCCATGGCCGAGAGCAGCGACAACGTCGTCGTCGCCGGCGAGCGCAACCTGCTCGACGTGCAGGACCTCGGCCACGACATGTCCAGCCTGCGGCGGCTGTTCGGCGTCTTCGAGCAGAAGACCGAGCTGATGCGGCTGCTGGATGTGAGCAGCCGCGCCGAGGGCGTGCGCATCTACATTGGCGGCGAGAGCCAGGTGGTGCCGTTCGAGGAACTGTCGGTGGTGACGGCACCGTACGAGGTGGACGGGCGCATCGTCGGCACACTGGGCGTGATCGGCCCGACGCGCATGCCTTACGAGCGCATGATCCAGATCGTCGACATCACGGCGCGGCTGGTGGGCAATGCCTTGTCGATGAAGTAGCGGTACGCCGCGCCATCCTGGAGGCCGGCCGAGCCGACGTTTGCGCTGCACCCCGGTCCCCCGTGATGGCCGCCTAGAATCCCCGCTTCTCCCCGGGGCCGTTAGCTCAGTTGGTCAGAGCAGAGGACTCATAATCCTTTGGTCGTTGGTTCAAGTCCAACACGGCCTACCAAACATTGCTCCG
>Ga0316622_100002537_pt1 | contig 12671 bp, 12 predicted proteins | sample OWC_Aug_OW2_C1_D_FD_207646 | JGI IMG/M metagenome (GOLD analysis project Ga0316622, IMG submission 207646) | Wetland soil microbial communities from Old Woman Creek delta, Ohio, United States - OWC_Aug_OW2_C1_D5_C | ecosystem: Environmental > Terrestrial > Soil > Wetlands | place: USA: Ohio... | reverse complement strand
GTCCGTCCGCGTCGCGACGTTCGAGTCCGTGGAGCCCGGCGGCCGGCCACAATGTCGGCGCGAACATCCGGTCCAGTTGCGCCAGCGACCGTCCGCTGATCAGCGCCACCGCGCCCCGCAGCCGTTCGCGTGTCTTCAGCAGTAGTTGGTGCAGGGATTGATCGACGCGCACGCTCTCCGGCGTGGCAGCGAAGTCGAGCAGTGTGCCGTCAACGTCGAGGAACAGGCACCAATGGTGTGAGGTCGGTGAGGCGGTCATCATCTGGTGAGAACGGGCGACAGCAGGGGCAGCGATCGCGTGGGGTTCGCGGCACCGCGCCGTGCAGTCGCCCGCCTCGAATGAGGTAGTCTAGGGGGCAGTCGTGCGACCACGTAGCGAGAATTCATCACACGACTCTTGAGAGGAATTCACGAGTGCCGCGATCGTTGCCGCCATTGACGTCGCTGCGCGCTTTCGAGGCCGCGGCGCGCCTGCTGAGTTTCACGAAGGCGGCGCGCGAGCTGCACGTCACTCCGGCCGCAGTCAGCCACCAGATCCGCGGACTCGAGGAGTATCTCGGCGTGACGCTGTTCCGGCGCACGACACGGCGGCTGTACCTGACCGAGCAAGGTGCCCAGGCGGCCGAGCACTTCAGCGAGGGGTTCGACCGTATACTGCGTGGCGTCGACCTGCTGCGATCCAACGGCGACGGCGGCACGCTGACCATCGGCACGACGCCGTCGTTCGCGACGCGCTGGCTCGTGCCGCGGCTCGGGCGTTTCACGCGACGCTTCCCCGACATCCAGCTCCGCATTCAGGCGGGCACCGCCCCGGTCGACTTCGACCGGGACGAGATCGACGTCGCCGTCCGGTTCGGTGGCGGCGGGCTCGACGGCATGCTGGCAGTGCCCCTGTTCGGCGAACGCATTGCCCCGCTGGCTAGCCCTTCGCTGGTCCGGCAGCACGCGCTCCGCCGCCCGGCAGACCTGGCGCGCGTCCCGCTGCTGCATGACAATTCCATGCGCCGGGCGGGCCGAAGAACGGGATGGCCCGAGTGGTTCCGGGCGGCCGGCGAATCCAACGTGGACAGCGGGCTCGGCCTGCACTTCGACGACGGGCACCTGGTCCTGCAGGCGGCTGCACTTGGGCGCGGCGTTGCGCTGGGACGCCTCGCCTATGCGATGGATGACCTGACGGCCCGCCGCCTGCGCTTGCCGTTTGCGCCTATCCTGCGCATGGACTTGCGCTACCACCTGCTGGTACCCCAGGTCCGGGCCAATGAGCCTGCCGTCGAAGCATTTCGCAGCTGGTTGGCGGCGGAAGCGGAGGCCTTTGCACGCTCGTTCGAAGCAATGATTGCGGATCATGAAAACAGGCAGCGCGCGCCGCGAACCGGCGGCGCGTCCAGGGGGAAACGACGATGAAGTACAGACTGACGATGGCTTCCGCGGCGCTGCTGGCGCTGGCTTTCTCGTGGCAGCTGGCCTCCGCGGACCCGATCACGGCCGCGTTGACCAGTCCCGACCGGCCGAAGGCGGATCTCGAGGAGGACGCGCGCCGTAAGCCGCGTGAGATCCTGGAGTTTCTGGGTGTCGGACCGAGCATGCGGGTGCTCGATGCGTTCTCGGCGGGCGGGTACTACACGGAGCTGCTGGCCCGGGTCGTCGGTGTGAAGGGACAAGTGATCGCATACAACAACGCGCCGTATGCAAAGTTCGCGGAAAAACGCATTGCCGAGCGCTACGCCGGCAATCGCCTGCCGAACGTGCGCCAGGAGACCACGTCGATCGAGGACCTGCAGCTGCGGCCCGAAAGCCTCGACGCGGCGATCTTCGTGATGTCCTATCACGATCTCTACTGGCGGCCGGCGGACGGATCGTGGCCGGCGACGGACCCCGCGGCATTGCTCGCGAAGCTGCATGCAGCACTGAAGCCGGGCGGCGTGATCGTCGTCCAGGACCACGTGGCGACTGCGGGCGGTGACGTGGCCGAAGTCGTGGACAAGCTGCATCGCATCGATCCCGCGGTGGTGAAGGCCGATTTCGCACGGGCGGGCTTCGATCTGGATGGCGAGAGCAAGGTGCTCGCGCACCCGGAAGACGACCACTCTAAACTGGTCTTCGACCCTGCAATCCGCGGCAAGACCGATCAGTTCGTGTTCAGGTTCCGCAAACCGCTGCAATGAGCCTGCTGCGACTGGCAATGTGGTCGGGGCCGCGAAATGTCTCGACGGCCCTCATGCGCTCATGGGGGAACCGGGAGGACACGGTCGTCGTCGACGAGCCGTTCTACGCGCATTACCTGAAGGTGACTGGCCTCGACCATCCCGGCCGCGAGGAAGTCATTGCCCACCACGAGTCCGATTGGCGGCGTGTCGTGGATTCGCTGCTCGCGCCGTTGCCGGACGGCGTGAGCATCTTCTACCAGAAGCAGATGTCGCACCATTTGCTGCCACAGATGGGCCGGGAGTGGCTGGGCGCTGTGACGCATGCCTTCCTGATCCGCGAGCCGAGGCCGATGCTGGCATCGCTCGGCGATAAGCTGGGCGATTTCGACCTCGCGGCCACCGGTCTTCCCCAGCAGGTCGAGATCTTCGACCACGTCGTGCGGACCACCGGCCGCATCCCGCCGGTGGTGGATTCCGCCGACCTCCTCGCCGCACCGGGGCCGATGCTGCGAGCCCTGTGTGCGGCGCTCGACGTGCTGTTCACGTCGCGTATGCTGGCGTGGCCGCCGGGCCGCCGCAGCTCGGACGGCATCTGGGCAAAGTACTGGTATGACCGGGTCGAGCGTTCGACGGGCTTCGAGGCGCCACCCGCAACCGATGTGCTGCGCGGGCTCCCGCCGCGGCTCGAGGCGCTCGACGCGCAGTGCCAGCCGCTGTACCAGCGCCTGCACGCCCACCGACTGCGCCCCCCGTGAGGACCGCATGCAGCAACGATTCGACGAACGCAACCGTGACCTGATCGTCAACGTCAACGGCAGGCTGGTCCATCGCGACGAGGCCGGCGTGAGTCCCTTTGACTCCGCCGTGCAGGGCGGCGATGCCGTGTGGGAGGGACTCCGTCTCTATCAGGGCCGCATATTCCGGCTCGAGCAGCACCTCGAGCGGCTGGTGCATTCCGCGAAGGCGCTGGCGTTTGCACAGATCCCTGCAGTCGAGCACATCGTCGCCGAGATCCGCCGGACGCTCGCCGCGAACCACATGTTCGACGGCGTGCACATCCGGCTCACGCTGACCCGGGGCGTCAAGGTCACCTCGGGCATGGACCCGCGCCTCAATCAGTCCGGTCCGACGCTGATCGTCCTGGCCGAGCACAAGGCGCCCGTGTATGGACGGGACGGGCTCACGCTGGTCACGAGCAGCGTGCGGCGTTTTCCGCCGGACTGCCTGGACCCGAAGATCCACCACAACAACCTGATCCAGTCCATCCTCGCCAAGATCGAGGCCAACGTGGCCGGCGCGGACGACGCGGTGATGCTGGACACGCGCGGATTCGTCGCGGAGACGAACGCCACCAACCTGTTCATCGTGGAGCAGTCGCGGGTGCGCACGCCGCGAACCGTCGCGTGCCCCGAGGGCATCACGCGCGGGGCCGTGCTCGATCTCTGCCGCGCGAACGCGATCGCGTTCGAGGAGTGCGATCTCTCGCTGACCGAGTTCTATCGCGCGGACGAGGTGTTCTGCACCGGAACGATGGGGGAACTCGCTCCCGTGACGCGCATGGACGGCCGCGCGATCGGTACCGGCACGCCCGGCCCGATGACCGGGCGCCTGAGCCAGCTCTTCCGCGAGTTGACGGAGCGTGAGGGCGAACCGGTCGTGAGTCCATGAAGACCATCATCGAGCCGTTCCGCATCAAGGTCGTCGAACCCATCCGTCTGTCCACCGCGGACGAGCGTCGCGAACTCCTGCGCAAGGCCGCGTGGAACCTGTTCGCCATCCACGCGGACGACGTGATGATCGACTTGCTGACGGATTCGGGCACGAGCGCAATGAGCGCCGAGCAGTGGGCCGCCGTGATGCGCGGCGACGAGTCGTATGCCGGCTCGCCCGCGTTCTACCGTTTCGAGGCTGCGGTGCGCGAGTTGATGCCCTTCAAGCACATCATTCCGACGCATCAGGGGCGCGCAGCGGAAGCGATCCTGTTCTCGATCGTGGGCGGGTCCGGCAGGATCATTCCGTCGAACACACACTTCGACACGACGCGCGGCAACATCGAGGCCACCGGCGCGACCGCGCTCGACCTCGTCATCGCCGAGGCGAAGGATCCGGAGAACCCTCACCCGTTCAAGGGAAACATGGACCTCGAGCGGCTCGAGGCACTCCTGCGTCGCGACGGGGCCGCGATTCCCATCGTCATGCTCACGGTGACGAACAATGCCGGTGGCGGCCAGCCGGTGAGCCTCGAGAACATCCGCGCGGTGGCGGACATCGCCCACCGGTACGGCAAGCCGTTGTTCATCGACGCGTGCCGGTTCGCGGAGAACGCCTATTTCATCAAGTGTCGCGAGCCAGGTCAGGCGGCGCGGTCGGTCCCGGCCATCGTGCGCGACATGTTCGCCGTTGCCGACGGCATGACGATGAGCGCGAAGAAGGATGCGTTCGCGAACATCGGCGGCTGGCTCGCGATGCACGACGACGAACTCGCCGCTGCGGCGCGCAACCGGCTGATCCTGACGGAGGGTTTTCCCACCTATGGCGGGCTGGCCGGACGCGATCTCGAGGCCATTGCCGTCGGCCTGCACGAGATCGTCGACGAGCAGTACCTCAGGTACCGGTTGCGAAGCAACGAATACATCGGCGAGCGCCTCACGGCCCTCGGCGTGCCCATCGTCAAGCCGGTCGGCGGGCACGCTGTATTCGTGGATGCGCGGCGGTTTCTGCCGCACATCCCGCCGCTGCAGTATCCGGGGCAGGCACTGGCGGTGGCGCTTTACGAACTCGGCGGTATTCGTGCCTGTGAAATCGGCACGGTGATGTTCGGCGTCAGGCCGGACGGCACGGAAACGCCGGCCGACATGGACCTCGTCCGGCTCGCGATGCCCCGCCGTGTCTACACGCAGTCACACGCGGACTACGTCGTCGAAGTCTTCGAGGAAGTGGTTCGGTTGCGGGGCCGCCTGCCCGGCTTCCGGATCATCTGGCAGCCAAAGCAGCTGCGACACTTCACGGCCCGGTTCGAACCTGTCGGTTGAGCGCCCGGGCATGCCACTGCAGGTGGTCTGCCATGAATGTCTGGATGAAGTAATAGCCGTGGTCGTAACCGGGATGCATGCGCAGGTCGAAGGCCTGCCCGGAGCGGCGGCAGGCGTCTGCGAAGGCATCCGGATAGAGCTGCTCGACGAGGAACTGGTCGGCGCTGCCCTGGTCGATGAGGATCGGCCCGTGGAACGGCCGCGCCGCCACGAGAACGCTCGCGTCATAGTCGAGCCACGTCGATTCGTCGGTGCCGAGATAGCCCGTGAATGCCTTGCGGCCCCAGGGGCACTGCATCGGCGCGGCGATCGGCGCGAAGGCGGAGACCGACCGGTACCGGTCCGGGTTGCGCAGCGCGCAGACGAGCGCGCCGTGCCCGCCCATCGAGTGGCCGAAGACGCCCTGCCGCGCGTCGGCGGCGGGAAAATTTGCGGCAACCAGTTCCGGCAGTTCGCGGGTGACGTAGCTGTACATCCGGTAATGCGCGGACCAGGGCGCCCGAGTGGCATCCACGTAGAAGCCGGCGCCGAGCCCGAAATCCCAGCTCGTATCGTCGCCGGCCATGCGGGGTTGCCGCGGGCTCGTGTCGGGTGAGACCAGCATCAGGCCATGCTCGGCGGCGAGCCGCTGCGCCCCGGCCTTGATCATGAACGTCTCTTCGGTGCAGGTGAGACCGGCCAGGTAATAGAGCACCGGAACGCGCCCGTCTCGGGCCTGGGGCGGCTCGTACACGGCGAAGCGCATCTCCGTGCCGCACTCGCGCGAATCGTGCGCGACGAAGCGCTGCGTGCCGCCGAAGCAACCGTGCTCGGAGATGACCCGCATCAGAAGGTCACCACGCTGCGGATCGACTCGCCCTTGTGCATGAGGTCGAACGCGCGGTTGATGTCGTCGAGCGGCATGACGTGCGTGATCAGGTCGTCGATGTTGATCCTGCCGTCCATGTACCAGTCGACGATCTTCGGCACGTCGGTGCGGCCGCGGGCGCCGCCGAATGCGGTGCCCTTCCACACGCGGCCGGTGACGAGCTGGAACGGCCGGGTCTTGATCTCCTGGCCCGCACCCGCCACGCCGATGATCACCGAGACGCCCCAGCCGCGGTGGCAGCATTCGAGCGCCTGGCGCATCAGGTCCACATTGCCGACGCACTCGAAGCTGTAGTCTGCTCCGCCGTCCGTGAGCGCGACCAGGTACTGCACGAGGTCGCCGTCGACCTCCCGCGGGTTCACGAAATGCGTCATGCCGAACTTCTCGGCAAGCGGCTTGCGTGCCGGGTTGACGTCCACGCCGACGATCCGGTTGGCGCCGACCATGCGCGCACCCTGGATGACGTTCAGGCCGATGCCGCCGAGGCCGAACACGACGACATTCGCGCCGGCTTCCACGCGCGCCGTGTTGATCACGGCGCCGATGCCGGTCGTCACGCCGCAGCCGATGTAGCAGACCTTGTCGAACGGCGCGTCCTCGCGGATCTTCGCGACCGCGATCTCCGGCAGCACCGTGTAGTTCGAGAACGTCGAGCATCCCATGTAGTGGTGGATCTTCTCGCCGCCGATCGAGAAACGGCTCGTGCCGTCCGGCATCACGCCCTGGCCCTGTGTCGCGCGGATGGCCGTGCACAGATTGGTCCTGCGCGACAGGCACGACTTGCATTGCCGGCACTCGGGCGTATAGAGCGGGATGACGTGGTCGCCCTTCTTCAGGGAGGTCACGCCCTGGCCCACGTCCACCACGACGCCGGCACCCTCGTGCCCGAAGATCACGGGAAACAGGCCCTCCGGGTCCGCCCCGGAGCGCGTGAACTCGTCGGTGTGGCAGATGCCCGTGGCCCTGATCTCGACCAGCACCTCACCGGCGCGTGGCCCGTCGAGGTCCACCGTCTCGATCACCAGGGGCTGGCCGGCCTGATAGGCGACTGCGGCGCGTGTCTTCATGGTGGCTCCTTCGCGAGCGTGGGCGGAATACCAAGCCTAGCGCACCCTTGCAACCTTTCGCAGGCCCGCCGCATCGAATCGACAGAGATGGCCATCAACGGCGGGAGACGATCGATGATTCGTTACGTGGCGACGCTGCTGTTCGCATTCTCGGCCGTGGCGCTCGGGGACGGCATCAGCAGGATCAACGGCAGCATCCATGTGCAGGAGGGCCAGACAACCGGCGACGTGTCGACGGTCAATGGCTCCGTCACCATCGGGCGCGGCGCGCAGGTGCGCGAGGTCGATACGGTCAACGGGTCGGTCCGGCTGGAGGAGCGCGCGAGTGCGGAGGCCGCGGAGACCGTCAATGGTGCGGTCGTCGTCGGTGAGCAGGCGCAGGTACGGCGCTCCGTCAGCACGGTGAACGGCGCGGTGACGCTGCGTCCCGGTTCCCGGGTCGACGGGTCGCTGGACAATGTAAATGGCAGTTTCACGCTGAGCGGCGCCCAGGTCGGAGGCGGCATCGAGACGGTGAACGGCGACGTGTTCATCGGTGCCGGTTCCCGTGTGGACGGCGGCATTCACGTCGACAAGCACGAGGGCTGGTTCCGTGTGAAGCCGTCGCGTAACCCGCGCGTGACCGTCGAGTCGGGCGCAGTGGTCGGCGGCCCGCTCAACTTCGAACGCGAGGTTGATCTCTACCTGGGTTCCGGCGCCACGGTCGGCCCGATCGAGGGCGTGCCGCCGCAGCGGCATGCGCTGCCCTGAGTGGAAGCGGAGACGCCTCACGACGCGGCGAGAGCCTCCCTGACGAAGTCGAGCCGGTCCTGGCCGAAGAACATCTGGTCGCCCACGAACATCGTCGGCGCCCCGAATGCGCCGCGGCGCACGGCCTCCTCGGTGTTCTTCTTCAGCGCTTCCTTGACCGCCGGATCGCTCGCCAGTTCGAGCACGGCGTGCGCGTCGAAACCCGCGCGCCCGATCACCTCGGCGGCGACCGCGGGGTCGCCCATGTTGCGCCCTTCGACCCACATCGCGCCGTACATGGCCGACACGTAGTCCTCGAAGCGTTGGGGCAACCGCGTCTGCACGCCAACCGCACCCCGCATCAGGACCAGCGTGTTGATGGGGAAGTGCGGGTTGAAGGCCATCGCCACACCGTAGCGCCGCGCGAACCGCGCCAGGTCGGTCAGCATGTACTTGCCCTTGGCGGGAACCGTCACGGGCGACGCGTTTCCCGTGGCCTGGAAGACCCCACCGAGCAGCATCGGCCGGTAGACGAGCGTAGCCCCGGTCGAGGCACAGATCCCGGGGAGCTGTGTCCACGCGAGGTAGGCCGTCGGGCTGCCGAAATCGAAGAAGAACTCGACCTGTCGTTTGCTCATCGTTGCGCCTCGGATGAATTCGTCACTCGGGCCCGGGCCTACCATCGCTCCGTCCACGGGCGCAGGTCGAGCTCGAACGTCCAGGCATCACGCGGCTGGCTGTGGAGGTACCAGTACGCTTCTGCGATGTGATCGGGCGACAGGATGCCGTCCCGGTCCTTCTCCGCGTACCTGGCCGGGAAATTCTCGCGAATGAAGGCGGTATCGATGGCGCCGTCGATGACGACGTGCGCCACGTGGATGTTCATCGGCCCAAGTTCGCGGGCCATGCTCTGCGCCAGCGCGCGGAGGCCCTGCTTGGCGGTGGCGAACGCGGCGAAGTTGGCCGCACCCCGCAACGCGGCCGTCGCCCCGGTAAACAGGATCGTGCCGTGCCTGCGGGTCGCCATTCGCTTCGCCACGGCCTGGCCGGTCAGGAAGCCCGCGAAGCACGCCATTTCCCAGACTTTGAAGTACTTGCGCGCCGTCTCCTCGAGGATGCTGCAGGGCACGTTGGCGCCGATGTTGAAGACGAACACGTCGATCGGGCCGATCCCGGATTCTATGGCCTCGACCAGTTCGGCCACCTGCTCTTCCTTGCGCGCATCGGAGGCGAAGCCGTGCACCTCGCCGCCCGCCGCGCGGATTTCCTCGACGAGCGGCTGCAGCTTGTCGGCGCTGCGCCGCGTGAGGCACACGACGTAGGCCTCGCGCGCGAACCGTCGGGCAATCGCCGAGCCCGTGGCGTCACCCGCTCCGATGACGAGCGCCACCCGCTTGTTTTCGATTCCGCCTGGCGTCTGGCTCATCTTCGCAGGCCGGCCGCGCTGGTGAGGTACACCGCGAACGTGCCGAGCCAGTGCCCGCCCTCGTAGTGCTCGCCGGTCACCGCGGGCAGGGCGGCATCCTGATGGGCGCGGGCCGCCGCGAGCAATGACGCACGGCGCTTGTCCTTCGACGGCAGCCCGCTCGCGATGCCTTCGAGCATCCAGGCGCGGCTCAGGTTGAGTCCGTCGATGTGCGCGAGCTTCGGATCGCTGCGATCTGTCACCTCGCCCGGCGCAAGCCAGGTCGCTGTTCCATTCCGAGGGATGCCCGGAAGGAATCCGGACAGCCACCGACCGAATTCCTCCGGAGATTTCACGCGCCGCATGAAATCGGCTTCGGCCAGGCAGGGCGACAGGAAGTCCTCGCCGGACGGTTCGTATCGAATTGGGCAGTCGCGGTCGCCCGCGTAGTACGTCTGTGCACGATCCTCGAGCAGCCGCACCATGCCGGCATCGCCCGCTGCCACGGCCCAGTCCCACGTCAGCCCGAAGGCAAACGCAGTCTGGCTGTGCTCGCCGACCCGGATCGGGTAACGGAGTTTCGGCAGCCACGCCATGAGGCGCTGCGCGGACTCGACTTCGAGCGGTGCCAGGGCCTTGGACCACTCGCGTGCCTCGGGGTCATCCCAGGTCCTGAGTTCGGTTGCGAGTTGCAGCAGCCAGGCCAGTCCGTAGGGTCGTTCGAACGAGGCTCGTCCGGAACCGCGCAGGTACTCGACCTCGACGGAAATGTTCGCCGGGGTCAGGCTGCGGGCGAGTGCGACGCGAGCCGGCGCTGCGAAGGCCGCGTCCGGGAAATTCCTGGCCAGCCGTGCAAGCAACCAGTGCCCGTGCACCGAGGAGTGCCAGTCGAAGCATCCGTAGAAGGCCGGTGTGAGCGCGCGCGGCGGTTTCGCGTCGGCATCGGACGTCATCACGTGCGAGATCTTGTTCGGATACTCGAGATGCACGCAGCCGAGCGCGAGCTCCGCAAAGCGCGCTGCCGCCTGCTCGTCGAGCGGCCCATTGGCCGGCGCGGCCAAGGCGAGTACGGGCAGCAGCATGGCGAAGGCTGCGGCAATCAGGCGTCTCATGTAATTGACTCCAGGGCCCGGTCAGCGGGCATCCGATTCGAACAGGCTTTCGAGTTGCTGGGCGGATGCCTTGGCGGTCGCGATCAGCTTCGTCTCGTCATCCTTCACCGAGGCCTGCGCGCGCAGCGTCGCTTCGTCGTGGGCCCGGAATTGTCGCACCTGCGTCGCCGCGGTGTCGCGCCGGGTGCCCAGCGCGACCAGCGCCGCCTCCGCCAGCTCGAGGCTGGACGCCAGGGTCTCGCGCCAGATCTCGGTCACGCCCGCATCCATGAGGCGAAATGCGTGCTGGCGATTCCGCGCGCGCGCGAGAATGCGCAGGCGCGGAAAGTGGCGCCGCGCGATTTCCGCCGTGCGCAACGATGCCTCGACATCGTCGATCGCGAGCACCAGTAGCTCGGCACTTTCGGCGCCCGCGGACCGCAGCATCTCGAGGCGGGACGCATCGCCGTAATAAAGCTTGTTGCCGAAGCGACGCACGAAGTCGACCTGCGCCTGGCTGATCTCGAGCGCTGTGAACCGGATACGGCGCGCCCGGAGGACGCGGGCCACCATCTGGCCGAAGCGACCGAAGCCGGCGATGAGCACGCGCGGCTCGTCCGGTTCGATCGAGTCGAAGGCCGGAGCCGGCGGGGCCGGTGCGAGCCGGCGGGCGAGCCGGTCTGCGCCAGCGATCAACAGGGGCGCGAGGACCATCGAGAGCGTCACGACGATGACCATCGAGTCGGAGACCGCGCGTGGCAGCAGACCGCCGCCCGCTGCGAGTGCCAGGAGCACGAATGCGAACTCGCCGCCGCCAGCGAGCGCGACACCGAGCCGCCATGACGTTGCCGCATCGTGCTTCGTCACGCGTGCGGCGAGCCAGACCGCAAGCAGCTTCAGCGCCAGGTACGCGACCGTCAGTCCGAGGACCCGCAGCGGCGCGTCGGCCAGCACGCCGAGGTTGGCCGACATCCCGACGGCGATGAAGAAGAGCCCGAGCAGCAGTCCCTTGAATGGCTCGATGTCGGCCTCGAGCTCGTGCCGGTACTCGCTGTCGGCGAGCAGGACACCGGCGATGAAGGCGCCGAGTGCCATCGAGAGGCCGACCGACTGAAAGAGCAGGGCCGTGCCCACGACGACCAGCAGGGCGGCGGCCGTGAATGCCTCCTGCGCGCGCGTGCCCGCGACGATGCGCAGCGCAGGGCGCAGCAGGTAACGCCCGGCGACCACGACACCGACGACGGCCAGCAGCGGCAGCACGACCGCACGCCAGTCGAACGTCGCGGCCGTCGTGCCGCCGAGGAGCGGCAACAGCACGAGGGCGGGCATGATCGCCAGGTCCTGGAACAGCAGGATCGCGAATGCGGAGCGTCCGTGGCGGGCCGTGAGTTCGCCGCGCTCGGCCAGCACCTGCAGGATCAGAGCCGTCGACGACAAGGACAGCGCGAATGCGATCACCAGTGCAGCGGGCCACGGTTGGCCGAGCGCCCGTGCGGCGAACGCCAGCAGTGCCGTCGTAGCCACGACCTGGGCGGCGCCGGACGCAAACACCGATCGGCGCATGACCCACAGCCGCGAAGGCTGCAACTCCAGTCCGATGACGAACAGCAGGAGCACGACGCCGAACTCGGCGAGGTGCAGTATGTTGTCCACGTCCTTGAAGAGACCGAGGCCCCATGGGCCGATCACGACGCCTCCGGCGAGGTATCCAAGCACCGCGCTCAGCTTGAAGCGGCGGAACAGCGGGACCGCGACGACCGTCGCCGCAAGGAAGACGGCGATCTGACCGGTGATGGTCATGACCCGTCTGCCTGCACGAACACGTACGTCGTGCGCGCGGCGAGATCGAACCCTCTTTCGTTCCCGGCCCGGGCGCCGTGCAGGAGCTCGGCGGAGTAACGCACGGATCTCGGGCCGGGCAGGCGGAATCCAGCGATGTCCTCACCGGACAGGTTCGCGATCACGGTCAGTCGCCGGTCGCCGTGGAATCGGTCCCACGCGATGACGTCTTCACGCCCGGTATCGATGCCGCGGAATCCGCCGCGCGACAGGGCGGGCTCGGCCTGCCGCAGCCGGATCAGGCGACGGTAATGGTTCAGGAGCGACGCCGGGTCCCCGTCCTGCACGGCGACGTTCCTGCGCTCGTGGCCAGCCTGCAGCGGTTCCCACGGTTGCGGCGCGGACGTGAACCCGGCGTTGACCCCCGCGGTCCACGGCATCGGGTTGCGGATCATCTCGTCGGGCTTGGCGCCGACCTGGCCGATCTCCTCGCCGTAGTAGACGAAGGGCACGCCCGGCGCCGTGAGCAGCAGGCTGGCCGCAAGCTTCATCT
>Ga0316622_100002536_pt1 | contig 12671 bp, 13 predicted proteins | sample OWC_Aug_OW2_C1_D_FD_207646 | JGI IMG/M metagenome (GOLD analysis project Ga0316622, IMG submission 207646) | Wetland soil microbial communities from Old Woman Creek delta, Ohio, United States - OWC_Aug_OW2_C1_D5_C | ecosystem: Environmental > Terrestrial > Soil > Wetlands | place: USA: Ohio... | reverse complement strand
CCCGTAAGCCGCCGGGTCGGTCAGCAGGACGAACGCGAGTCCGAAGATCGCGCCGCCGAGGTGCGCATCGTGGTTGATCCGCCCCGTCTGGTGGCGCGCCGAGTACCACGTGTAGGCCACGTAGCCAATCGCGAAGAGCGGCGCCGGGATCGGCACGGGAATCGGGATGATGAACAGCTTCTGCCACGGGAAGTAGACGATCGACGCAAAGAGCACGGCGGAAATCGCGCCCGACGCACCGAGCGACGCGTATTGCGGATCTGTTCGGTGCTTGTGCCAGGTGCCGAGATCGCTGACGACGAGCCCGATCAGGTACAGGGCCGCGAACCGTGCGGACCCGATCTGACGCTCGAGCGGGAAGGCGAAGAAGTAGAACGTCAGCATGTTGAATATCAGGTGTGGCAGGTCGGCGTGCACGAAGCCGCTGGTGATGATCGTTTCGTACTGCCTGCGACGCAGGAACCAGTAGGGCCGGAAGAGGCTGCGCTCGATGACCTGCGGCGCGGCATAGAGGCCGGCGAGGCTTGCGACCAGCGTGATGGCGAAGATGACGAGTGCGACGCTCACCGGGAAACCTCGGGTCGAGACTGCACGGCGAGTGCCGGACGCGCATTATCGCCCGTTCCATCGCCATGGAACACGCGAATCACTCTGGCCACCAGCATCACGGCCACGCCGGCGCCGGGGCTTCGCTCAATCAGGTTGCGTTTGCGGCGACCGTCCACTGTCTCACCGGCTGTGCCATCGGCGAGGTGCTCGGCTGGAACAACGGAGCCACCATTGCGCTCGCGTGGGACACGGCACCCATCGCGATCATGGAGATCGTCGACAACGCGCTGATGCTCGTGATCCCGGGAGCGATGTCGGCCGGGCTCGACAGCCCGGTCTTCTGGGGAAGCCTGTTGATGGCGTTACCGCTCGCCGGGGCCGCGGCCTTTCCCGTCAATCGCTGGCTGATCGCCCGTGGCCGCGGTCACGCGCACTGACAGGCGCTACCTCAATGCTCGACGTATACGAGCTTGCTGGTGTCAAAGCCCAGATCCGCCGCACGCGCGACGAGCCTCGCCACCACTTCCCTGGGCGGAGCGGGCTGTCGCGAGAGGATCCACAGGTAGGAGCGGTTCGCTCCCACGACCAGCGCGTGCGAGTAAGTCGGGTCGAGGTCGACTACGTTGTAACCGCCATAGAACGGTCCGAAGAACGAGACCTTGAGCATCGCGACATCGGTCGGGCCGGCGAACTTCGCACGGCCGTGCGCCTCGCGCCATTCGCCCTTCGCGGCGTCGTAGCCGCGATTGACGACCTCGAGCCCCCCGCCCTCCCTGGGCCCGTAGGTGGCCGTGATCTTCGTCAGGCCGCGTTCGAAACTGTTCTCCAGTCTCGCGACCTCGTACCACGTGCCGAGGTAGCGCTCGGCGTCAAAGCCCGTGACTGGCTCCACGCCATCGGGAACCTGGCCGCACCCCGCAAGCAGGGCCAGCAGCGCGAAAAAGGTAAATCTCACGTTCATGCCTGCCGTGTTCGCGTGGGAACCATCCCCGGATTCCTGCCTGCGCCGCCTACTTGAGCGTCGTGACACCCGTCACGCCCTTGGCGCGAGGCGGGATCTTCGCGATCTTTGCAGCCGCCTCCGTCTTTACGCGCGCGAGCAGCGCCGCGTCGGCGCGCAGTTCCTCGGCCCGCGCATTCGTTGCTGCGACGAGTTCCGGCGTAAGCAACTTCCCGAACGTGCGCAGCGGCGCGATCTCGAATCCGTGCTTGCGGAACAGGCGGTAGATCTCCTTGACGCGCGGGGGCGACAGGTCGCGTCCCAGCGTGAAGCATTCGAAGCGCTCTTCCATCGCCAGCAGCGCGGCCTCGGCCAGGCATGCGTAGGCGACGCCCGGTGGCAGGCCGATGTTGAAGCTGAATTTCACGGGCCCCGGGATCACCACTTCGCCGCTCTCGACCACGATCACGTCGGGCCGCACGGCCGCCTCCTCGGCCGAAATGTCGGGCGGCAGCGCCACGTCCAGGATGACGGCGCCCGGCTTGCACTGGCTCACGTCGAGCACGCGCTGCCCGAACGCCGAGGTGGCCGTGACGATCAGGTCGCAGTCGCCGACCCGCTTTGCGGTCGTGACGTCGACCTCGACCGCGGCATCCGGCGTCTCTTCCAGGATCGTGCGCTTCAGCGCCTTGAGACGCTCCGGCTCGATGGAGACCAGCACGACATCCTTGACGGCCGCCGCGAGCAGTCGCGAGCAAACGGATCCGATAGATCCGGTCGCGCCGACGATCATCGCCTTGCCGCGCGCGAGGTCCCGCCACCCCATGCGCTTCGCAGCGAGCTTCGCCGTCTCGAGCGTCGCCGCAATCGTGAGGCTGTTCCCGGTCGTCACCGGTATCGGCGCGCGGCGAGCCACGGTGACGCCCGCGTCGCCCACGATCTTGGTGAACGCGCCGAGGCCGACGATCTCGGCGCCGCGTGCGGCTGCATCCTTTATCGCCTGGTCGAGACGCCGGTATGTGAACTCGGGCGGGCGAGTGAGCATCTGGCGCGGCGTCATGCCGAGCGCGTAGATGAGTCCGTGTATGGGGCGACCCGTCGCGGGCGAGCGCCCCCCCTTCACGGTGCCGACGAGTTGCGCCGGCATGTACGCAGCCGTCAGTTCGACGAACTTGCGCGGCAGGTGACGGGTCCAGCGGTAATGAGGGTGGGTGGCGACGTAATCCACGCTCAGCGGATGCAACACGAAGGCGAAGCGGTGACCATCCTGGCCCCCACGCGTTCTCTTGCTGCTTGCCGTCTCGCCGCCCATCGCCGGCCCGTCCCCGTGCTGGCAGGAGCGCAATTGTTCCGCTATCAGTCGCGGGCCGGTATGCGTATATGGTGAAGGAGCGCCGCGCCCGCCGCAGTGTGCACGGAGGCGCGGCGCACTCGATCAGGCCGCCGTCGCGATCGGGATCTTCGTCACGACAGACCGCGCCTTCGGCGCGGTCACGTGCAGCATCCCGTGCCGCAGCGTCGCCTTCACGTGATCGACGTCGATGTCGGTCGGCAACTCGACCCGCCGGTATACGTCGTCGCTGCGGAACTCGCTCCAGCAGACGGTTTCCTCCTTCGCCCCGCCCTCTTCCGGGCTTTTACGCGGTCTGGCGGCGTGCACGATGACTTCGCGCGGCGTCACGGTGAGTTCGATCTCCGGCGACTCGTAGCCGGGAAGCGCGATGCTGAGCTGGAAATCCTTGCCTCGCTCGGCGAGCTCGGCCGCGGGCCAGCAGACCTCGCGCTCGGCGCGCAGCCAGTCGTCGAGAGCGCTGCCTGCGCCATAACCGCGGGCGGCGGCGAACACGCCCGCCCTCCGGCCGATCTCATGCATCAGCCTGTCCACCTCCGCGAACACGGGCAGCCTGCGGTCGTCCAGGCTGGATACTTTCCTGACGGTGATCTCTGTCATGGGAGCCTCCGGCGCATGCCGGTAGTGGTTGTCGGAATGCCCGACGCCCGGCTCGGCTCTCCCCACCCTGTGTGGCTTCCACGGCTTCCCGTCTTGTCAGCGGCCGGGTGCTGGACGAGCCGCTCGAGGGGCGCTCCTCCATCAGACTCGCAGGCCGATCGGACTGCAATATGTGAAATTACGCAGGGTGGCCGGGCACGTCTGCAGCTGCTGGACTGAAGACGGTCGCAAAGCCGCCGCCCGGCGTGCGGAAGTTGGTCGTCTGGCCCTGGTAGAGGCGCCCTGCGAACGTCAGTACGCGCCCATCGTAGACGTAGCAGCGCACGTCGAGCTTGAGCCGAACCGATTCGCCGTCCACGTGCACGTTCCGCTCACTGGGCGGCACGAGTTCCTGCGCCACGTACGGACCCGCCAGGATCTCGGACCACACCCGGCGCGTCACCTTGTCACCACGGTAGGCGGCCTTGCCGCCATAGCCGGCGACGGGTTTGAAGAAGAGCCCGCGCCGCGCGGCCCAGAGCTCGTCGGCATGGGCAGGATCGACGAGACGCGTGCGGGGAATCGCCCGCTGCAGGACCTCGATCGCCCCCGCGTCCACTCCCCAGCGGTGAAGCGTCGGAGCGTCACTCAGCACCGCGAGGTTGCGCTTATCGGCATAGAGCGCATGGGCGCGCGGGTGCGGCGTGACGACGACCGAGCCCCCGAGATACGCCGAGCGCAGCACCGCATGCGCGGGCGCCTCCAGCCCGAAATCCGTGAGGCGGTTGTAGACGAGATCGACGTGCCCGTCCGCGTGGCGAAGACCGCCATCGCCGGGAACCAGGCCCGCCGGATCGCAGATGACGGCCTCCACACCGTGGCGGCGGAACATCTGGGCAGCCAGCAGGAACTCCGGATACAGGTACTGCTGCTCGGGACGCTCATCCACGATCGCGACCCTGCGGAGCGGCGCGGCGCCGCGCTGTCGTCGCCACTCCGCGACGAACATCTCGAACAGCACACCCTCCAGGGCGTCCGCACCGATCGGCTGCCGCAGGACGGACAGCACTGGCTCGCAACACGCCTGTTGCGCCCGGGAGAGTGCGGCATTGAGAAACGCGCCGCCGGCGTTGGTATTGATCTCGATGAGGCGCGGACCCTGCGGCGTGACGTGGAAGTCGTAGCCCATCAGCACGCCGACCGGCCCAGGGTCGAACCGTGCCGTCGTCGGCGCCCAGGCCAGGACCGTGTCGCGGTACTCGGCGCGTGCCACGACGGATTCCACGGCGCCGACCAGCGCTTCGATCGCCGCGACGTTCTCACGGGCGACGAAGATCGGTGATTTCGCGAACAGGTACGCGTGCGAGGTCTTGAGCGTGTCGAACAGGCCGCGCGTCGTGGCATCGGACTCGAGCTGGCTGCGCAAGACGGACGGGTCGACGCTGATGCAGAAGCATCCCGCGTTCAGCAGCTCGATGGTGTCGGTGGTCACAGGAGGTTCGGCGGGTCAGCGGCGAAAACGAATGTCCCCGGCATACTCCGGGCGCCGGCCGCGCTTGTCCGCGTAGAACGCGCGGATCCGCTCGATGTCCTGCTCGCGATCGCCGGTGAATCTCACGTACGTATCGATGCCGACCGTGCGCGTGGCGTAATCGATGTAGCCGAGTCCCACTGGGACGTTCGCGGCGAGTGCAATCTGGTAGAAGCCCGACTTCAGGTGTTCCGTGTGGCCGCGCGTGCCCTCGGGGGCCACGGCGACCCACATCCAGTCACGCTTGCGGAATTCCGCGAGCAGCGCCTGGATGAACCCCGCCGGCTCGCTCCGGTTCAGCGGTATGCCTCCGATTCGCTTCAACAGGCCCGCGAACGGCCAGAAAAACATGCTGTCCTTGCCGATCCAGTTCGCGGGCAGGCCGTACCCGATCTTGAAGAGCACGCCGATGGGGAAATCCCAATTGGACGTGTGCGGGTAGACCACGATGACGCCGCGTGGCTCCGGCGGCCAGACGAGAACCGTGCGCCAGCCGAAGAGCCGGAGCAGACCGAGGGCGCTGCGACGCAGGAGTGACGCCATGGCTGCCAACTTTACCGCCGTTGCAGTGCTTTCACGAACCCTCCGAGCGTCGCGGACACCGCCCCGGGCGGGATCATCATCTCGATCAGCTGGAATCGACCACGCCGACCTGCCGCGCGGTCCAGGGCCTGGGCCAGTTCGCGACGAGTGCCGACCCTCACACCGTCGCCACCAAGCGGGCCTGCGAGCTCGGCAAAGTGCCAGTCGTCCAGGGTGTTGAACTTCGACTCCGGCTGGAACACCCGCAGCATCTCCCAGCTGCGGTTGTTGAACACCAGCACGATCGGATCCCACCCGTAGCGGCGGCAATTGCCGAGTTCCCAGCCAGTCATCTGGAAGGCGCCGTCGCCCACCAGCACGAGTGGCCGCTGGCCCATGGCGGCCTGCACGCCAAGCCCGGCGGGCACGCCGAATCCCATCGTCGCGTAATAGCCCGGTGCGACGATCTCGGTGTTCTCGATGTCGAGGGCGGTGAAGAGGCAGTCCCCGGTGTCGCTGGCCATCGGCATGCGCCCGTTGCGTGCGAACAGGTCGTTCACCGCACGGGCAACGTCGGTGGGCGTGATCGGAGCGTCGTCCGCGATCAGCCCGCGTGGATAATCCGTCGCCTTCCCGGCTGATCGGAACGGACGGTCGGCGACGCGCCTGGCCAGCTCGTCGACGAGCGCCGCGAGCGGGATGTTCCCGTAGCGGTGGAACCCCATGGTCACCGCGCGGTCCGCGGCCAGCACCACGCGGCGGCGATCGATGCGTCCCTCGGCCACGCCGAAGTTCGTGTCGGAAATGGTCACGCCGAGCAGCAGCAGGCAGTCGGACTCCTCCACCGGCCGGCCGACGTCCGGATGGGCGACGAGCCCGAGGTAGGTACCCGTCACCGGTACGTCGCTTTCGGCCAGCAGCCCGCGGCCCATGAACGACGTGACCACCGGAACGTGCAGACGCCGCGCGAGTTCGGCGACGCGCAGCTCGATGTTGAAGCGCCGGATCTCCGAGCCGACCATCATGACCGGCCGCGCAGCGCGACCAAGCCGTTCCATGACCTCGTCCGCACACGCAGCGACGGCCTGCGGATCGAACTCCACCTCGGGCAGTCGCAGCACGGGCTGGCATGGCTCGAACACCTGGTCACGCGGCAGCTCGATATAGACGGGTCGCGAGTGCATCAGGCAGCTGCGCAGCACGCGGGCGATCTGCGCAGGCGCCTGAGCCGGGTCGTCGAGCACCGCCTGGTCGCAGGTGATTTCGCGGTAGATCGCGAACTGCGAGTCGAGGCGCTTGACCTGGTGATGGAGCAGCAGTCCCGCCCGGGTCTCGTTGCGGCCTGGCGCGCCCGAGATGACGACCAGTGGCGATTTCTCCGCATACGCCGCAGCAACCGGGTTGACCATGTTGAGGGCGCCCGCCCCGTAGGTGACGACGGCGACACCCGGGACGCAGCTGATGCGCGCCGCCGCGTCCGCCGCGAACCCGAGCGAGGGTTCGTGGCTCAGCGTGTGGAGCGGCAGCACGCCGGACTCCTCGATGACCTTGAAGAAGTGCAGCACGAAATCCCCGGGGATGCCGAAGATCTGCCGGGCACCGTGGTCCTTCAGTGCCGTCAGGAGGGAGTGGGCGACATTCATTGGGGTCGTGCTCGAGTGAATGATTCAGCTTAGTGTCCACGGTCGCCGCGCGGAAGTATCCCTGCGGAAACCGAGATACAGTAGCGCGGACGGCTCACCCGGAGGAACTCGTGTTCATCGGACACTACGCCGCGGGCTTCGCGGCCAAGGCAGCTGCCCCGCGCGCCTCGCTCGGGACGATGTTTCTAGCCGCTTGCTTCATCGACCTGCTGTGGCCGACGTTCCTGATGCTCGGCGTCGAACGGGTACGCATCGCGCCTGGGATCACCGCGGTGACTCCGCTCGATTTCGAGCACTACCCGGTCTCGCACAGCCTGCTCGCCGTCCTGGGCTGGGCCGCGGGGTTCGCGCTGGTGTACCAGTTGCTGCGACGCTACCCGCGCGGCGCCGTCGTCGCGGGCTTGTGCGTGGTCAGCCACTGGGTGCTCGACGCGATCAGCCATCGCCCCGACCTGCCGCTTTATCCGGGCGGTGACGCTCGGGTCGGGCTCGGCCTCTGGCGCTCCATGCCGGCGACGCTCGTCGTCGAGCTCACGCTGTTCGGCGCGGCGCTGTGGTTGTATGTGAGGACCACCACTCGCGTCGAGGGCAGGAGCCAGTGGCCACTGTGGTCGCTCGTGGGGTTCCTGTTGCTCGTCTACATCGGCAACCTGGCTGGCGCGCCGCCGCCCAGCGTGCCGGCACTGGCCTGGGCGGCACAGGCGCAGTGGCTGCTGGTCGCCTGGGGATACTGGGTGGAGAGGTGCCGGGCATAGGTCACGCCCGGCCCCTCTGCGCCTGGGCCTTTACGCCAGGACCTGCACGTTGAAACCGGCGTTCGACAATGCAAGCGCAGCGAAGACCGCGACTTCAAAGACCTTCGATGTGTTCGACGAGAACATGTTCCCTGCCTCCTGATTCCAGTCAAGCCTGGAAGACCGGCGCGAGCGCCGCGTGTTCCTCGACCGTCAAGGGCCGGCCGCAGATGCACGTGAAGTACGCCGCGTCCGCCGGGGACCGCACGCCACGAATTCGCGGCGATGCCGCTATACATGGGGCGCCGGAATCTGAACCGAGGGGGGATCAGGTCGGCGCACGCCAGCTCTGTCTTGATCGTCGTCGACGACCGCGCCGTCCGGCAGACGCTGGCGGAGTATCTCGACGGGCACGGCTTCTGTGTCGCGCAGGCAACGGCAGCGAGGTTCAGGACCGCATCCTGACGCTCACGAAGAACGGCGAGCGGGAACCATTCGGCCGGCCGATCGACATCCGCATCGCGCGACGAAGCCGGACATCCGGAAGATTTGAATCGTCCTGCTGCATGCCGGAAGATTCGCGGCTGGCTCGTTCGAGTGTCCAAGATGACCAACCCGGCTCCGCCCCTCCCGTCAGTCTCGATCGCCCTCGCGGGCAGCGGTGGTGCCGGCGTCATGACAGCCGGCAATATGCTGCTCGAGGCAGCGGCCCACGCAGGCTATTACGCAATGATGACGCGCTCGTCCGGCCCGCAGATCCGCGGCGGTGAGGCCGCGGCGATGGTTCGCATCGCGTGCCGGCCGGCCGAATGCATGGAGGACCGCTTCCACGTGCTCGCGGCAGTCGATTGGGAGAACGTACAGCGATTCGGTGCTGAAATTCCCCTCGGCCCGGACAGCCTGGTCGTCGGGGACCCGGACCAGGGCGAACCGCATGAGGTCTTCACTCGCAGCGGCGCCTCCTATGCGCCCGTGCCGCTCAGGAAGATGGCCAAGGGCATCGAGGACGGCCGCGCCAACATGCTGCTGCTCGGTCTCGTTGCCGAACTGGCAGGGCTACCCGACGACGCGGTCGTGCGTGCCGTCGAGAAGACGCTCGGCAAGCGTCCCGCGGCGCTCGCCCCGAGCCTGGCTGCGGTCGCGGCAGGACGCGCCGCCGCTGCAACGATTACGCAGCGATTCACACTGGCGCCACCGCCCCCGCGCGGTACGCCACGCTGGCTGCTCACCGGCAACGAAGCCGCGGGCTACGGCGCAATCAGGGGCGGCGTGCGCTTCGTGGCGGCCTACCCCATCACGCCCGCCACCGAACTGCTCGAATGGATGGCGCCGGCGCTCGCCGAGATCGGCGGCACGCTGGTGCAGGCCGAGGACGAACTCGCCTCGGTCAACATGGCCATCGGTGGTTCGTACGGCGGCGTCCCCGCGCTTACCGCCACGTCGGGGCCGGGCTTGTCCCTGATGGTGGAATCGCTCGGGCTCGCCGTTGCCGCGGAGGTGCCGCTCGTCGTCGTCGACGTCATGCGCGTCGGGCCATCGACCGGCATCCCTACAAAATCCGAACAGGGTGACCTCAACATCGCGCTCTACGGCCTGCACGGCGATGCGCCACACGTGGTCGTCGCGCCGAACTCCGTCGCGGACTGCCTGCGCACCACGCAATGGGCCGTGTACCTCGCGGAAGCGCTGCAGACACCGGCGATCGTGCTGTCGGACCAGTTCCTGGGCCAGACGCGAGCCGTGATCGACCGTCCGGCGGACGTCGCGACCACCTCGGGCCGTGTCGTCGCGGAGGCCGGCTCGCCCGGTTACAAGCGTTACGCCGTGACGCCCTCCGGCGTGTCGCCCATGGCGATTCCCGGCACCACCGGAGTGACCTACACCGCCGATGGCCTCGAGCACGGCGAGCGAGGCACGCCGTCGTCGCAGGCCTCGGACCACATCGCACAACTCGACAAACGGCAACGCAAGCTGGAACTCGCCGACTACGGCGCACACTGGGCCGACCTGGAGGGTGATGGCGACCTCGCGGTAATCACGTTTGGCTCCTGCACCGGTGTCGTGCGCGAGGCACTCGCCCACTTGCGCGAGCAAGGACGTGCCGCGCGGCTCGTATCCCTGCGCTTGCTGTCGCCGGCGCAACCGGCGCGGCTCGCTGCAGCGCTGGCGGGCGTGCGCAAGGCGCTGGTGATCGAGCAGAACCACTCGGGCCAGCTTCACCGTTACCTGCGCGCCGAGTTCGACCTGCCCTGCCCGCTCGAGAGCCTGCGCAGGCCCGGGGCGCTGCAGTTCACGCCTGCCGAGATCCGTGACCACCTCATCGAGTGGAGCCGCACATGACCGAGCCGCTCACCCATGCCGACTTCAAGTCGGACATCAAGCCCGTCTGGTGCCCGGGCTGCGGCGACTTCGGGGTCGTCAACGCCATGACCAAGGCGCTGGCAAAGCTCGCGCTGCGGCCGGAGAACGTCGCCGTGGTCTCAGGCATCGGCTGCTCGTCGCGCATCCCGGCGTACACCTCGTGCTACGGATTCCACGGCGTGCACGGCCGGGCTCTCGTGGCCGGCGCCGGACTCAAGCTCGCGCGCCCGGACCTGACCGTCATCGTCACGGGCGGCGACGGAGACGGCTATTCAATCGGCGGCAATCACTTCCTGCACGCCTGCCGGCGCAACGTGGACATGACCTACATCGTCATGGACAACCGGGTGTACGGCATGACGAAGGGCCAGCCCTCGCCGACCACGGAGCCGGACTGGGATTCGAAGCTCTCGCCCGACGGCACGGGCCTGCGCGAGTTCCTGCCGATGGTAATTGCGCTCGCGTCGGGTGCCAATTTCATCGCACGCGCGTTCACCGGTGATCCGAACGGCCTTGCCGACGTGATCGTGCGAGCGGTGCGCCATCCCGGCTTCTCGTTCGTGGAGGTGCTGTCGCCCTGCGTCACTTTCCGTCCCGAACAGCGCGAGTGGAAGAAGATGGTGCGGCCCGACGCACTCAAGCCGACGTCGGACATCGCGCGCGCGACGCGTCGCCTGATGCGTGACGACGGGTTCGACCTCGGAGTGCTGTTTGCGGGAGAGCGGCGACCGTTCGAACCGCGCGGGCTGCGCGGCTCGAAGCCGGTGGCCGAACTGGCGGCGAGGTTCGCGATATGAAACGGAAGTTGCCACGCTCCGTAGAAGAGTTCATGGCTTATGCATGGGCGATGGAGGTCGAGGCGGCGGAACGGTACGCCGAACTCGCCGAGCAGATGGGCACGCACCACAACGCGGAGGTGGCCGATCTCTTTGCGCGGCTCGCGCGCATCGAAGGCAAGCACCGCGACCAGATCATGGAGCAGATGGGGTGGGCCCAGCCGCCCGACACCGGGGCGTTCCACTGGGATACGCCAGAGGGACCGGAAACCACCGACTACGGTGACCTGCACTACCTCATGAAGCCCTACCACGCGCTCAAGCTGGCCGAGCACAACGAGCGACGGGCCGCGGAGTTCTTCGAGCATTTGGCGGCGTCGAAGGTGCCGGCTGGCGTACGCGCGGCGGCGGTCGAGATGGCCGAAGAAGAGCGCGAGCACGTCCGGCTGATCCAGGAATGGCTCGCGAAATATCCGGAACCCGAAGCGGGCTGGGACGAGGACCTCGACCCTCCGCAGGGAGCGGACTGAGAGGTGCCAGTGGTCGGATCCGTCGGATCCGTCGGATCCGGCACCGCGACTAGCCCCGGCAGTGGCTGCGGTAGCGGCTCGGCGACATCCCCATCAGCTTCGCGAACGCGGTACAGAAGTGACTCTGGCCGGCAAAACCCACGCCAGCAGCGATCTCGCCGACCGACAATGACGTCATCCTGAGCAGCTCGCTGCCCCGCTCGATGCGCGCGCGCAGCAGGTAACGGTGCGGAGTCACGCCGGTCGCGGCCTTGAAGGTCTGTGAGAAGTGCGTGACGCCGACACCGACGTGCTGCGCGACCTCCGCGACCGAGAGCGGGGCATCGAGGTGCTCGTGCATGAACTGCACCGCCCGGTGGGTCAGCAGCAAACCGCTGCGTGAGGATCTCAACACGGGACCGGTGCCGCCTGCGGTCAATGTGTGCCGGAGATGGGCGAGCAGCGCGGCCCCGAGCACGGCGAGATATTCCGGCTCGCCGCCCGCGACGGTGTGCGCACTGGCCATCTGCTGCGTGAGCGCCACGACGAGGTTGTCGACAAACGTCAGCGGCTCACGCGCCTGCCATGCAGCGAGCCAGCGCGGGACGTTGCGATCATCCTCGAAGCAGACGAGCGTGCCGGCGCCGATGCCGCCAACCATGACGCGTGCCCGGATTCCCGGCGGCACGACAGTGACCAGCCCCGGCAACGACTGACGATAAGTGTCATCCGCGGATACGCGATATGAGAACGCCTTGCCGCCGGTGTGCACGAACAGTACGGGCGCAGGCAACGGCGGGATCTGCAGCACCTCGATGACGGCCTGGTGCCGCTCGATGACCAGGGCGGGATCGGACGGATTGCGCCGCGCGAACTCTGGAATGCCCAACCGCTCGTGGATGATCGCGAGGGTCGCGTTGCGGCCTTTCGCACTGGTGCGTCGCATGCAACGAAGTCTATCTGAAAGAAAACGCAAAAGGCGCCGTGCTCGCCCGCAAGGAGTTCCGGCACGCGAGGCTAATCTTCCGGCCAACGATCAAAGCCTGGAGGAAGGCGACCATGACTCATCGGACCCGGACCGGCAGGCAGGCAAGCGCGGCGCTGCTGTGCCTCTTTTCGATTTCCTTCATGTCACCGGCGCAACCCGCCGCTGCGTGGCTGACCGAGTCGGGCGGC
>Ga0316622_100002535_pt1 | contig 12673 bp, 5 predicted proteins | sample OWC_Aug_OW2_C1_D_FD_207646 | JGI IMG/M metagenome (GOLD analysis project Ga0316622, IMG submission 207646) | Wetland soil microbial communities from Old Woman Creek delta, Ohio, United States - OWC_Aug_OW2_C1_D5_C | ecosystem: Environmental > Terrestrial > Soil > Wetlands | place: USA: Ohio... | reverse complement strand
CGGCCGACGAGCCGCTCACCGGACCGAGCTCCTGGAAGGGGGTCCCGCCTCCGGTGAAGGTCACCCGGTTGTCCGGGTTCCGTGGGTCGAGGCCGAGGAAGTCGCTGTGGGTAGCGGCCGGGTCGCGACGCGTGCCGACCAGGACCAGGTCGCGGTTGCCCCCGTACTGCTGGAGAATGGCGCCCGGGGCGCCCGTGATGGTGGCGGGACCAGGGACCTGGTCGGCCCGGCGAGCCCAGACCGTCTGGCCGTTGGCGGCGTTCACCGCCTGCACCCAGCCACGGTCGTCGCCGGCGAAGAAGATCGAGCTGGCGCTGCCGACGGGGGCGCTGAACGGCACGACCGGCGAGCGCGAGTGCGCGACGCCCTCGAGCGGCCGCGGCACCCAGCCGGCCGGCCAGACGCCCCCGGTGCTGCCGCGGGTGAGGGCGTGGACGGTGCGGTCGTTCGACACGGCCAGGACGGCGTCGTGGCCCACGACCGGGGGAACCACCGCCGTGGCCCCGGTGGAGTACGCCCACTTCACCGGCCCCGCGTCCGCATCGAAGGCCCGGCCCTTGACGACGCGCCCCGGCGACCACGGCGGGTTGTTGAGGTCGTCGCGGACGAAGACGGCGTAGCAGTAGCTCGTGTTCGCGGCGACGGGCTTGTGCGACCAGGAGCCCAGCGCGTCGGGCGCCGGGCTGAGGATCTGGTGCCAGTTCGACCCCGTCTGGCAGTCGGGGACGGAGGGGAAGGTGCAGGGCGTGCCGTCGGGAGCCTGGTTCCAGCGGATGCAGATCTCGTCGGGGCTGCCGGTCGAGTTGACCCACTGCAGGAGGTTCTCGCGCGACGCTCCGGAGCCCCGGGACGTCACCGCGAGGGACTGCACCTCGCTCGTCGCCACCTGGGGCGTCACGACGATCGGCAGCTCGTCCGAGACGCTCGGCGTCGTCGGGCAGGTGAAGCCCGTCGTGACGACGAGGTAGTAGGTCCCGGGCCCCGGGAAGTCGGTGCCCTTCACCACGTACGTCCCGGCGGTCTCGCCCCCGATCGGCGTCACCGGCTCCGCGGGGCCGCTCGCGGTGCGGTAGCCCCACTGCCGGGACTGGACCGCGCCGCCCCCCTGGTCGGACGGCGTGACGGTGCCCCCGAGGCAGTCCACGCACACGGTGGTCGGCCCGGAGGCCGAGAGCGCGGTGCTCAGCCACGCGCGGTACCAGATGTTCCGGAAGCTCGAAGGCGCGCAGCGGTCGACCCTCGCCTCGAGGGTCAGCGTGTGCGGGCCCAGCGAAAGGGTCGGCGGCTCCTTGAGGATGATGGAAGGGCCGTAGGCAAAGGGCGTCGGCGCCCCGTCGAGCGTCCACAGGTACTGATCGTAGCCAGGGTCGTCCGCCAGGTAGTTCGCCTGGCCGCCCGGACAGAAGGACTTGGGGCCGAGGATCGCAACCTGCGCCCCCAGCGTGAAGCTCTGGCTGACCGCCGGCGGGACGCCCGGCAGCGACGGGAGCGCGAACTGCAGCCGGTACCGCTTGCCGGCCTTGTCGATGGTCAGGGAGCTCGAGGCGGCGACCGTGAAGGAGGCGACGCCGGAGCTCAGGGACACGGTGGGCAGCAATGCGGGCGGCGAACCCGCACCGGAGAGGGTCGCGCCGAGCGCCCCCGTGCCCGGCACGATCGCCGCCGTCACGTCGCCCGCCGGGCACGCCAGGTTGCCGCCGTCGTCGCGTGTCTCGACGACGGCCTGCAGGCCCGCGTAGGGTCCGGCGCCGGTGAGGCAGGACGGGGCCGGCTGCTCGATCACCTCGAGCCGGCGCGCCGTACAGCCCGTGCCGAGGAGCACCGAGACGTCGTTGGAGTTCTTGTTGACGACGGCGACGTCCGGGCGACCGTCCCGGGAGAAGTCCGCCACCAGGACGTGGTCGGGCAGGAGGCCGGCCACGAAATCCTCTCCCGCTTCGAAGGAGGTCACGGAGGCCTGGCCGCGCAACACCTCGAGGCCCTCGGCCGCGATCGCGAGATCGGTCTTGCCGTCGAGGTTGATGTCGGCGGCGACGGCGTGCTCGGCGGCGTAGGCGGCGGGAATCCGGGTGGGAGGCTCGCCGAAGCTCGCCCCGTCGTTCCGGAAGACACTCACCGCACCTCCCTTGAGGACGGTGACCGCCAGGTCGATGTCGAGGTCCCCGTCGAAGTCGGTCCCGACCACCGCGGTGGGGTTCTCGTCCCCGCCCGTCAGGGCGAGCGTCTTCGCCTGCAGGGTCGGGAAGCCACCGAGGCCGTCGCCGTAGCGGACGGTGAGGGTCGCGTCGGTGTCGTTCGCGACGGCGAAGTCGAGGTAGGCATCGGCGTTCAGGCGGCCGGCGAAGATGGCCGTGGGGTTCTGCCCGACGGCGAAGAGCTGGGCCGTTGCGAACGACATCGAGCCGACGCTGCTGGTGTTCCGGAGGAACGCCACCTGCCCGCTGGAGACCCGGTTGCAGACGAGCAGGTCGAGGTCGCCGTCCCCGTCGACGTCCCCGGCCACGAGGTCGTCGGGCCCCGATCCCGCCAGGAACCAGACGAAGCCGGCGAAGCTGCCGCCTCCCGTGCCGCGAAGCACCGAGACCGACTCCTGGCCGGTTCCCACGCTGGAGACGGCCAGGTCCGTGGTCCCGTCCCGGTCGAAGTCACCGGCGACGATGGCGCTCGGCGTGGTCCGCACCGGTAGCGGGAGGCCGAACGGCAACAGCGTCCCCGCTCCGTTGTTGAGCAGGATCGACACGGTCGAGCTCGCCCGGTTGGCGACGGCGAGGTCGATGTCGGTGTCGCCGTCGAGATCGACGGCCACGGCGGCCACCGGCTGCGAGCCCACCGTGTAGCGCACCGCCGCCCCGAACGCCGGGGGGCGGGTGAGGAGCACGACCACGGCGTTCGAGCCCTTGCAGGGTACGGCGACGTCGAGCCGCCCGTCCGCGTCTGCGTCCACGGCGACGACCGCCTGGGGGCTGCTGCGCACGTAGTGGGGGGTCGCGGTCTTGAAGGCGGTGGGTCCGTCGTCGAGGAGCAGGTTCACCGAGAAGTTGCCGGCGTTCGAGGTCACGATGTCGGCCCGTGCGTTGTCGTCGACCGGCAGGGCGGCGACGCCGGTCGGGACGGCGTCCACCGCGTGGGTCGTCGCGGTGTCGAAGGTGCCTGCACCCAGGTTCCTGACGACCGAGACGGTGCTCGAAGTGCGGTTCGCGGTCACGAGGTCGAGGTCGTCGTCCGGCTCGAGGTCCGCCGCCGCGATGCTCACCGGCTCGTCGCCCACGCCGAGGATCGGGCCCGGGGTGAACGCGCCGTCCCCGCTGCCCTTCAGCACCCGCACCTGGTCGTCGCCCGCGCACGCGACGGCGAGGTCCAGCACCCCGTCGGCGTCGAAGTGCCCGGCGACGAGAGCCCGGGGTCGGGCGCCCACGGGCGTGACGTGGCCGCTGTCGAGGCTCCCCTTGCCGTCGCCCAGGAACACGAACACCAGGTTCGAGTCCTCGCTGGCCGCAGCCACGTCCGACGCCCCGTTGCCGTCGAAGTCGCCGACGACGACGGCGGACGTGTTGAGGCCGGCGGCTCGCGAGACGAGAGGGACCGGGTTCAGATTGCCGCTGCCCACGTTGCGCAGGATCTGCACCACTCCCGACAGGCTGTCGCCGAGCGCGACCACCACGTCGGGGGCGCCGTCGGTGTCGAAGTCGGCGGCGGCGAGGCCTCGGGGAACGGGGGACTGGTCGTACGATCCCGCGGCCACGAACCCGTTGGGCCCGCCGAGCAGCACCCGGACCTTGCCGGCACCCGGGGGGTTGTTCGCCACCACGAGGTCCGCACGGCCGTCGCCGTCGAGGTCGGCCGCTGCCGCCGCGACGGGCGCGTCGCCGGCGGGGTACGAGCGGGGGGCCAGGCCCAGCGACGTGCGGACGCAGTCCGTGCAGCTGGCGCCCTCGGCGGGGCGAGGGGCGAGGAGCGCGGCGGCGCACAGCAGGGCCGCCATGTGGCGCCAGGCAGTGAGGGGCCTGCAGGCGCTGGTCATCGGCGATTCTCCTATCGAAAGGGTCCGCTCTCTGGTGCGGCGGCTAGTCGCGGATCGTGAATCGGGTGGCCGGGCCGCAGGGGTCCGGCCGTCCGTCGAGGTACGGTTCTACGCTCCAGCGCCCGAACAGGGAGCTCAGGGTGATCGAGGTGCCGGCCACGGGCAGGCTCGCCTTCACCGCGTACTGCGTTCGCGCCGTCGCGTCTCCTGCCACGGGGACCAGCCTCTGCACGTCCAGCGGCCTCGGGTAGCCGGGCACGAACCGGGGCGGGGGGGGCGCCGGCGCGCGGGCCGCGGCACCCGTGCGGGCGCGGACGGCCCGCTCCCGTGCGTCCGTGGGCGGCGCAGCGCCGACGAACGGCACCGTGATGACCTGGTAGAGGAAGCCGCCCGGTGTGACGACCTTGAGCTGGATCAGGTGATCGCCCTGCAGGTCCCGATTCAAGCGGGCCTGGAACTGCAGGTCGAGGACCTGCCGGCTGGAGAAGGTCAGGTTGCGTGGCTGGGTGGCCAGGCCCGGCGCCAGCACGCGGACGGGCGCGCAGGCGGGATAGCCCCGGCTGAGAGGCGCAGTGGCCGTGGTCGGCGTCCGGGCGACCTGGGCCGAGAGCAGCAGCAGGGCGACGAGCGGCATGGGGCCTCCTATGGCACCTGCACGGCGTAGATGACTCCGGCGACGCTTCCCGCGTGCAGCATCGGGGGGACGCTGCCCGTGTCGAGCGACGGGGCTCCGATCGCGATAGCCGGCAGCCCGTTCTCCAGCTGGATCGGGCTGGCCGCGCCGGTCGCGGCGTCGATGTCGTACAGCCAGGCCCCGGGGAGGCTCAAGGGGTAAGCCTGCAGGCCGACATAGAGCCGGCCCTGGGCTGCCCAGAAGAGAGTGGGAGACGGGCTGGTGAGCCCGGTCTGCGGGGCCCACTTCTGAAAGAAGTCCAGGGGCCCGTTGTCCACTGCCGAGTGGACGCGCGTGGTCGTGCTGAAGTACAGGGCCTGGCTGCCCCGGTCCGGGAACGGAAAGCCCTTGATGGCCTCGGGAGGCCCGGTGGGCGTGTGGCTGTACCGGTCGAGCCCGTCGGTGGCTCGGATCGACCACAAGAGGCCGGCGGTGCTGCCGACGTAGACCCGGTCGCCCCGCGTGACGGGGCTCCCGTCGATGTTGTTCGTGACCGCCCTTGGCACCTCCCACCCCCTCTTCAGCGCGTCCGAGGTGGGGCCGAGCTTCAGGCACCAGAGCGCGTTCGTCGCCCCCCCGGAAGTCCCAAAGTAGACCTGGCCGCGGGCGTAGTCCACCGCCGCCATGCCCGTCACCGCGCCGATCTCTCCGACGAGGGCGAGCTCGGCGGCGGAGGGGAAGGAGTCGATCACGGCCCCGGTGGTCGGGTCGAGGGCGTAGAAGAGATTGTTGGCCGCCTGGCGAGTGCCCACGAGGATGTAGTCCCAGGCCCCTCCGAACGCCGTGAAGATCCCGGCGGGCGCCCCCCCGGCCTCGGTACCGATCCGGGTTTCCCAGAGGACCGCCCCCGTCTTCGCGTCGATCGCGTGGACCCAGCCGTCGAGCGTCGAGTAGAAGGCGCGCGAGCCCCCGGTGAAGGGGACGATCGGGGAACGGGCCTGCGCCGGCGAGCCGAGGTTGGCCGGCTTCCAGCTCGCGGGCCAGCCGCCCCCGGCGTCCCCGCGCACCATGGCGTGCACGTAGTTGTCGTTCGACGGCAGGAGCACACCGTCGCTCCCGACGGTGGGCGCCGCCACGGTGGTGATGCCCGTGTAGTACTTCCAGCGGGTCTTCTGGGAGACGGCGTCGAACGGTCGCCCCTCGGCGTGGGCCCCGCCCGAGAAGTTGGAGGACGGGTACTCGACGAAGACCGCGTAGCAGTACGCGTCATTCAGGTCGAGGCCCACGTCCGGGTGGGACTGTGTCGTTCCCGAGCCCCCGAAGGCCAGGTCGGCGACGGTGGTGCCATCGCCCTCGCTCGACGGGAAGGGGCAGGTCGTCGGGAGCGTCGAGTCCTTCCGCTGGATGCGGATCCGGGTCGCCGTGGTCGTGACCGGATTGACCCAGTACAGGCGATTGCGGCCGCTGTTCCCCGCGGTGCTGCCGTCCGAGACCACGACCAGGGAGCTCACCCCGGGGAAGCTCGTCGAGGAGTCGTCGTTGAGGATGACGCCGTTGCCGATGCCCTTCAGGATCGTGCCCCCGCTGGGCGACGTGAGATTCACGAAGAACGTCTCGTTCGCCTCGACCGTCGGGTCGGCGAGCACCGTGACGGTGACGGTCTCCTCGACGTCGCCCGCGAGGAACGTGACCGTGCCGGTGGCGGGGTTGAAGTCCGCCGGCAAGACCGAGCCCGGGGTCGCGGTCCCGCCGGCGGCGTTGAAGGTCACGGTGACCGGGGTCGAGCTCGGGTTCGACAGCGTGACCCGGAAGACGGCGGGCGTGGTGCCGGACGGGCTGCCCTCCAGCACCTGCACGTCGCTGATCGAGATCTGCGGCTCGGAGTCGTCGTTGAGGATCGTGCCCACCGCCTGGGCGTCGGCCAGCGTGGCGTTCACGGGGGAAGGCACGGTCAGGAGGTTCACCAGGAGGGTCTCGACGGGTTCGCGTTTCGGATCCCCGTTCACCGTGACCTGGATCTGTCTCGTCGTCACGCCGGGTGCGAAGGTGACCGTTCCGCTGCCCGCGACGTAGTCGCCGTCCGCGACCGTCGCCGTGGCGTTGGCCGTGGACCAGTCGACCTTCACCTCCTGGGAGGTTGCGAGGGACAAGGACACGTCGAACGTCAGCAGGGTCGTGCCGGAGTCGCCCTCCGACACCGCCACGTCGGCGATCGAGATCGCCGGCGTGGGGTCGAGCATGCCCCACCACGTTCCCCACAGGTCGTCATCGTATTGGCCGACGCTCGCGGAGGACGCCGCGTACTCCTGGATCGTCCACATCTTGATGTCGTCGGTCGGGTCCACCACCGTCGCGCTGTAGTCTCCCCAGCGGTTCCTGCCGCCGAAGAAGTCCTTGTAGTAGCAGACCGAGCCGTCCTTGAGCGGGCTCTCCGACTGCATCGCGTTCGGGGTGTCGATCGCGGTCCGGAAGGAGTAGCTCGCTCCCGCGTGCTGGTCGCCCTGGAAGCGCGAGTAGCCGAGCAGGACGTCGTCGTTCTTGTTGACGGCGAGGCTCGGGAACGCGAAGAAGCGCTGGTTCGTGGAGTCGTCCACGAGCCCGCGCTGGGCGATCACCGCGCCGGGCGTGACCTGCCACCACTGGATGGACGATCGCGTCGGATTGCCCCCGGACGGGAAGAACACGGTGTGCGCAGCCCAGATGTGGCCGTTGCGGTAGACGACGCTCTGCATGCGCGAGTCGTTCGTCTGGATCTTGCGCACGGGCGGTGTGCAGGACCCGACCGGCTCACAGTACTGGCACCCGGGCAAGCCCTGGGCCTGCGGAGCGAAGTCCACGCCTCCGTTCGCGCCGAGAGACCAGGGGGTGGGGGCCGTCGGGTAGCCGACGAACTGGATGGTCGGTGACGAGACGGAGCCGGTGAGCTTGTAGAGCGCGAGCTGGCCACCGGCGGAGCTGTAGCTCTGCAGCAGGTAGAGGTCGGGCAGGAGGCTGTCGTAGGTGATCGCCGGCACGTGGGTGCCGCCCGCCCCTGGCGGGGTGCGAGTGGCATACGCGAATGTTGCCGGCGGTCCCCCGTACAGGGCGGCCCGGTCGAAGGCGTAGACCCGCGACTCCACGAAGGTGTTGGTCGTGTTGGTGAAGATGTTCACCTGAACGACGACCCACTTGCCGTTGTAGCCGAGAGTCGGGTAGTCGGCCCAGTTCCCCGCTCCGGCTGGGATCCGGAACTTGTCCCACGTTCCCAGGGGATCCGCCGAGCGGGAGACGCCGACGAGGACCGCTCCGTCGGTCTGGTCGTCGCAGGCCACGGTGACCCACCGGTTTGCGATGTGGTCGTAGACGACCCGCGGGTCGAAGGTCCCCCCTCCGCCGTTGACTCCGAGCCAGAAGTTGTCGAGCCCTTGCGTCAGGAGGTTCACACCGGTGCGCGATTGGACCCGGACCTGCGTGTTCAGCGTGACCATCAGGTGGCCCGGCCCCACCGCGCCGTGGGTGTCCGGGGGGATAGACGTGTTGGCGTCGTCCAGAGCCAGGAAGCTGTAGCCGGGCGCGAGAGCCGGGGCCTGCGCCGCCGGGGCGTCGGGAAAGGCGGCCGGGGCGGGGGCCGGCAGGTCGAAGGGAGCCGCCGTTTCGGCCGGTGGCATGTCGGGGATCGGCATGGGGGGATGCACGGCCGCCGTCGACGGCTGGGCCTGCGCCGACCGGGGCGCAAGACGATCCCGGGCCCGGTCGGCCTCCGAGGCCGCTGTCTCGACAGCGGACAGGCCCAGAACCAGCGCCAGCCCGCACCATCGCGCGCTCCGCCCCATGTCAGCCTCTCCCTGGCCACTGCCGACGGAAAGCCCGGGCAGGAAAAGTATAGCCCGAACGGCTCTTTCCATGCCGTCCCCTGAGAAGAAACTTCAGGTTGCCAGATGGGACGTCCGGCCGGCGTGACCGCTCTTCAGACACGGCGGGCTTCATGCCCACCTCCGGACGGGCGAAGGAGCAAGACGCGTGCCTCTGTGGCGTGCCTGGGTCCGCCAGACCGTCGGACGGCCATTCAGCGGTAGACTCCGGGGGATGGGCGACAAGGCTGATACCGCCGCCGTGAAGCCGTTCCTGGACCGCCTGGACGGCGGCACCGTCGTCTTCGACGGGGCCATGGGCACGATGCTCTACGCCCGCGGTGTCTTCCTGAACCGCTGCTTCGACGAGCTCAATCTCTCCAATCCCGGTCTCGTCCGGCAGATCCACGACGAGTACCTCGAGGCCGGGGCCGACGTGATCGAGACGAATACGTTCGGCGCGCACCGCTTCAAGCTCGGCCCGCACGGCCTCGAGGCCCAGGTCCGGAAGATCAACCGCGAGGGTGCCCGCATTGCGAGGGAGGCCGCGAAGGGCCGCGCCCTCGTGGCGGGGGCGATCGGCCCCATCGGCAAGCCCCTCGCCCCCATCGGCCACGTCGGGCTCGACGAGGCGCGGGAGGCCTACCGGGAGCAGGCCGAGGGGCTGCTCGAGGGCGGGGTGGACCTCTTCCTGCTCGAGACCATGCCCTCGCTCGACCAGGCGAAGGCGGCGCTCGCCGCGGTCCGCGCGCTCACGAGCGACGTGCCCGCGGCCGTGAGCCTGACCTTCAACGAGGAGGGCAACTCCATCTACGGCGACACGCCCGAGGAGACCGTCCGCGAGCTCGAGTCCCTCGGGGTGCCCCTGATCGGTGCCAACTGCAGCCAGGGGCCCCAGGCGATGCTCGAGACCCTGCAGCGGATGGCGGCGGTCGCGCGCACGGCGAAGCTGAGCGCCATGCCCAACGCGGGCTCGGCGGCTCTCGTCGAAGGCCGCTACGTCTACCTGTGCACGCCCGAGTACATGGCCACCTGGGCGCGCCGCTTCCTCGAGGCGGGAGCCACCGTGGTCGGCGGCTGCTGCGGCACGACGCCCGCGCACATCAGGGACCTCGTCCGCTCCGTCCGCATGTTCCAGCCGGCGCGGGCGGAGGTGAAGGTCCTGCCGCCCTCGCGGCCGAAGGAGGCCCCCGCCCCCGTCTCGCGCGAGGAGAAGTCGCCGCTCGGTCGCAAGCTGCGGCGCAAGTTCGTGGTGTCGGTCGAGCTCGACCCGCCTCGCGGGGCGGACCCGGGCGCCATCCTCGAGCGGGCGCAGTTCTGCAAGGAGAACGAGATCGACGCGATCAACGTCGCGGACGGTCCCCGGGCGTCGGCGCGGATGAGCGCTCAGGCCCTGTGCATCCTGCTGCAGGAGAAGGTGGGGATCGACACCATCCTGCACTACACCTGCCGCGACCGGAACCTCCTCGGCATCCAGTCGGATCTCCTCGGCGCCCACGCGCTGGGGCTGCGCAACATCCTCGCGATCACCGGCGACCCGCCGAAGCTCGGCGACTACCCCGACGCCACCGCGGTCTACGACGTGGACTCGATCGGCCTCATCCGGATCATGGACCACCTCAACCACGGCTGCGACCTGGCGGGCAACCTGATCGGCCCCGCGCTCGGCATCCACGTGGGATGCGGCGCCGACCCGAGCAAGCCCGACATGGAGAAGGAGGTCCGGCGGCTCGAGGAGAAGGTCCGCTCGGGGGCGGAGTACGTGATGACGCAGCCCGTCTACGACCCGAGGACGCTCGAGCGCTTCATCTCGATGATCAGGCACCTCGACGTGCCGCTCCTCGTAGGCATCCTGCCGCTGTTCTCGCACCGCAACGCCGAGTTCCTGCACAATGAGGTGCCGGGCATGAGGATCCCGGACGACACCCGCGAGCGGATGCGCAAGGCGGGCTCGGGCGAGCGGGCGCAGCTCGAGGGGGTCGCCATCGCGCAGGAGGCGACGCTCGCCGCCCGCGAGATGGGGAACGGCGTCTACGTCATGCCCCCCTTCAACAAGGTGGACCTGGCCGTTCGCGTCATCGACGTCCTGCGCTAGACTCGAAGCGTCCCCGAGGTGAGACCGTGACGAATCCCATGGCCGGAGGCCTCGCCGTGCTCGCCCTCGCCGCGGCGACGGCGTCGGGCCAGAGGACGCCGGTGTTCCGCGCGGGGCTGGACCTCGTCAACGTCACGGTCACGGTGCGCGATGGCCAGGGCGGCCTCGTGTCGGACCTCGCAGCCGAGGACTTCGTCGTCCGGGAGGACGGCCGGCCCCAGGCGCTCGAGATCTTCGCGCCGGCGGCCCTGCCCGCGGAGCGCGAGGAGCTGGCCCTCAACCTCGGCATGCTCTTCGACACGAGCGAGAGCATGCGGAAGGACCTCAAGCTGAGCCAGGAGTCGGCGATCCGTTTCCTCGAGGCCATTCCCCGCGCCCGCGACCTCCTGCTGATCTTCTTCGACCGCGACATCCGGATCTCGCGCTACAACTCCGAGAACCAGCAGGGCATCTTCGGGCGGATCCTGGAGGCGAAGGGCGAGGGCTTCACCGCGCTCTACGACGCCATCGCCGTCTACCTCTCTCGCGTCGCCGAGACACCCGGCCGCAAGGTGCTGGTGGTCTTCACCGACGGCGACGACACGACCAGCCAGGTGCCGCCGCAGGAGGTGCAGAGGCTCCTCCGCTCATCCGACGCCACGGTCTACCCGGTCGCCTTCCCGGGACAGCACAACAGGAACAGCTCGGAGGCGCTTCGCGCCCGGGCGTTCCTGTACTCGCTCGCCGAGCTGAGCGGAGGCCGCGTGTTCCAGCCGACCGCGTCGCGCGAGCTGGCCGCCATCTACCAGTCCATCCTGGACGAGCTCGGCACGCAGTACGTTCTCGGCTACGTCTCGGACAACGCGAAGCGGGACGGCAAGTTCCGGCGGATCACCGTCGAGCTGAAGCGGCCGGGCCTGAAGGTCCGCCATCGTACCGGCTACGACGCCCCCCGGGACGAGCCGCCGAAGCCCCCGAAGAAGAAGTAGCAGCGATCGTCGCGGAGCTCACGAGCCACCGCCAGGCGACGGTGGGAGGCCTCAGGCGGAGGGCGGCCGGCCGAGCAGGGACTCGACCCTGCGCTCCAGCTCGCGCAGGCGCTTTTGCAGCTCGGGCAGCCGGGCGAAGACCGCGGTCGACTTGAGCCACGCGCGGTTTTCGATCGCGGGGGAGCCTGAAACCACCGAGCCCTTCTCCACGAGGCCGGGGATGCCCGTCTGGGCGGTCGCGATCACCCCGTCCTCGATCGTGAGGTGGCCGGCGACACCCACCTGCCCGGCCAGGGTGACCCGGTTGCCGATGCGGGTGCTGCCCGCGATACCCACCTGGCCCGCGATCACCGTGTCCTCGCCAATGGTGACCGAGTGGCCCACCTGCACGAGGTTGTCGAGCTTGGTGCCCCGGCCGATGCGGGTCACGCCGAGCGCGGCCCGATCGACGGCGGTCAACGCGCCGATCTCGACGTCGTCCTCGACGACGACGATGCCGACCTGCGGGAACTTGTGGTACCGGCCCTCGCGGTCCCGGGCGAAGCCGAAGCCGTCGCCGCCGATCACCGCCCCGTTCTGCACGACGACACGGCTCCCGAGCCGGCAGCCCTCGCGCACCTGAACGCCCGAGTGGATCACGCAGTCCTCGCCCACCACGACGCCCTCGTAGAGCACGACGTGGGGGTGGAGCGCCGAGCGCGCGCCCACGCGCACGCCCGCCCCGATGACCGCGAGCGCGCCCACGTGCACGTCCACCCCGAGGACCGCCGACGGGTCCACTTGCGCGGACGGGTGCACCCCGGGGGCGGGGCGCGGGGGAGGCCGCAGGAGCGTCACCGCGCGGGCGAAGGCGAGGTAGGGGTTGTCGGAGACGAGGCAGGGCACGGGCGCCTCCTGGCCCGGCGCCAGGATGACGGCGCCCGCCCGCGTGGTCGCGAGGTGAGTGGCGTAGCGCGGGTTGGCGAGGAAGGTGACGTCTCCGGGGCCTGCCTGCTCGATCGGGGCTACCCCCACGATCTCGCCCTCGCCGTCGCCGCACAGCTCGCAGCCGAGCCGCGCGGCCAGCTCGCGCAGCTTCACGCGCCCGCCTTGTCTCCCTTGTCCCCGTAAGGGGGCTTGTCCCCGTAAGGGGGCTTCTCTCCTTCG
>Ga0316622_100002534_pt1 | contig 12675 bp, 9 predicted proteins | sample OWC_Aug_OW2_C1_D_FD_207646 | JGI IMG/M metagenome (GOLD analysis project Ga0316622, IMG submission 207646) | Wetland soil microbial communities from Old Woman Creek delta, Ohio, United States - OWC_Aug_OW2_C1_D5_C | ecosystem: Environmental > Terrestrial > Soil > Wetlands | place: USA: Ohio... | reverse complement strand
CCGTAGGCCTTGCTCAGACCTCTTCGTCGACCATGGCCTCGCCGACGCCCCGCTCCTCGCGCGGCGCCCGCTCGCCACGGCCGTGACGCTCCTCGCCCTCTTCCCTGGACCTGGCCATCGGGGAGGGCTCGGTGACCGCCTCGTCACGCTGGATGACGAGGTTGCGCAGGACCGCGTCGTTGAAGCGGAAGGCACTCGCCAGCTCGTCCAGGGCCTTCTGCCCGCACTCGATGTTCATCAACACGTAGTGCGCCTTGTGGACCTTGGCGATGGGGTAAGAGAGCTGGCGACGGCCCCAGTCCTCGAGGCGGTGAATGTGGCCGCCATCGGACTCGATCATCGAGCGGTAGCGCTCGACCATCGCCGGCACCTGCTCGCTCTGGTCCGGATGGACCAGGAATACGACCTCGTAGTGACGCATGGATGCTCCCTTCGGGTTGAAGCCTCCCGGCAGCGCCGGTGAGGCAAGGAGTCACAGCAGTCGGAGGGTGTCTCCGCGGAACGGGCGATGATACGCGAAGCCCCTAGACCCCGGCAATGGCGCGGCTCTGCCCGCTCTCCCGGCGGTGGCAAGCTTGCGATCGATCCCCGCGCCGGGGTCGCACTAGGGGCCGAAACCCCGCTGGCGTACGGCCTCGTACAGGCACACCGCCGCCGCCACTGAGACGTTGAGGCTCTCGACCGTGCCGGCCATGGGGATCCGCACGAGCTCGTCGCAGGCCTCGCGGGTCAGCCGGCGCAGCCCAGCGCCCTCGGCGCCCAGCACCAGGGCGAGCGGGCCGGTGAGGTCCGCATCGTAGAGCGCCTGGCCGGCGGCGCCCGCCGCCCCGACCACGCGCAGACCAAGGTCCTTGAGCGAGCGCAGGGTGCGGGCGAGGTTCGTTACCTGGACGAAGGGCAGTGCCTCGGCCGCGCCGCTGGCGACCTTCCGTGCCGCGGGGGTCAGACCCACCGCGCGATCCCGCGGGGCAATGACGGCGTGGGCCCCGGCGCCGTCCGCGCTGCGCAGGCACGCGCCCAGGTTGTGCGGGTCCTGGACCCCGTCGAGCACCAGCACGAGCGGCGGACCCTCGACGCCCGCGAGCAGCCCGTCGAAATCGGCCTCGCCGAGCGGCAGCGGCCCGCCCGCGTAGGCGGCGACCACGCCCTGGTGACGCGCCCCGGGGGCGAGCGTCTCGAGCTCGGCGCGGCCGACCGGATGGACCGCGACCCCCGCCCTCGCCGCCGCGTCGAGCAGCCGGGCCAGGCGCGCGTCCCGGCGCGTCTCGAGCACCCAGAGCCCGGTCAGGTGCCGCGGGTCATGGGCGAGGATCGCGCCGACCGTGTGCAGTCCGTAGACGTGGCGGGTCATTGCCTGTCACGCCTCACCGGTCACGCTGTATCTGTCACCTCCTCCTTCCCTGTCCTCGTTTCCGTCCTGCGCTCGCGTCCGGCGATGGCTTCGCCTCCTCGGCCAGCTCGAAGTCGATCTTGCGGTCGTCGAGGTCGACGCGCACGACCCGGACCCGCAATCGATCGCCGAGCCGGTAGGTCCGGTGGGTGCGCTCGCCGACGAGGCGGTGGTGGGCCGGCTCGAAGTGGTAGTAGTCGGCCTTGAGCGCGGTGACGTGCACGAGCCCCTCGACGTAGATCCCGTCGAGCTCGACGAAGAGGCCGAAGGAGGTCACGGCGCTGACGGTCCCGGGGAAGACCTCGCCGACCCGGTCGACCATGTGCTCGCACTTGAGCCAGTCCACGGCGTCGCGGGTCGCCTCGTCGGCACGGCGCTCGGCCATCGAGCAGTGCTCGCCGAGCGGGACCATGTCGACGTGCCGGTAGGTGAAGTCGGCGGCCTTGCCGCCCTCGAGGACGTGGCGGATGGCACGGTGCACGAGCAGGTCGGGGTAGCGGCGGATAGGCGACGTGAAGTGCGCGTAAGCGGCGAGGGCCAGCCCGAAGTGCCCGGTCTTTTCCGGCGCGTAGACCGCCTGGGAGAGCGAGCGCAGCAGCACGGTCTGGATCAGGTGGCGGTCCGGACGGCGCTCGATCTCTTTGAGGAGCCGCGCGTAGTGGCGGGGCTCGGGCGCCTCGCCGCCGCCAAGCCGCAGCCCGATCTCCCCCAGGAACTCGCGCAGGGCCTCGAGCTTCTCCCGGGTCGGGCCGTCGTGGATGCGGTAGAGCGCCGGCATCCGGTGGCGTTGCAGAAAGCGCGCCGCTGCCACGTTTGCCGCGATCATGCACTCCTCGATGAGGCGGTGCGCGTCGTTGCGCTCGACCGGCTCGATCCGCTCGATCTTCTTCTGCGGCCCGAACACGATGCGGGTCTCGAGGGTCTCGAAGTCGATGGCCCCGCGCCGCTCACGCGCCGCGCGCAGGGCCCGGTAGAGGGCGTAGAGCGCCTCGAGGTGGGGCACCAGGGCGGCGTAGGCCCGGAGCAGCTCGTCGTCCCGGTCGACCAGCATCGCCGCCACGCTGTCGTAGGTGAGCCGCGCGTGGGAGCGCATGACCGCCGAGTAGAACTTGGATCGCGTCACCTCACCGTCGTCGCCGACGTACATCTCGCAGGCCACGCACAGCCGATCGACCTCTGGGTTCAGGGAGCAGAGGCCGTTGGAGAGGGCCTCCGGGAGCATCGGCACGACCCGGGCCGGGAAGTAGACCGAGGTACCGCGCAGGCGGGCCTCCCCGTCCAGGCCCGTGCCCGGGCGCACGTACGCCGAGACGTCGGCGATCGCCACGATGAGCTTCCAGCCCTTCGGCTTGCGCTCGCAGAACACCGCGTCGTCGAAGTCCTTGGCGTCGGCCCCGTCGATGGTGACGAGCGGGACCCGACGCAGGTCGGCGCGCCCGGCGAGGGCCTCCTCCAGGACCGCGTGGCCGAAGGCCTCGGCCTCCCGCTCCACCGCCTCCTCCCAGATGTGGGGCAGGCCGTGGGAGCGAATGGCGATGTCCACCTCCATGCCGGGCCCCATGTGGTCGCCGAGCAGCTCGGCCACCCGCCCCACCGGCAACGCCCGGTGGCTCGGCTGCTCGAGGAGGTCGACCACGACGATCTGTCCCGCGTGGGCCCCGCCCAGGTCCTGGGGCGCAATGAGGATGTCATGGCGGATACGGGCGTTGTCGGGGACCACGAAGGCCACCCCCGACTCCAGGAACAGGCGCCCGATGACCTGGCGGGTATTGCGCTCCAGGACCTCGACCAGCGCACCCTCGCGCCGGCCCCGCCGATCAACGCCGGAGACGCGCACCACGGCGCGGTCGCCGTGCACCAGGGTTCGCATCTCGCGCGCCGAGAGATAGAGGTCCGCGCCGCCGTCGTCCGGGATGAGGAAGCCATACCCGTCCGGGTGGCCCACCACCCGGCCCGACACGAGGTCGGTCCGGTTGACGAGCAGGTAGCCTTCGCGGCGGTTGCGCACGATCTGGCCGTCCCGGGTCATGGCGTCCAGGCGCCGCTGCAGGGCGCCACGCTCGAATTCGTCGAGGCCCAGGTCCTCGCACAGCCGCTCCCAGGTGCGGGGCTTGCCCGCCTCGCGCAGGTACTCCATGAGAAACTCGCGGCTGGGGATCGGCCGCTCATAGAGTCGGTGCTCACGCTGGAGGCTGGGGTCTGTCTCACGCCAGCTCGTCGCCTGGCGTCGGTCCTTGCGGGTCACGGGCGGGTCCCTCTTGCGGAATCCGGCCATTGTAGTGGACTGGCGGAACGCCCGCCGGCGAACGCTCGCCGCGCGGCCCTTTCGTTGACAACCCTACGGCCGGCACGTACATTTTCCGGCCTCCCCTGGAACCGGGGAACCCCACCGGCCGAGGTGGCGGAATTGGTAGACGCGCTAGTTTCAGGTACTAGTGGGGGTAACCCCGTGGAGGTTCAAGTCCTCTCCTCGGCACACCGTCCGCACGCGCCAGCGCGCTCCCGGTACACAACGTAGGCGCGCGCGACGCTCACCAGGTCAGTTCAGGATCGAGGCGAGCTGGCGCCGGTAGCGGTCCGCGAGCGCGTCCTGATCGCCCAGCAGGGACAGCACGGCGAGCGTGCTGCTGCGCGCCAGACCGTCGCGGAACCCCCGGTCGAGGCGTAACACCTCGATGAGTTGGTCCAGCGCCCCGACGTAGTCGTCGGTGACGAGGGCGAGCGCCGCGAGCGTTAAACGCGCCTCCAGATCCGCCGGGTTGGCCCCGATCCGTGCCTCGAGATCTTCGCGCGGCGCCGCGTCCCGGGCGGTGCGCAGGATCGCGAGGTGGGCGAGCAGCCGGCTGACCTCCTCGCCCCGCCGCACGGCCTCCGGCAGCCCCCCGAGCACCGTGTCGGCCTCGTCCAGGCGGCCCCGGGCGATGAGCAAGCGACCGAGGGTGAGTGGCGGGCCGGGGTCCTCCGGGGCATCGAGCGCCGCCCGGGCCAGACGCGCCAGGGCCTCCTCAACCTGCCCCGCTCGGTAAAGGCGGACGGCCTCGGCGATGGCCGGGTTCACGTCGTGCCCGACGTGGCGGTCGATGAGACGGCGCCACTCTCCCTCGGGCTGATAGCCGTGGACGGTCTCGACCACCTGCCCGTGGCGAAAGAGCTTCACCGTCGGGAGGCTCGTGACGCCATGCTCGCGCGCCACCGCCCCGTGGGCGTCGGTATTCAGGTTGACCAGCAGGAAGCGACCGCCGTACTCCCGGGCAAGGCCGGCGAGAACCGGGAACAGGCGGTGACAGGGCCCGGCCCACTCGGCCCAGAAGTGGACCAGCACGGGCCCGCGCGCCGAGTTCTCCAGGACCAGATCGCGGAAGGTCGCTGCGGTCGCTTCCAGGACGTGCGGGGGGGCCGGCATGGGTGCAGTATAGGCGGCGCCGGGCAGGTCAAGACCCGCTCCGGCCAGGGCCTTTTCTGGAGGCGGTTCCCGGCCGGAAAGCCACACGGCCAACCCCTGTTTAGGGGGTCGTGGCGATGGATTAGTCTAGCTGGCGCGGCGAAGACGTGGGACGCTCGCGAGGTCTATGCGCCACGCGGCGCGATGCTCGATCATCGGGGGGTCCAGACGATGGCAATCAACCCGCAGAAGTCTCAGCTCGTTAGCCGTGGGCACTACGCGTCTACCCTCGAGGCCGCCGACGGCGAGACCTACGACCCCCCCTTCGAGGCACTGGTCAGGAACATGCTCGTGCGGCTCGGCGAGGACCCGGGCCGGGAGGGCCTGCAGCGCACCCCGCTACGGGTGGCGAAGGCGCTCGACTTCCTCACCAGCGGCTACGCGCTCAGCGTTGAGGAGGTGGTCAAGGGGGCGGTCTTTCACGAGGACGTCCGCGAGATGGTCGTGGTGAAGGACATCGAGTTCTACTCGCTCTGCGAGCACCACATGCTCCCGTTCTTCGGCCGCGCTCACGTCGGCTACCTTCCCGACGGCAAGGTTATCGGGCTGTCCAAGGTCGCCCGCGTCGTGGACGTCTTCGCCCGCCGCCTGCAGGTGCAAGAGCGGCTCACCAGCCAGATCGCCGACGCCCTGCAGCAGGTCCTCGGCGCCCACGGCGTCGCGGTGGTGATCGAGGCGAGCCACACCTGCATGATGATGAGCGGGGTGCAGAAGCAGAACAGCTCGACCGTTACCAGCGCCATGCGCGGGACCTTCGAGACGAACCCCAGCACCCGCAGCGAGCTGATGGACATCCTGCACGGCTGAGTGTTGTGGAAGTGCTTGTGGAGAAGTCAGACGTGGGCTTCCGCTCGCAAGGATTTCTTCACAAGCTCTGGGCCGTTCTCAGACGCTCTGCGGGGTCAGGCCGAGCCGAGGGGCGACTGCCTCTAGCGTACGGCGGTCGCTGAGGACGGCGGTGCCGGCGCGATCGGCCACGAGCCACGTCTCCCCCACCCGCTGGAGGTCGTCGAGGGTCACGGCCAGCACGCGCGACCTGAAGCGGCGTCGCTGCTCCGGCGTGCGCCCGTGCAGCACCCCGAAGAACGCCTTGATCGCCTCGCCGGCGGGCGACTCGGGCCGGTCGATCGCGGCGATGACGCCGAGGATCGCCTCCTCTAGCGCGCGCGGCTCGTGGTGATCGGTCGCTAGCCACTCGATGGCCGCGTCGAAGTCCTCCAGGGTCTCGACGAGCCGCGGGTCACGGTAGGAGTAGAAGCGGAAGGCGCCGGTGTCGGAGTCGTAGCTGGCGCCGGCGCCGTAGGCCCCGCCCTCCTCCCGCACCCGCCGGTGCAGGAAGCCGTTCGTGAGTACCTGACCAAGGACCACCAGGGCCGCAGCGTCGGCGTGCTCGGCGGGCACCGTGGGGTAGGCGCGGGCACAGAAGCTCACCTGGGTCGAGACCGCCCAGGCCTCGCGCACCATCCGGCGCTCGAACGCCGGCGCGAAGTGACCACCACCCACGTTGGGCTCGGGAATGCCCGCCCAGCGGGTGGCGATGGCCTCACGCAGCCGCCCCTGGTGGGCCTCCTCCGAGACCACGAGCACCTGGCGGGGCGCACCGAGGATCATCGCGTGCAGCCGCTCGAGGTCGCTGGCGAGGCGCCGCAGTGCCGTCTCGTCGCGCACCGCCACGTCCAGGGCCTTCAGGTTGCGCAGACCCAGCAGGCCGTCCCAGCGCTGGGCGAGCGCCGCGATCGGCCCCATCCCCGCCGCCGCGGCCGCCATGGCCAGGGCGTGGCCGTGGGCGGTAACCGCTTGCTCGCGCTGGGCCCGGCTCTGCGCCACGAGGTCGCGCAGCCACGACAGCTCATCGAAGCGCGCGCGCTCGAAGACCTCGCGCAGCACCTCCGCCAGGCCGTCGGCGTTGCGCGCGAGGGCCTTGCCGGCCAGGACCAGGAACCCGCCGGCGCGCGCGAGGTCACCCACCGCCGAGCGCACCGAGGTCTCGGCCGAGACCCCGCCCGTGACCGCCGCCTGCCAGGCCTGGGCCTCCCGGTAGCTCCGGCGCCCGCAGCCGACCTCCGTCACCCAGTCGCAATACAGGGGCAGCAGGTCGACGAGCTCGGGCGGGAGTGCAGGCAGGTCCGCCACCACCTGGGCGTAGACGAGGCCGTTCGTGCCCTGGGCATACCAGGTCGCCGGAAGCACCCCCGCGACGCCCGGACGGCCCTCGGCGATCCGCAGCTCGGCCGGCACGTCCTCGAGGCCGACCCGCGGCAGCAGGTCGGGGTCGTCCCGGTTGCGCTGGCGCTCGAGCAGCGCCTCGGCGCGCGCGCGGACCTCCCGCCGGCCGGCCTCGTCGAGCCGCGCCCCCAGCGCCGCGAGCCGCTCGGCCTCGCGGGCGGTCTCCCGCGCGGGGAGGTCCGGCGCCGGCCGCAGGACCACCCGTACCCGGTGCGGGTTCTCGAGGAGCTCGCTGCGCACCAGCCCCGGGATGAAGCCCGGGTCGCGCACCGCCGCCCGCAGCTCGTCCAGGACCGGGTCGATGTGGAGCAGGTCGGCGGCGTCGCCGCCGTGCAGGACGGGCGCCAGCACGTTGACCATCAGCCGCAGCCCGTACGGGACGTGTCCGCCGCGGATCTCACGCTGGGAGAGCTCGAGCTGGTGGAGCACCGCCTCGACCTGATCGGGGGGTACCCCGTCGCTCGCCACCTGGGCAAGCACCCCGAGTACCAGGTCCTCGACCGCCTGGGCGTGCTCCGGGCTGGAGCCCTCCAGGCCGGAGACAAAGGTCGCCTCCCGCGAGGAGTCGTCGAGCCCACAGAGCTCGGAGGGGGCGCTGCCGAGCCCCGCCGTCTCGAGCGCGTGGCGCAACGGCGAGGCACTGTTGTCGAGCAGGACCCCGGTGAGGAGGTGGGCGCGCAGGATCTCGCGCAGGCCCGTGACCCGGCGCAGGAGCCAGCCCAGGACCACGTGGGTGCGGTCCGCGGTGCCCTCGGCCTCGTCCACGGGGTATTCGCCCTCGACCGCCAGGGGGGCCGTCAGGCGCCGCTCGTCCGGTACGGCGAGGGCGACCGGCCGGGCCTGGAAGTGGCGCAGGGCGTGGTCCTCGAAGCGGCGCTGATGATCGGCCGCGGACGTGTCACCGTAAGTCATGAAGACCGCGTTCGAGGGGTGATAGTGGCTCGCGTGGAAGGCCTTCAGCGCCTCGTAGGTGAGGTCGGGAATGCGCTCCGGGTCGCCGCCGCTGTTCCAGTGGTAGGTGGTGGTCGGGAACAGATGGCCCTGGAGGGTCTGCCACAGGCGCGCGGAAGGCGCGCTCATCGCCCCCTTCATCTCGTTGTACACCACGCCCTTGAAGACGAGGCTAGAGTCCGGGTCGGCCGCGTCTGCGAGCTCGACCCGGTGGCCCTCCTGGGCGAAATCAAGCGGATGCAGCCGCGGGAAGAACACCGCGTCCAGATAGACCTGCAGGAGGTTGTCGAAGTCCTTGGCGTTCTGAGTCGCGAACGGGTAGGCGGTCCAGTCCGCGCCGGTAAAGGCGTTCATGAAGGTGTTGAGCGAGCGCCGCGTCATCATGAAGAACGGGTCACGCACGGGAAACCGCTCGCTGCCGCAGAGCACGGTGTGCTCGAGGATATGGGCCACCCCCGTGGAGTCCTGGGGCACGGTCAGGAAGGCCACCAGGAAGGCATTGTTGGTGTCCGTCGCGGCGAGGTGCAGGTGGCGCGCCCCGGTGGCCGCGTGCCGGTACTCCTCGACCGTGAGGTTGAGGGATTCGACGCGGGTGCTGCGAAGGTGCGTGAAAGTCGGGTAGGTCATCGGATCGTCCCCGCCCGCCGGCCAGGTGCACGGCACCCGTCGGCAAGGCTCGATTGCGCCCTGATTTGGAAGGCCCGAAGGCCCCGGAGGTTCCCCTTGGCAACACGCGTCGGCCGGCCAGCCAGGGGTGCCGGTCGACGCCGCGCGCTCAACCCGGGCACCGGCAGACCGCTAAGCGGGCAGGAGCCCTGACGCCCTCGCCGACTCGCCCCCGTATAATCCTGACCACACCCCCCCGGACGCCACCGCAAGCCCCGCACGACCGCGCTGCCATGGAGATCTCCGGATACCGCATCCAGCGCGAGATCGGCAAGGGCGGCATGGGCACCGTCTACCTGGCGATCCAGGAGTCGCTCAACAGGCCGGTGGTGCTCAAGGTCGTGAGCACCCAGTCCGAGACCACGCCGGAATTCGGCAAGCGCTTCCTGAACGAGGGGCACCTGCTCGCGTCCCTCAACCACCCCAACATCATCACCATCTTTGACATCGGCGTCGCCCGGGACTTTCTCTTCATCTCGATGGAGTACCTGGGGGGAGGCTCCCTGGCCCAGCGCATCGCCGAGGGGATGAGCGCGAAGGCCGCCCTCGACATCCTGCGCCAGATCGGCGGCGCCCTCGCAGTGGCACATGCCCGCGGGATTGTGCACCGGGACGTGAAGCCCGCAAACATCCTCTACCGGGACGATGGCACACCGGTACTCACGGACTTCGGCATCGCGAAGCAGGCGGGGGACACCGAGCTGACCTCGACCGGCACGATCCTCGGCAGCCCGTACTATATGAGCCCAGAGCAGGCCGAGGGCCGGGTCGCTCTCGACGGACGCTCGGACATCTATAGCCTCGGCGTCATCTTTTTCGAGATGCTGACCGGGCAGCGCCCCTTCGAGGGCGACTCCGCCATCACCATCGTGCTCCAGCACCTGCAGGCCCCCGTGCCGCGCCTGCCCCGGACCCTGGAGCGCTACCAGCCGCTCCTCGAGCGGATGCTCGCCAAGCGCCGCGACCAACGCGTGCGGGACGCGGCGGCCCTGGTAAAGGAGGTCAAGGCGCTCCAGGGAGCGCTCGAGGGAACCCGCGCCATGCCCCGCGCCGGAATCCCGGGCGGCACGGGGCCAACGCCGCCAGAGGGTCAGGCGCCCCAGCCGACCGGCGCGGCGCACAGTCACCACCTGGGCGTCCGGACCGTGCTCGGGGGGCTGCTGCTCCTCACGGCCGGTGCGGTCGCCGGGTATTTCGCCCAGCAGGTCTACCAGTACTCCACGGTGAGCATCGCCCCCGCGGTCCGGCCGGCGCGCCCGTCGGCGGAGTCGCCAGGTCTAGCGGCCCACCCCGCGCCCCCGCTGCCCGCCGAGGACGACCCCCTGCGCCAGCAGGTCGTCACCGCCCTGAGCTGGCTGGGCCGCAAGAGCCTGGAGGAGGAGCGCCTGACCTCCCCCCCGGAGGACAACGCGTACTACTACTTCAGCCAGCTCCTGCAGCTTGACCCCGGCAGCCCGCAGGCAGTGCAGGGACTCGCCTCGATCGCCCAGCGCTTCGCGACCCTGGCCGAGGGTCAGATGCGCCGCGGCAATTACCCGCTCGCCGAGTCCTATGTGACCGAGGGCCTGCGCATCGACCCGAGCAACAAGCAGCTCCAGGTGCTGCGCTCGGGCGTGCAGGTACGTGAGCGCTCGTTCCTCGAAGGACTGCTCGGCCTGCTCTGGGGCGAGGGCTGAGGGCTGGGGAAGGAATCCTCGCGTTTGCGCTGCGGCGGGTCGTAGCAGGGGACCGTACGCGCGAGCCGCGCGGTCAGGTGCCGGGAAGGCCGCACGCCGCAGTCACCGGCCCGCTCCCGCATCCGCCGGGGGCGGCGCGGCGGGCGGGTTCCCGGCGGCACCGCCGAGCAGCAGCGGCAGCTTCTCCACGAGCACGCTCTTCAGGTATTGCTCGACCAGTGCCTGCATCTCCGCCTTCGTCCTGGCGTCCGACCCCATCTGCTCGCCACCCGCCGGGGCCGCGGCGTCCTCGGCCGGCGGCGGGCTGGCGGCCTGCTGGGCAGCCTCCTCGCGCAGGCGCTGCTCCTCGGCCAGGGCCTGCTCGCGCAGGCTCCGCGCTTGATCCTCGGTCGTCTCGAGCCCCGTGTCGTCGACGAGCTTACCGTCGTCGAACACGAGCACCCGCGGACCCGGCGTCCCGGAGCGGTACCAGGCCGGGGGGGACCCGGAGAGGTAGACGTTACGGCTGTCCGGGTCGACCCACTGGTAGACCCGGGCCGCCGCCGGTGCGGCAGCGAGGGCGAGGATGAGCAGGTAGAGGCGACGCATGTCCATACCCCCTTGTCGGCGCCGACAGGCGGCATTGTAGGCGGCGGCCCCGCGCCACTCCACCCGACCCAGCCAACGACCCGCGCGCAAGCGTGCAGGCCGGGGGGCGTCGGGTCGGGCTTTTTTGAACCGCCCGGGCCTCGCGTCTAGACTCCAGCTACCGGCCCTCGCCCCTGCGCGGCGGGCCAGCGGATGACCGCGATGCTGCCCGAGCCCTTCCAGCACGCCCTCGACCACCACAAGGCCCGCCACGAGCCAAGGCCTCGGGGGGGCGACTATTTGCGCCTGACCGACGACGTCCACGGCAGCCCACGGGGCACGCTGCTCTGGGACGATCGGCTGGTGCCCGGCTATCCCCACATCGGCCGCATCCTTCAGCTCGAGACCGGACTCGCCCAGCAGTTCTCCGGTCCGTTCTGGGTCGAGGAGAAGGTCGACGGCTACAACGTGCGGGTCGCGCGTCTGGGGGACGAGGTCCTCGCCTTCACCCGCGGCGGGTTCGTCTGTCCGTTCACGACCGACCGCCTCCCCGATCTCCTCGACCTCACCCTCTTCGAGGATCATCCCGACGTCGTCGTGTGCGCGGAGGTGGCCGGACCGGACCAGCCGTACGTGGTGGGCCATCCCCCCCAGGTGCAGGAGGACGTGCAGATCTTCGTCTTCGACCTGATGCGCATCGGTGAGCCTGGCTTCCTCCCCGACGCCGATCTCGACGCCCTCGCCGCCCACTACGGGCTGCCGCGCGTGACCCGCTTCGGCCGCCTCGCACCGAGCGAGTGGCGGCAGGCGGGCGAGCTCCTGCGCGCGCTCAACGCCGAGCGCCGCGAGGGCGTGGTGCTCAAGGAGATCGGGCCGCCGGGGCGGCGCGCGAAGTATGTCACCGGCGCCTCCTGCATCGACGACATCCTGGCGACCGTCGACAACCTGCCCCAGCTGCCGGCGGAGTACTTCACCGGGCGGGTCTTGCGTCTGGCCCTGTTCCTCGCCGAGCAGGGCGAGAACGCGCTGCCAACCGTCCGTGAGCAGCTCGGTCGGGCCTTCGTCGACGGCCTGCTCGACGCCCTCGGGCGCTTCCGCCGCGACCACCGGGTGTCACACACACACCGTTGCCGCCTGCGGGATCGCGAGAGCGCGGAGCGCCTGATGGCCCACCTGCGCCGGCACGAAGGCCCGATCCAGGTGATCGAGCGCCGTCTGGAGTGGGACGGCGGACACTGGGTGCTCGAGCTCGAGAAGGTCTACGCCGGGATGACCGGCCTGCTCGGCCACCTCCTCGCCGGCGGGATCGTGTTCGACTGAGGAGGCGGGCACCCAGACCCGCATCCGGGTTCGGTGGCGCCCGGTGCGGGGCTCGGGGGTCGGCGCCTCCCGCCGCGGCGCTCACCGGCGCGTCAGGTGTCCCGCGACCACGGCAACCAGCCCGTCATCCGACGGCGGGCGTGTCTCCCTCGCCGGGGCGCGGCGACGCCCAGGGACCGACGCTCAGGGTGCGCCGGATCTCGTCGGTCTTGAAGCCCAGGGCCATCGGCCGGCGGACCTCGGGCAGTGCCACCACGTCGTAGAGCTCCTGCACCACCCCCTCGATGCGCAGCCAGTGCACCGTGTCGCCGGTGCGCAGGTCGATGACCAGCAGGCCGCAGCGCGCCTCGACGCCCCGCTGCGCCAGCTCGCCATCGAGCGGCAACCCCGTGAAGGTACGATTCTGGCGCGCCCGCGAGAGCCCGACGACCGCGTAC
>Ga0316622_100002532_pt1 | contig 12685 bp, 12 predicted proteins | sample OWC_Aug_OW2_C1_D_FD_207646 | JGI IMG/M metagenome (GOLD analysis project Ga0316622, IMG submission 207646) | Wetland soil microbial communities from Old Woman Creek delta, Ohio, United States - OWC_Aug_OW2_C1_D5_C | ecosystem: Environmental > Terrestrial > Soil > Wetlands | place: USA: Ohio... | reverse complement strand
ACGGATTGTGTGGATGCTCAACGAGGGGAGCTCGGGACGGATTCCTGTGGCATCCACAGGACCTGAGCCCCGTGAGAAGCCCATCCGAATCGGTCTCGCGCGCCCGGAGTATCTAGTGCTTATGGACATCGACTGCGGTATTGATTTCCGCGTCAATCCGAGGGTCGTGAGGTCTCTCGTATCCACTCTGAACCGCAGGATCGTCGACGCCTCGATGAACCTCATGCTCGCCGAGGAGACCGCGATGCGCATCACTGGCCACCGGCAACCCTCACAAATCATTTTATAGCGAAATGGTCACTGGGGAACCTCATCAGACGGGGGGAATGAAGTGGGGAGGTCAGTAGGCGCAGTGATCGTGTGTCTTTGCATGTTGGCTAGCGTGCTAGCAATCGGCAACGCAGTTGCTTCCGGGACCGAGACGGGTGCATTCCCGGACAGGACGTTCGTCATCGACAACGCGAGGCCGTGGAACAAGGATGGAGCGAGCTATGTCAGCACATTCTCGCCACAGGGCAGCGGTGACTGGTGGGTCCAATTGACGGAGCTCAAGGGATCCTACGTCCTCATCCAGTTGTACGCAGGGACTGATGTCCATACCAAGCCTCTGGTATCGACGGATCTTCGGATGCCCGGTGACGTGTCTAAGAAGCAATTCATATCGTCCGAGGCGACGTATACTGTTGCGTTCACGTGTTACGGGAGAAAGGCGAGTGCCGTCCTCCAAGAGGAGTTCACTCTCGTCGTGCCGTTCCCGTGCACCGAGCACAGTCCCGTTCACATCAGGGGAGACGCGGAATTCACAAGTGCGAACGGCGTGGTTGCCGGCGACGGCTCCGAGCAGTCGCCTTTCGTCATATCCGGGTGGATGATATTCGTCTCGGAGACTGACCACGGTATCTGGATTGAATGGACCCACGCACACTTCGTCATTAGGGAGTGCTACTTCTATTCGACCTCCGAGAGCTGGATGTGTGGGATCTGGATGAGCTTCGTGTCAAACGGGGTCGTCGAAGACTGCGTCATGAAATCGAATTCCATTGGCGTGATCGCGTTCTCCTCATCCTCGATCGAGGTCAGGGAGAATGTGTTCAACGATTGCATCGGTGGTGCCTGCGAGTTCGCAGATTGCACGGACTGCTCCTTCCATGACAACGTCGTGAACGTATGCAACTGGGGATTGGCGATCGAGGTATCGCAGCGGATATCGGTCTGGGCAAACAGCTTCGCGGAAGGTGGCATGATCGTTCACGGCATCAAGGAGATACACTACACCTCCCATATGATAGCGCCTGACAACAGCGTTGCCGGACTCCCGATCATGTATATCACGGACGCTGACCCCGTCGAACTGGTCGGCGGACTTTACGCTCAGGTCATCATCGCTGGATGCGCGAATATTCACGTCAAGGACCTCGTCCTGACTGGATATCAACCTCTGACAATGGCATACGACGGGAACGGTCTGGTTGAGGCATGCGAGTTCTCCTCCGTGCGATTCGAGGCGATGTACTTCGACAATTGCACGAACATCGTTGTGAGGCAGAACTGGCTCCATGACAATCCTGGAGGTTACTTCGGGCTGATAGTCACCGAGAACTCCACGGGAATGAACATTGTTGACAACCGCATCGAGCGAACGGACTCCGAAGTAATCCGAATTCAGTACGAATCGGTTGGCGTACGAATAGCAGACAATGAGTTTATTGGCTGCGCAGGGGGCATCGGCGTGTTTCTGACATCGGATGTTGTCGTGGAATCCAACACGATCACTTCATGCGGATTCGGCATGTTCGGCAGCTCGTCATCCGACCTGCAGATTGTTGCAAACTCCATATCCCAGTGCGGATGGGGATTGTATCTCGATGAGGTGACCTCATGCAGGGTATTCTGCAACAACTTCGTCGACAATTCGCTGCAAGTTCGGGAATGGGACAACACCGGAGTCGAGTGGGATGACGGCATCGGGACCGGCAATTACTGGTCCGACTACAACGGCATCGACGTGGATTGCGACGGAGTCGGGGATGTGCCATGCCAGGTTAGCGATACGAGCGTTGACAGATACCCGTTGATGCGGCCGTGGGTTGGGCCACCACCCGGTACCCACGTTGAGCGGGGGCCGATAGTGATAGTTACTGACGCGGGATTCACAGCCGAGAACGGTGTCAGATCCGGCTCGGGGACTGCGGGAGATCCGTTCATCATCAGCGGGTGGTTGATAGACTGCTCCTCGGAGACCGCCGGGACCGCGATATCAATTTCAGACACCAACGCACACTTCATCATCCGGAATGTGGAGACCGTGAAAGGGGGCATTCTTCTCTCGTCGTGCGCCAACGCTGTGGTCCGGGATAACACGGTCCTTGCATCATACGATGGCATCCGCGCCGTTCAGTGTCCGGGGATCAGGATATCAGGCAACAGTATCCAGGGAATGGGGTGGTACGGAGGACCCTGCATCGGGGTTTATGAGACCGACTATGCCAGGATCACCGACAACACCGTGCGTGGCGGGCTCTGGGGGATATGGATTGGAGGCGGCGCCTCCCCGCTTGTGGTTGGAAACTACCTGGAGGGTAACGTATACGGAATTGGCGTCCACAGTGGTTATTCGGAAGCGGTCATGAATCCCGTCGTATCCGACAACATGGTGGTCGGCGGAGAGAACTACGGCATAGTCCTGAAGAACACATGCATGAACGGACTCGTCTCGGGCAACACCGTGGTTGGGAACGGCGGAGACGGCATTGCAGTAGAGCAAGGCTACCACACAACGGTGGTTGGCAACACGGTCATGGGCTGCTCTGGCTCAGGCATCGCGGTCAGGTACCTGTTCAGCGGGGACAATGTCGTGGTGGGGAACGAGATAGTCGGTAACGGAATTGGGGTGTCGTTGACGTTCACTACGACAGCTGTGGTCTATGGAAACGACATAGTGGACAACGCGATGCAGGCTTTCCAGGACTCCGACTGCTATGGCGTTGCCTGGGACAATGGTCTTCCCGATGGCGGGAACTTCTGGTCTGATTACCTGGGTCTCGATGAGGATGCAGACGGCATCGGTGACACACCATACCCGATTGGATCCTACCAGGACCGATATCCGTTGATGCAACCCTGCGTCCCCTGAAGTCTCGTGTTGACCGCCATTTCCGCTGAAGCTTGATATCAGCGCAAGCTCGTATACCTCGATGCATGAGGTTTGCCGTCACTGGCACACCGGGCGTGGGTAAGACCGGCGCGTGCGCGCTGGTCAAAGCTCTGCCAGTCGTTCACGTCAACGAGCTCGTCGACCAGCTCGGGCTGGTCTCCGGGTACGACCGCAGGAGGAGAACCAAGGAGGTCGACGTGGCCAAGCTCGCGAAGGCGGTCTCCAAGATGGACGGTGACATGATCCTCGAAGGCCATTTCTCGCACCTGCTCGGGGCAGATGTGGCAATCGTCCTCCGTTGCTCGCCGAAAGTCCTCGAGGGCAGGCTCCGGAAGAAAGGGTGGACCGAGAAGAAGGTCCGCGAGAACGTTGAGGCAGAGGCCGTCGACGTCGTCCTCATCGAGGCTCTCGAGAACGTCCCCGAGGTGTGCGAGATAGACACGACGAAGAAGAAGCCCGCACAGGTGGCCAGGGACATCGATAGAATAGTCGCCGGAGAAAGACAGAAATATCGTGTCGGTAATGTTGACTGGAGCGGGGAGGTTCTCAGCTGGTTCTAGACAGTTTTCGCGGCGAGGCGGACAGGATACTCTCACCCGCGGCCAGGAGACTGAGCAACGTCAATCCCAACGTCCTTTCTCTGATATCCCTCATCTTCGCGGTCTTAGCCGCGGTGTTCTTCATTGTGGACTGGAGAGATGGGTTGCTCTTCGCGGCGATAGCAGTGCTGCTGAGCGGGTTGTTCGACGCGCTCGACGGCGAAGTGGCGAGAATCTCGTCGAAAGCCTCCAAGCGCGGGGACTTCTTGGATCATGTGATTGACAGATACTCAGATGCGATCATCCTCGCGGCAATCGCCCTCAACATGAAGAGCGCGTGGAATCTTCCCGTGTCCTTCGGGCTCTTTGCTGTCATCGGAGTCCTCCTGGCCAGCTACATGGGCACTCAGGCCCAGGCGCTCGGCTTGGGCAGGGAGTATCGCGGAATCCTCGGCCGAGCCGACAGGATCGCAGTCCTGGTCGCGGTTGCGCTCATCCAGTATGCGTTCGAAGTCGCCAGCTTGGACTTCTTCGACGTGAACAACATCGGGGGATATTCTCTGATCGCGTGGATGATGGTCTACTTCGGGCTCGCGGGGAACATCACGGCCCTCCAGAGGGCTTACACGATCTGGAAATCACTTCCCCGATCTGAGTAACTTCCCCTTTAGCCGGTAGTACGATAGGGGATGCCTGATCCGCCTGCACAGGTCGTCCGGGTTGAAGCAGATCCCGTAGCTCTTCATCGTGCTGCACTCCGGCGGCGTGTACTCCGTGCCGGATATCTCCCCGGTGATGTGGTCCACCTGGTAGCGGCTCTTCCTCTCGTCGAAGTCAGGGGATGTCGCGAAGGTCTCCATGATGTCGTCTGAGTCCATGCCGAGCGTGTGCAGGAAGGCTACCAGCGCGAACCTGCCGGAATGGGGCACGTTCTCCCCCGCCCTGATCATCTCCAAGAGCTTCCTCATGCAAGGCGGCGTGCGAACGATGCTCATCCTCCCGAACCCCTTCTGCTTCCGCTCCTCCATCTCCTTCCTGACGTTCTCCTGAATCTCCTCGATGGTCGGCGCGAACCTCTCGAGGATCGCGTCATTCACCTCCAGGGGCAGCTCGGCGGAGATCTTGTCGGTGATGACCTGCTCGATCATCCTCCGGAGCCGGTACCTGGAGACCTCGACACGCCCTCCCTTGATCTTCTGGTTGACCAACTTCCAGGACATGCTCCTCATCGTCGCCGAGAATCTCAGGAAGTCCGCGAAGTCAACCGTGAACCCTCCGTCCGCCTGCTCGACCTCCAACTGGAGCTCATCGGCGACCTTCATGAGGAACCCAAGGTCGACGTCCTTGAGCCTCTCGTTCGCCTTCTTCCCCTCGGCGATTGCGTATCGCTTCACGACAGCGGGGTCCGCGACGGCGGAGACTATCATCCTCGCCACGGGGTAGCTGAGCAGCTCGACCATCGCGTCCGCCTGCGAGGCGAGCGGGTGGTCGTCTATGGACTTGTCGTAGATCGCCTCGGCCACGCGCTGCGCTCCTTGGTAGCGCGCGCGCTCGTACGCGACGCCTGCGACGAGCTGGTCGAGGGTTACACCTCTCTCGTGCAGAATGGCGGAAGCCTCTTTCAGGAATGGGAACTTCGCTGCGATGACGACGTCCACTCGCTCCCCCAAGTCTACAAATCGAGAGCTTCGTACTAATAACCGTCTACTGCTCGTTCACTACTACGTTGCCGACAGACAGGTGAAATTGCGCAGAGGCAAGGGCGTTCGGTTCGTCGAACAGCCGCCACAGGTCCTCGGGTCTCTGGAACGGCCTGCCTCTTATGATGGCCATGGCCCTCCTCTTCCCAATGCCGGGGACCGCCTCGAGCATCGACATGGTCGCCCGGTTGACATCGGTCGGATGAACTATGCCCATCACGCTCCTGAGCCCCCGCCCGGTGACGGCGATGTCGAACCTGCTCCCAACCTCCACAGGATACGGTACGCCCACGAGCAGAGGATAGGTCCCTACCTGCCTCCCGAAGGTCCGTCCCCCTTCCCTGACCTCCGCGAAGACGGATCTCAGGATCGCGCCGTCGGGAACCAGCCGATCCAGCATCGGGGAGTCGATCTCGGATCTGACGGCCCTCTTGAACCTCTCGAACTCTGCCCTGTTCGTCCCCGGGAACGCCTCTCTCGACGGTATGACCTGGCGTATGTTGATGCGTCTGAGCATCAGCCCATCGGAGAGTACCTGTCTGAGGAACTCCAGGTTCAGCCGGTAGGTCTCCTTGGACTCACCGCGGAGGCCGCAGACGAAGTTGATCCCGGGCAGGACGAGAGGAAGCCCCGTCGGTCCGCGCGCGGCTCCGACCTCGTTCACAAGTCTGATAGCTTGGAGCGTCTGCTCCGCGGTCGCGTTCAGGTTGTTCGCCTTCGCGACCTTCGGGTCGGCCGACTCGAGGCCGAAGGCCAGGACATTCCCGCTCGTGCAGTGCTTCGCTATTGAGCTCGTGATCCTGCGTGCTTCTTCGGGATGCTCCGCGATCACTGCCGGGTTCGCGTTGTCCAAGTGGAAGATGTCCGGGTCGACCCGTTCCCTGACGCCTCTGAGCAGCTTCTCGACGGCTGGAGGGTTCGGCCTTGGGGTCTCGCTCCTGCCAACATCCTCTGACAGGAAGCAGTAGACGCATGATTGTGCCCCTAGTCTGAAGTTGCGGACACCCGCCGCTGCGAGCGTCTCGACCTCCTTCAGTATCTCCTCTGGACTCCGGAACATCACCTCTCCCAGCAGAGGCTCCGTGCAGAAGCTGCACCCGCCGGATACATACCTCACGCAGCCCCTGTACATCTGCACCTCTGCGATCAGCTGGCCGCCGTGGTCCGGGTGTCGCGTGCACGCCTCAGCCCCCTTCAGCAGCCACCTGTTCCATTCCTCGTTCGTCCTCCTTCGGTCACAGGCGTTGCCGGATGAGACGTAATCGCTCAGGGTGGCGTCTAGGTCCTCGGAGACGACGTGATCGAACGCGTCCGCGAGGCGCCTGTCGAGTCTCGCAGGACCGACCCCGAGGCTGGCTATTGTCGCCCCTCGAAACGAGCTCGCTATCTGCCCGAGCTCGCGGTCGCTCGCCGGCATCCCTCTGAGATACTTCCCCGGCACCGATACGTTCCTGATGACTGCTAGTAGGTCGTGCTTCTCAGCCCTCACAGCTCCGGAGCGCCACTGATCTATGGTCGCGTATGTGACCTCCGCTCCCGCGTCTGAAAGCGCCCCGAACGCGAGCCTGACGTAGGGCGAGATGTACGGCGGCACCCCCAGGCATGCGGGCTCGTCCGTATATCCATCAAGCACTAGTGCCCTCATCGCCGCGGTGAATCGTTTGGGCGCGCTAATATGTATGTATCTCGTTGGGGCGCTGTTGCTGGCTTAGACGGGAAGTGTACTAAGGCAAGATATTAATCGGCGTATTCCTTCGCCCCTGGTTGACAAATTGACTGTCAAGTTGTCCGATTTGAGAAATCCAATCGACGACTTTCGAAATAGCTCGAAAAACAAGGGGTAGATTCGAATGGCGAAGAAATCCAAGCCGGCCAAGAGCAAGGCCGCAAAGAAGGCCGTGAGGAAGGCTCCGGCCAAGAAGGTCATGGGCAAGCCGCTGGAGAAGGTCTCGGTCGACCAGCTCCTGAAGAAAGCTTACGAGCCCGCGAGGCTCGCGATGATCTATCACCCGTTCTACGAGGGCAAGATCGAGGTCGTCCCGAAGTGCGCGGTGTGGGACTTCAGCGCGTTCGCGGTCTGGTACACGCCTGGCGTGGCCGAGCCGTGCAAGGCGATCAACAAGGACAAGGACCTGTCCTACATCCACACCAACAGGTGGAACACGGTCGGTGTCATTTCTGACGGTACGAGGGTTCTCGGGCTCGGAGATATCGGCCCCGAAGCCGGAATGCCTGTCATGGAAGGCAAGTCGCTCCTGTTCAAGTACCTCGGCGGTGTAGACGCCTTCCCGCTGTGTCTGGGCACGAAGGACCCGGACAAGATCATCGAGACCGTCAAGATCTTGCAGCCGTCGCTTGGCGGAGTGAACCTGGAGGACATCTCGCAGCCGAAGTGTTTCTACGTTCTAGAGAGGTTGAGGAAAGAGTGCGAGATACCTGTCTGGCACGACGACCAGCAGGGCACAGGCACGATCGTTGCGGCAGGAGCGGTCAACGCAGCGAAGGTCGTCGGCAAGAAGCCCTCTGAGATGAAGGCCGCGTTTATCGGCGCCGGTGCAGCCAACATCGCGATCTCCAGAATAATGGCTTTGGCCGGCTACCAGTACAAGAACATGGTGATGTGCGACTCCAAGGGCACCTTGCACCCGGGCAGGACGGATGTCCAGGCGGAGTACAAAGAGAAGTGGTTCATGGCCACGAATTCCAACAAGGAGTGCGTGGTTGGAGATCAGGCTGCTGCCATGAAGGGTGCCGACATAGTGGTCGCTGCATCGAAGCCAGGTCCAGGAACGTTGAAGCCGGAGTGGGTCAAGGCGATGGCAACGGATGCGATAGTGTTCGCAACTGCGAACCCGATCCCGGAGATCTGGCCCTGGGAGGCGCTCGATGCCGGCGCGAAGATAGTCGCGACTGGCAGGTCCGATTTCCCGAACCAAGTGAACAACTCGCTCGGGTTCCCCGGCATATTCAGAGGGACCCTCGATGCCAAGGCAAAGACAATCTCGGATACGATGTGCATTGCCGCCGTGAACGCGATCGCGGAGACGGCCGAGGACAATGGAATCAACCAGAACTACATCGTCCCGACGATGGACGAGTGGGCCGTATTCCCGAAGGAGGCCGCCGCGGTGGCGACCGCCGCCGTGAATGAGGGCATCGCGCGCGTGAAGCTAAGCTATGACGAGTTCTACGAGAAGGCCGAGGAGATCATCAAGCGCGCTCGGAGCCAGACGAAGATGCTGATGAAGACCGGGTTCATCAGGCCACGGCCAAAAGCGTGATAGAACACTCTTTGAAACCCCTTCTCTTCCATTCTTTTCCTTGATTGGGTTCGATGCACTACATCGGCACTTCGTCCATCAGAATCACCCAGCTAGTGAGGATCATCAGCGAGACCTTCACTTCCTCCAGCGCGATGGGAAGACTGCCTGAGGTCTTGAGCCGAAATTGTGTGTACTCCTTCGCCTCGATGGATCTCGGTCTCTGATCCTTAGGAAGCATCTTGATCTCATCCTTCGTCAGCCGTGGTTCTGTGGGCGGACCGTCGGGAACCTGCCCTTTCTCCTCATAGATGCCAACGAACCCCTTGTCGTCGATGTACTCGAGGTCGTTCTTCCACCCTTTACTGGCGGAGAACACCATCACCGTTCCGTTCCGGAATGTCAGTTCCACCGTCTTCTTCAGCGGATGGACCTTCATCCTAACGTATTCCCTGTCGTTCAAAGTCACAATCGGCCCGCTCGTCCACGATTTGCCATACGCAATCCTCGCTCGTCCCCACGGGGTGTTCAACTCCCCCTTGGTCATCTTGTACTGCGTGTACGTGATCGAGCCAGTCTGCCTCTCGGCGTCGTCGAGGAGTCCAAACTCCAGCTCCTGTGGCTGGGCCTTGAAGGGAGTGTAGTGACTCCAGCCCCATCTCGAAAGGGCCTTCCTGTGCATCCTTCGAAGGATGCACACTGTTCTCGCCACTTCCGGAAGCACAGGCGAAGGAAGGCCGAGCCTGTGCATAATCATTCCTTAGGCCTGCCCCGAAGTCTCTCTAGAGGAGTCCCATCTCGACGATCTCTACGCTCTGGACTCCGGCCACTCCCGAGATGGCGGTCTCGACCTGCTCAGCTCCACCCTTCTTGTCGTCCATCACGATGAGGACATGGAGCGCCTTCAGTCCGAACGCCAGCGGCCTCTCCTCGGCGGCCTTGAGCCCAGCACCCGCAGGGAGCGCCTTCTTGATCTCCTCTGCGAGCTTCCTGAGGTCGACCTCTAGCCCCTCTGGTAGAACCCTGTACTGAAGACCTACCTCTCCCACGAAAATCACCTCAAGGCCCTACGAACCCGCACTCGGGGCACTTGTAGTGCACGCTCTGGTCCCTGCAGTTCATGCACCTGCCTATCATGGCCTTGCCACAGCTCGGGCACTGGAACGTGGTCTCCGTCTTCCTGACCAGCCTGATGCCGCACGAGCTGCAGATCTTCTCCTGGCTGCCCATCAAGTCTGTCTCGACCTCGGAGCTGAGGTAGTGTATTCCTGTATATAATCATGACAGTACGACCATCTGGGCTCCCACGACAATCCTTATGGGTGCCGATTGGGTTGGCTGGGGAGTACCCACGCTGGGGTGGCGACGCCATGGATGAATCCTCAACGGTCATTGAGACGAAGAACCTCACTAAGAGGTTCAAGGACGTTCATGCAGTGAACTCGCTGAACCTGAGAGTCCGCAAGGGGGAGATCTACGGATTCCTCGGGCCGAACGGCGCGGGCAAGAGCACGACCATAAGAATGATCATGGGGCTCGTCCGCCCGACTTCAGGCGAGGCATATGTGAACGGGAGACTGGTGAGCGGAGGCGCGGCGGACATCCGCAACGCGATAGGCTTCCTGCCGGAGCGCATCTCGTTCTACAACAACCTCACACCGGTCCAGACTCTGAACTTCTTCTGCGAGCTCCGGCGCGCGGACAAGTCTGTGGTCCCCAAGTTGATCGAGGATGTCGGACTTTCCGAATCCGCCAACAGGAAGGTCGGGACGTTCTCGAAGGGGATGACCCAGCTCCTCGGAGTGGCCCAGGCCATGATCGGGGGCCCTTCCATCTACATCATGGACGAGCCCACAGGCGGGCTCGACGCGATGTGGGTAAAGATGGTGAGGGACAAGCTGAAGAGCCTCAACGAGCAGGGCGCCACGATCATCTTCTCCTCCCACATCCTGTCAGAGGTTCAGTCGCTCTGCGACAGGGTGGCCATCATCGACAGGGGCAAGCTGGTGGCCGAGGACACGATAGAGAGCATCAGCAGCGGGCTCAACATCCGGCCGCGGCTCGCGATCAACAGCCCTGGCTTGAACGGGAAGGTCCCGGACTGGGTGCTGAAGGTCGATGGGGTGGAGGAAGCCGTGGCGGACGGCGACACGCTGACAGTGACCTGCCCCTCGGACGCGCGTCTCAGCGTCATGACCGCTCTCCAGAAGGGCGGCCTCGCGGTCAAGGATTTCAGGACCCTCGAGCCCTCCCTCGAGGAGGCGTTCGTGAAGCTGCTCTCTGACGGGGAGGTGCCCTGAATGCCAATCGCCCTGAGGCCCATCTACACGATCGCGAAGAAGGAGATCTCAGACAACGTGAGGAACAAGTGGATACTTGCCATGATCGCCATCTTCCTGACTCTCTCGATCGCGTCATCGTTCATGGCCGGCGAGGGCCAGATAGGCGACATGGAGCGGACTGTCGGGGCGCTGATCAGCATCTCTAGCATGCTCGTCCCGATCATCTCCATAATGCTCGGCTACGGTTCGATCTCGGGGGAGGTCGAGAGCGGTGCCCTCTCGGTTGTACTTTCATATCCAGTCAGGCGGGTCGAGATCCTGCTTGGCAAGTACCTCGGGCTCGGAGCCGTCATCTGCTTCTCCATACTCGTCGGGTTCGGCGTTTCGGGCTTGACCATCGCCCTGACCACAGGTACTGCTCAGTGGGCAGCCTATTTCGATTTCATCCTGCTGACCATGCTCCTGGGCATGCTCTATCTGAGCTTGTCCATGTGCTTCTCGTCCATCCTCAAGAGGCGCGTGACTTCACTCGCGGCTGGGATAGTGGTCTTCTTCCTTGGCCTGATACTCGGCATGATCATGATGGGTGCGTGGATGGCGACCGGAGGGAGTCTGGACGAGATGATGACCGGTGACACGAGCAGCATGCCGGATTGGCTCTGGTTCGAGGTCTTCGTGAGCCCGCAGGATGGGAACGGCGCGGCCGCGATGCTCGCCTTCGGGACCACGGAGTTCTTTGGGTTCGAGATGGACCTTCCTCCTTGGATCAGCCTGGGCACACTGGCCCTTGCTCAGTTGATATGGACTATCGTGCCCCTGACGCTGTCCTGCATATTCATCCAGAGAAGGGACATCTGAGGACTGAGGCGTCTAGCCGATGCCAAAGCGGAAATCTCCGGCAAGCCATTTCGGGTCCGCGCGGTGAGGTGAGACAAGATGAAGGGACTAGTTGTCTACGATACGTACTATGGAAACACCAAGCAGGTGGCCGAGGCGATCGTCGAACAGATAAAGGCCGAGGGCCACGACGCGGAGCTCAGGAACGTGAAGGAGGACTATCCAACTCCTGCGCAGGGTGATTTCGCATTGATTGGGTCGCCCATCAGGATGAAGTCCGCGACAAGACCGGTGCGGAAGTTCGTCAAGAAGCTGGACGGGGCCGCGTGGAAGGGCAGACCGATCGCCGCCTTCGTGACGATTGGCAAACCGAAGGAGAACCCGACTGAGAAGGAGAAGGAGAACTTCAAGAAGATCAGCATCAGCCCCGGACTCGAGTTCAGAGACACGATAAGAGAACGGGGTCTTGCGGCATACGACCAGGTGTTGTACGTCGAGGTCAAGGACGGCTGGAAGGGCCCCCTTGTAGAGGACGGGATCGAGAAGACCAAGAAGTTCGTCCACGAGTTACTCCTGACCGTGAAGAAGTGATGCCTTCAGCGGTCCTAAGGGACGTTTTCGTACGTAGGACTGCTCGGTGCCAAGGGCTCGCATCGGAAAGGTCTAAAGAACTTTCTGAGAAATCGGAATTTATCGTCATGAGATTAATTAACGAGAGACGAGAAAGATACGATTCCCGCCCTGACCACACAAAAATCCGTAAATCCGAGAAATCATTATATAGGACGAGCGACTACACGGCCTGCTAACGCAGCCAAGGGTATCCACGCCGCCCAGGGCCCGTAGCTCAGCTAGGTAGGACTCCCATGCATTTCTTGTGTATAGGTATCCCTAGAAAGAGCATCTGCCTTTT
>Ga0316622_100002531_pt1 | contig 12685 bp, 10 predicted proteins | sample OWC_Aug_OW2_C1_D_FD_207646 | JGI IMG/M metagenome (GOLD analysis project Ga0316622, IMG submission 207646) | Wetland soil microbial communities from Old Woman Creek delta, Ohio, United States - OWC_Aug_OW2_C1_D5_C | ecosystem: Environmental > Terrestrial > Soil > Wetlands | place: USA: Ohio... | reverse complement strand
TCCGCCTTCTCGCGGGCCGCGATCTCGGCCTGCGGCGCGACCAGGATCACGTTGTCCTTCCTGCGCATGTCGAGCCCCTTGGTGCGCAGGACGATGTCCAGCGCCTGGTCCCAGGGCACGTTCTGCAGGCGCAGGGTCACGCGACCCTTCACGCTGTCGCTGACGACGATGTTCTGGCCGCTGGTGTCGGCCAGCAGCTGCAGCACGGCGCGGACGTCGATGTCCTGGAAGTTCAGGGTCAGGCGCTCGCCCGTGTAGACCTTCTCGGCCTCGGTGACGGCGGCCTTCCGGGACCGCGGCTTGACCTCGACGACGTAGGTGTCGTCCGTCTGGTATGCGAGCTGCTCGAAGTCGCCGCCTGCCATCACGACGATGCGCGCGCCGTTCGCCGCGCGCAGGGCATCCACCGCCGTCACCGGGGTGGCGAAGTCTACGACGTCATAGCGCTTCATCAGCGCCTCGGGCAGCTGCGCGCCGGTGAAGTCGACGATGACGCGGTTGCCCTCCTGCTTGAGGCTCGCCGGAGTGCGGATGTCGGAGAGCTTCACGATCACGCGGCCGGCGCCGTCAGGTGAGCGGCGGAAGTCGATGCCGGCGATTTCCCGCGGACCGGTAGCCGGCGCCGCGCTGGCCACTGCTTCCTGGGCGGCGGACTGGGCCGCGGCCTGGCCGCCGAGCGTGACGACGACGGCGTCGCCCTCGGCCCGGGCCGTGTAGGGCATCAGGGAGTCGAGGTTGAACACCACGCGGGTACGGCCGCCGGCCTCGGCGGCGACGATCGAGTCGACGCCGCCGGCGTTGACGTCGATGCGCCGCTGTTCGAGCGACAGGCCGACGTCCGGCAGGTCCACCGACAGCCGCGCCGGCTGATCGATGGTGAAGGTCAGTGGCGTCGGGGCCGGCCCGCTGGTTCTCAGCCTGACCTGCAGGGCGTCACCCGCGAGCGCCTGCACCTCGACGGCGGTAAGCGTCGTCGCGGGATCCTGAGCCTGCGCGAAGCCGCCCCATGCAACCGCCAGAGTGGCCATCAGGCCGCCCAGCGTGCGCACGGTGAGGCGTCCGCCCTTGTTGGAAACCGTTGTCCGGTCGTTGCCAGCCATCAGAGGTTCTCCCACGAATCAATCGCTCAGTGCGAGGGCTGCCTGCCGCTCGATGTAGCCGCCCATGCCGTCGGGCACGATCTCGACCAGCGCGATGCGCGCGTCGCTGACGGCGGTGATGCGGCCGTCGTTCTGTCCCAGGTGGTTGCCCGGGACCACTCGATGAATGAGGCCGTCCTTGGTCTGCACCAGCCCGTAATGCGACCCGCCGCGCTTCAGCGTGCCCACCATCTTCAGGGTGTCCAGCGGGTACTGCTCCAGGTACTCGCGCGGCCGCTTGCTGTCCGGCCGCGGGCCGCTGCCGGTATCGCCGGCCAGGCTCTGCAGGAACGGCGACCGCTCGCCGGCCATCGAGTAGGCGTAGGACTCGTACGGCGCGACCTCGGGGAGCGGCTCGATGCGGCCGCCCGGCCGCATCTTGGCCTTCTCGATCTCCGTGCGTAGGTCTGCGGTGCCGTCGCCGCAGCCCGCGAGGGACAGCGCGACGAAGAGGCAGCCGGCGACGAGTGCTTTGCTGTTTCTTGCGTGGCTCATGGTGCCCTACTTGCGCTTGGCCTTCTGGCCCTTCTGGCCCTTCTGGGCCTTCTGGGCCTTGGCCTCCGCTTCCTGCTCGGCGAGCTCCGATTCCTCCAGGTAACGGTAGGTCTTGGCGGTCAGGTCGAGCGTCAGCTCGTCGGTGGGCGCCGCCGTCCCCGTGCGCCTGGAGCTGCCGCCGCGCTTCTGGAACTGCGTGATCTGGATGTCGTGCAGCGTCACGATGCGCGGCAGCGCCGCGATGCCGCTGACGAACTCGCCGAACTCGTGGTACCCGCCGGTGAGTCGGATCCTGATCGGCAGTTCCGCGTAGAAGTCGCGCCGCGACTCCTGGCCGGGCTGGAAGAGCTTCTCCTGCAGGCCGGCGGCGAGGCCGGTCTGCGAGATGTCCACGAGCAGGCTCGGCACCTCGGTCTTGCCGGGCAGCTGGCGCAGCATGGCGCCGAAGCTGCGCTCTATCTCCGCCAGCTGCTGGCGATAGGCCTCGAGGTTGGCAGCCTTGCGCTGCTTCTGGTCGAAGGTGGCCCAGAGGCTCCGCTGCTCGGCCTCCGCGGTGCGCAGGTCCGGCAGGTTGCCCCGGTAGACGAACTGCCACACCAGCAGGCCGGTCGCGATGGCGAAGACCAGCCCGACGGCCAGCGCGCGGAACAGGAACGGCCAGCGGCCGACGTCGCGCGGGTCGAGGCTCCTGAGCTGTTCGAAGAAGCGCTTCAAGGCGTTCATCGGCTCGCCTCCTTCACGCGCTTGGTCTTCGCCGACGCCGCCTCGGCATCCGTCGCCTCGCCCTCCGCGGCCTTCAGCTCGGCGAAGAGCGTGAACTTCGAGCCGGCGCCCGGGGTGGCCGTCTCGATGACCTTGAGGTCGGGTTTGGCGAGGACCTCGGACTCGTCGATGTTGCGCATGAAGGCCGACACGCGCGTGCTCGACTGCGCCACGCCCTCAAACTCGAGGCGCCGGGCGCTCTGCTTGACCGAGCTCAGGTAGACGCCCTCGGGCAGCGTCTTCACCATGTCGTCGAACAGCTTGACGACCTGTGGCCGGCTCTTCTGCAGCCGCTCGATGACTTCCATGCGCGCGACCATGCGCGCCTTCTGTTCCTCGAGCGCGAGGATCTCCTCGATCTGCTTGTCGAGCAGTGCGATCTCCGACTTGAGCAGGTCATTGCGGGCCTGCTGGGCATCGATCATGGTGCTGACCGTGAAGTGCGACAGCAGCGCGATGATGACGGCGAGCCCGACGGCAGCGCCGAGACCGATCAGGAATTCCTTCTGGCGGCGCTTGCGAAGCTCTGCCCGCCAGGGGAGCAGGTTAATACTTGGCATCGTGGTCGAAACTCCGCAGTGCCAGCCCGCAGGCGGTGAGCAGTGCCGTGGCGTCCCGCGTCACGCCGAGCGCCTTGGCCTTGGATGATATTCGCATTTGCCCGAGCGGGTCGCCGCGCTCGGCCGGGATGCCGACACGGCTCGCGATCACGTCCGCGACGCCGGGGATGTTGGCGCAGCCGCCGCAGATCAGGATCTGCTCCGGCTGCGTGCGACCGCTGCCCGAGGCGAGGTAGAACTGCAGCGAGCGGCTCACCTGCTGGGTCATGTCGTCTATGAACGGGTCGAGCACCTCGGGCTGGTAGTTCGAGGGCAGACCGCCTTCCTTCTTCGCGCGGCCGGCCTCTTCCATCGAGAGGCCGTAGGTCCGCATGATCTCCTCGGTCAGCTGCTGGCCACCAAAGGCGAAGTCGCGCGTGTAGACGACGTGCAGGTCCTTCAGGACGCTGAAGGTCGTCGTGCTGGCGCCGAAGTCCATGATGGCGATCGTGCGGTCGATGCCGCCGTCGGGCATCTGGTGGGTCATCAGCCGGCAGGCGTTCTCGAGCGCGAAGGCCTCGACGTCCACGAGCTTCGGCACGAGGCCCGCCGCGGTGACCGCGGCGACGCGCTGCTCCACGTTCTCGGTGCGGGTGGCGACGAGCAGCACGTCCTGCATGTCCGGATCGCGTTCCGACGGCCCGAGCACCTGGAAGTCGTAGCTGACCTCCTCCATCGGGAAGGGAATGTACTGGTCGGCCTGCAGCTCGACTTGCTGCTCGAGGTCCGCGTCCGACAGCGCGCGCGGCATCGGGATCGACTTCGTGATCGCCGCGTCGCCGCTGATGGCGATCGCGCAATCGCGGGTCCGCACACCCGCGCGCTTCATCGCGCGGCGCACGGCCTCGCCGACCGCGTTGGCGTCGACGATGGCCTTTTCATTGACCGCATTGTGGGGGGTCGGCTCGGCTGCGTAGGCCTCGACGCGGTACTGCCCGCCCGACTCGGACAGCTCGATCAACTTGATCGATGAGGTGGTGATATCCAGACCCAGAAGCGGTCGGTGCCTAGCGCGCAGCGAAATCTGAGGCAGCTTCAGCACAGATGTTTCCTTTTCAGATCAAGCGATTGCGTCGCCTAGCGCCACGCCCGATCAACATTGTCGGCCAACTATATAACAAGCAAATGTTAAATAGAACGCAACCTTGATCCCAGCCTCCAGCCGCCCCGTACCACCCCAGGGCCTTGCCAGCCATCGGGCCGGGCCGGTCCGGCTCGACCCGGCGGGCTTCCGGGCCGCGTACAGGAGCTGATGCTGCACCGACGCGAGCCGCCACTCCGTGTACCGCGTCACGAACCTTGCAGGTCGCGGAACCGGCGGGAGGGCCGCGCGGCCTGACCGCAGCAACTCGCGGGACAGTCACTGCGTAACGCCTTAGGCATAATCACGTACCTCCTGAGCCAACCCCGACAGGGCGCCGGTGAAGAAAAGCACGTCGCGTCTCCTGCTGGCCGGCGCCACCGCGATCGTCACGATCGCGGCAATGGTCGTGTTTGCCTTCCTCGCGACGTATTACTACCTCAAGCCGACGCTGCCTGACGTCGCGCAGCTGCGGCAGCTGAAGCTGCAGATGCCGCTCAGAGTCTACAGCCGCGACGGCCTGCTGCTCGGCCAGATCGGCGAGCAGCGCCGGTTGCCGGTCGCGTTCGATGAGGTCCCGCCGGCCGTCGTCCAGGCCTTCCTCGCCGCCGAGGACGACCGCTTCTTCGAACACCCGGGGATCGACTGGCAGGGCATGACCCGGGCAGTGCTCGTCGCCGCGGGGCTGCCGGGACCGCGCCAGGGCGGCAGCACCCTGACGCAGCAGCTGGTCCGGACCACGCTCATCGAGAACGAGCGGACGATGCGGCGCAAGTTGCGGGAGATCTTCCTGTCGCTCATCCTCGAGCGCGAGCTCGAGAAGCAGGAAATCCTCGAGCTGTACCTCAACACCGTCTTCCTCGGACAGCGCGCCTACGGGGTCGCGGCCGCCGCCGAGACCTATTTCGGCAAGCCACTCGCCGGCGTCTCGGTCGCCGAGGCCGCGTTGCTCGCCGGCATTCCGCAGGCACCGTCGCGCTACAACCCGGTCGCCAGCCGCGAGCAGGCGGAACGCCGGCGCGCGTATGTTCTCCGGCGCATGCTGGAGCTCGACTTCATCACCGAGGAGCAGCACGCCGCGGCGCTCTCCGAGCCGGTCACGGGCGAGCTGCACGGGCCACGGGTCGAGGTCGAGGCACCCTACGTTGCCGAACTCGTGCGCCAGGCGCTGTTCGGGGAGTTCGGCGACCGGCTCTACACGGACGGCATGCGGGTCGTCACGACCATCGACAGCCGGCTGCAGCGGGCCTCCGACATCGCGCTGCGCAGCGGCCTCATCGAGTACGACCGGCGCCACGGCTACCGCGGGCCGGCGGGCAGGGTCGAGCTGCCACCCGTCGAGGACGCGGACGTCATCGAGACGGCCCTCGCCCCGCATGCCGTCGTCGGCGGGCTGCTGCCGGCGCTCGTGCTGTCGGTGGACGCGCAGGGCGCCAGGGTCACGACCCGCAGCCGCGGGCAGTACACGCTGCCCTTCGAGGGCATGCGCTGGGCCCGCCCTCCCCTGCCCGACCAGGCCGTGGGCCCCGCCCCGAAGAAGCCGGCCGACGTCGTCGCCCGCGGCGACATCGTCTACATACTGCCGAACGGCGCCGACAGCGCCTACCTCGCCCAGGTGCCGGATGCGCAGGCGGCGCTGGTCTCGCTCGATCCCCGCGACGGCGCGATCGTGGCGCTGTCCGGCGGCTTCGACTTCTACGCCTCCAAGTTCAACCGCGTCACGCAGGCGCGGCGGCAGCCCGGCTCCGCGTTCAAGCCGTTCATCTATTCGGCGGCACTCGAGCGGGGCTTCACGCCCGCCTCGATCGTGCTCGACGCGCCCGTCGTGTACGAGGCGCCCGAGGGGACGGAGGAGGAGGACTGGCGGCCGCAGAACGTGGACAGCCGCTTCTACGGGCCTATCCGGCTGCGCGACGCGCTGGCGCGCTCGCGCAACCTGGTGTCGATCCGCGTGATGCGCGCCATCGGCGTGGAGACCGCGCGCGAGCACGCGTTGCGTTTCGGCTTTCCGCGCGAGCACGTGCCCGCGGACCTGACCGCGGCACTCGGCACCGCGCAGCTGACCCCGCTCGAGGTGGCGACGGGCTTCGCGGTGTTCGCCAACGGCGGCCACCTGGTCGAGCCCTACCTGATCGAGCGGGTCGAGGACGCCGGCGGTCGGGTGCTGAATCAGGCGGAGCCGCGCATCGCCTGCCCCGACTGCGCGGAGGCATCGCCAGGCGCACCCTTCGGGATGGCCGCGCCGCCGCGCGCGTTCGTGCCCGACGAGGGCGGCACGGCCACGTGGATGTCGGACGTCGGTGGCACGCTCGGCGTCGACCCCAAGCAGCGCGCGCCACTCGCGATCAGCCCGGCCAACGCCTACATCATGACGGACATGATGGCCGACGTGATCCGCAGGGGCACGGCGCGCCGGGCACTCGCGCTCGGCCGGTCGGACCTCGCCGGCAAGACCGGCACCACCAACGACCGTCGCGATGCCTGGTTCTCGGGATTCAACGCCAACCTCGTGGCGACCGGCTGGATCGGCTTCGACCAGGAACGCACGCTCGGGGCCATGGAGGAGGGCGGGCGCACCGCCCTGCCGATGTGGATCTACTACATGCGCGAGGCTCTGCGCGGGCGTCCCGAGCGGCGACTGCCGATGCCGGAGGGCGTGGTCACCGCGCGCGTCTCGACAAGGACCGGTGAGCCGGCCGGCCCCGACGACCCCGACGCGTCCTTCGAGTACTTCCTCGCGGAGCACGCGCCGGGCGGAACGGCGAGCGGCGAGCCGGGCGAACAAGCGCCTGCCAGCCGGCCGGCCGAGGACCAGATCTTCTAGGCACGCGAGGCGCCATGACCAGGCGGTCCGTCAGGGGCGACATGCTGCGGCGCGCGCTGGCGCAGGAAGCCGCCCGCATCATCGTCGAGCACGGCGTGGACGACTATCTCTTCGCCAAGCGCAAGGCCGCCGAGCGCCTCGGTGTCACCGACCACGCCGTGCTGCCGAAGAACACCGAGATCGAGGAGGCCCTCGCCGAGCATCATCGGTTGTTCGGGTCCGACTCCCACGCGCTCGAGCTGGCCGAGATCCGGCGGCATGCGGTCGATGCAATGCGGCTGCTCGACGACTTCGAGCCGCGCCTGGTCGGCCCGGTGCTCTCCGGCAACGCGACGCCGCACAGCGAGATCAACCTGCACCTGTTCTCGGACACGCCCGAAGCCGTTGCGATACGGCTGATGGATGCCGGCGTGCGCCACCGCGTCGCCGAGCGCAGGGTGAAACTGCTGCGCGACGAGGCGCAGGCCTTTCCGTCCGTGCAGTTCTCGAGCGGCGGCTGCGACGTCGACGCAGTGATCTTCCCGCGCGACGGCATCCGCCAGGCGCCATTCAGCCCGGTGGATGGCAGGCCGATGCGTCGGGCGACGCGGGAGGAAGTGGAGGCGCTGCTGGAGGTGGAGGGGTCAGGCCCCGCGCGAGGGGACAGTGCCCGGAGGGGTCAGGCCCCGCGCGGGGCCTGAACCCTCCGGTCCGATCAGGTCACTTGCGCTTCACCAGCGGCATGTAGTCGCGCTGCGTCGGCCCGCGGTACAGCTGCCGCGGCCGGCCGATCTTCATTGCCGGGTCGCCGATCATCTCGAGCCAGTGCGACACCCAGCCGGCGGTCCGCGCCAGCGCGAACATCACCGTGAACATGGAACGTGGGATGCCGAGCGCGCTGTAGATGATGCCCGAGTAGAAGTCCACGTTCGGGTATAGCTTGCGGGAGACGAAATAGTCGTCCTGCAACGCGACTTCCTCGAGCTTGAGTGCAAGCTCGAACATCGGGTCGTCGGCATCGCCGAGCTGGCCCAGAACCTTGTGGCACATCTCGCGGATGATCTTGGCGCGCGGGTCGAAGTTCTTGTAGACGCGGTGCCCGAAGCCCATCAGGCGCACGCCGCCGTCCTTGTCCTTCACGCGCCTGAGGAAGTCGGGCACGTTCTTCACGCTGCCGATCTCGGCGAGCATCTCGAGCACCGCCTCGTTGGCGCCGCCGTGCGCCGGGCCCCACAGCGCCGACACGCCCGCGGAGATCGCCGCATAGGGATTGCAGCCGGTGCTGCCGGCGAGCCGGACGGTCGAGGTGCTGGCGTTCTGCTCGTGGTCCGCGTGCAGGATGAACAGCAGGTCCATGGCCTTCGCGTGCAGCGGGTCGACCGTGTACGGCTCGCAGGGCACGGCGAAGAACATGTTGAGCATGTTGCTGGTGTAGTCGAGGTCGTTGCGCGGGTAGACGAACGGCTGGCCCAGCGCGTGCTTGTAGGCGGCCGCCGCGATCGTCGGGATCTTGGCGATGATGCGGTGCGCGAAGATCTCGCGGTGACGCGCGTCGTAGATGTCGGTGGTGTCGTGGTAGAAGGCCGCCATCGACGCGACCACTGCAGAGACCATCGCCATCGGGTGGGCATTGTGGTGGAAGCCGTGGAACATGTGCAGCAGCGACTCGTTCAGCATCGTGTGCCGGCGGATCGAGTCGTGGAAGTCCTTGAACTGGGCAGCGTTGGGCAACTCGCCGTTCAGCAGCAGGTAGGCGACTTCGAGGTGCGAACTGTGCTGCGCGAGCTGCTCGATCGGGTAGCCGCGGTACAGGAGCACGCCCGCATCGCCATCGATGTAGGTGATGCGGCTCTCGCAGGAGGCCGTGGCCATGAAACCCGGGTCGAAGGTGAACACGCCATGGTCCTTGTAGAGGGAGGCGATGTTCACGACGTCCGGCCCGACGGATCCTGACAGAGCGTCGAGCTCGGACGACTTGCCAGTGGCAAGGTTGGTCAGCTGGAACTTCTTGTTGCTCATGGTGTTGCGCCTGTTTTCCTGCCCATCGGCCCCTGCCGACGATGGCGCCGAGACTGTCATGACGCACTGCAGGAATCAATTCGGTTTGCCACGCGTAGAATGCCCCCATGCTGGAGTCCCTGGCCGTCTACGTCCACCTCCCGTGGTGCGTCCGCAAGTGCCCCTACTGCGACTTCAATTCGCATGCCGCACCGCATGACCTGCCTGAGGCCGCCTATGTGGAGGCGCTCCGCGCCGACCTCGGCGCGGACCTCGACCTGGCGGCCGGCCGGCCGGTCACCTCGGTCTTCTTTGGAGGCGGCACGCCGAGCCTGTTCAGCCCGGTGGCGATCGGCAGGATCCTGGCCGGGATCGCCGCAGCGCTGCCGCTCGACCCCGGCGCAGAGGTCACACTGGAGGCCAATCCCGGCACCCTGGAGCGTGGCCGCTTCGACGACTATGCCGCGGCCGGCATCAACCGCGTCTCGCTCGGCGCGCAGTCCTTCTCCGCGGCACAGCTCGGCCAGCTCGGCCGCATCCACTCGCCGGGCGACATCGAGTCGGCCGTCCGCGACCTGGAGCGCGCCGGCATCGCCAACTTCAACCTCGACCTGATGTACGCGCTGCCCGGCCAGACCGTCGCCGAGTCGCTCGCTGACCTGCAGCAGGCGATCGCTCTGGGCCCGGCCCACCTGTCGCACTACCAGCTGACCCTCGAGCCCGGCACGGCCTTCTTCCACCGCCCGCCGTCTTTGCCGGACGACGACGTAGCACTCGAGATGCAGCTCGCCTGCCAGGCCGAACTCGCCGCGGCTGGCTTCGCCCAGTACGAGGTCTCCGCCTACGCCCGGCCCGGCCGGCAGTGCCGCCACAACCTCGCCTACTGGACCTTCGGCGACTATTTGGGCATCGGCGCCGGGGCGCACGGCAAGCTTTCGACACCCGCGGGCATCTGGCGGACCGAGAAGCCGCGGACGCCGCGCGAGTACCTGGCCAGCCCCGCCGCCGGCGCGGCCGGGACACGCCGCCGCGTGGTCGAGGACGAACTGCCTTTCGAATGGGCGCTCAATGCCTTGCGCCTGATCGAGGGCTCGAGCCTCGCGGCCTTCGAGGCCTCCACCGGACTGCCGGCCCGGGTCCTGCAACCCGCCGTCGAATCGCTGGCAGCCCGCGGGCTGGTCGAATCAGGGGCTGACCGGCTGCGTGCGACACCCCTCGGACTCCGGTTCCTGAACGACGTCCAGGCGACATTCCTGCCGGAGCGAGCGGCGTGAGCGAGCGGATCGTTGTACACAGCGGGGTCGCAGTGACCATCGGACGGGGACTTTGATGACATTGTTACCACCGCGCGTTAACTGTCACCATCTAACCCCCTGAAAGTACATGTGGAAATGCCGTGGTCAAATTTTAATCAAAGTGATATTTAGGCGATTTCGTACGTCTTGCAGGTGTCCGGGCCGGGAGCTTTCCACAGAGTTATCCACAGCTTTTGTGGATAAGAAAAAAACCTTCCTGATTTCGGTGACTTAGCCTGCCACCGAGGATCGGCCCAGCTTGCCGGTGGCCGGTTCGGGCCCGTCAAGCCCGCCGCTTCGCCACGCCAGCTTGTGCCGGACCGCCCGCCTCGCTAGACTGCGCCCCCTTTTTCTAAACGCCCCCCGGGGCGTTGCGGCGAGAACGGTCATGAAGGCGGAAATCCATCCGAAGTACCAGTTGATCACGGTCACCTGCACCTGCGGCAACACCTTCCAGACGCGCTCGACGCTAGGCGAGGACCTGCAGGTCGAAGTCTGCTCGAACTGCCACCCGTTCTACACGGGCAAGCAGAAGATCGTGGACAGTGGCGGCCGCGTCGACAAGTTCCGCAAGAAGTACGGCCGCGCCTCGGCCTGATTCCGCGACCGGCAGGACGGCCCGGGTACCCGGTCCCGAGACGTACCGGTACCTGGCAGGCGCACGCGCGCACCGGGGGGTGGCGGTCCCCCCAATGCATCAACCCGAGTCAACTTTTCGCCGCGCCGGGCGTCAAAGCCTCGTGCGCGCGCCTGAGCCTGCCCGCAGGGGGCGGACATGAGCAGACGCAAGGAAGGGTCAACCACCATGCCCAGCTGCAGGTCATTGACGCTCGCCGCCGCCGCCGCGCTCGCGGTGCTCGCCGGCTGCGCCACCAACCCGGTGTCGGGAAGCTCCGACATGGCCTTCATGTCGGAGGAGAGCGAGGTCAAGCTCGGCAAGCAGATGCACGTGCAGATCACCCAGACGATGGGGGTCTACGACGACTACAACCTGCAGCAGTACGTGCAGCAGATCGGCGAGAAGCTCGCCGGGGTCAGCGAGCGGCCGAAGCTCGAGTGGAAGTTCACCGTGCTCGACACCGACGACGTCAACGCCTTCGCGACGCCCGGCGGGTTCGTCTACATCTCGCGCGGCATCCTGCCCTACCTCGCCAACGAGGCGCAGCTCGCGGCGGTGCTCGGCCACGAGATCGGCCACATCACCGCGCGGCACTCGGTGCAGCGGCAGAGCCAGTCCACGATCGCCGGCGTGCTGAGCACGGCTGCGGTGATCTTCACCGGCCAGCCGGCGCTCGGCGACCTGACCAACATCGCGGGCGCCGCCATCATCAGCGGCTACGGGCGCGAGGCCGAGCTCGAGGCCGACAGCCTCGGAGCGCGTTACCTTGCGAAGACCGGCTACAAGCCCGAGGCGATGATCGAGGTCGTCGCGGTCCTGAAGGACCAGGAGAAGTTCGAGCGCGACCGGGCCCGCGCAGAGGGCCGCGACCCGCACATCTACCACGGCGTGTTCGCCTCCCACCCCGACAACGACACGCGGTTCCGCGAGGCCGTGTCCTCGGCAGGCAAGGTCGAGGGCGCGGCCACCGGCCAGGCGGAGGAACGCGACGTGTATCTCCGCAGCATCAACGGGCTGGCCTTCGGCTCGAGCCGCCGGCAGGGCATGGTGCGCGAGAACCGCTTCTACCATGCGGACTACCAGCTCACCCTCGCCTTCCCGCAGGGCTGGACCGTGCAGAACGACCCGCAGCAGCTGCTCGCCGCCGCGCCCGACAAGAACAGCATGATGATCATGACCGCGCAGGCGCCGCCGCCTGGCGTGACGAGCCCGCGCGACTTCGCGCTGCGCGGCCTGGCGGACCGGAGGCTCGACCGCGCGGAGGAGCTCGAGATCAACGGCCTCGACGCGTACACGGCGATCGTGCGCGGCGACCGCTCGCCCTATGGAACCTCCGACAACGTCCGCTACGTCATCATCGCCTACAACAACCTGATGTGGGTCATCCGCGGCGCGAGTCGCGCCGACGACCCGGTGCCGCAGGCGGACGTGCTGTTCGTCTCGGCCGCGAAGACCTTCCGCCAGCTGAGGTCGAACGAATTCCGCCTGTCGGAGCCTTACCGGCTGCGCATTGTCCCGGCCCCGGCGGGCATGAGCATCGAGCAGATCGCGGCGAAGTCCCCGCTGCCGAAGTACTCGCTCGAGCAGCACAAGCTGATCAACGGCCTGTACCCGGACAAGCAGCCGCAAGCCGGCGACCCGGTCAAGTTCGTGCAGTGACCTGGCGAAGAGGTACCAGCTACCGGCCTGCCCCCCCTCCGGGGACAAGGCCGGTACCTGGTACCTCCTACACGCGCAGCGCCTCCACCAGCGCCCTGAGCGCCTGCGACCGGTGGCTTACCCGGTTCTTCTCTTCCGCGGGCATCTCCGCGGCCGTGCGGCCGTCGCCGGCGACGATGAAGAGCGGGTCGTAACCGAAGCCGCCGGCGCCGCGACGCTCGAAGCCGATCGCGCC
>Ga0316622_100002530_pt1 | contig 12685 bp, 10 predicted proteins | sample OWC_Aug_OW2_C1_D_FD_207646 | JGI IMG/M metagenome (GOLD analysis project Ga0316622, IMG submission 207646) | Wetland soil microbial communities from Old Woman Creek delta, Ohio, United States - OWC_Aug_OW2_C1_D5_C | ecosystem: Environmental > Terrestrial > Soil > Wetlands | place: USA: Ohio... | reverse complement strand
CGTATAAATTTCGCAGCCTAGGCATTGGCGGGCACCTAGGAACCCGTTACACGCGACCTCGGCTTCTTCACCTCCGTCGAGCCCACATCGCCCCCGTTTCGCTATCGTGAATGTTTTCAGATTAGCGCCGGGGCTGTGGGGTGGCAAGGGTTACTTCGCTCCTCTCGCCGACGTGGCGACGCGGGAGGTGCGGTAACTGGCAACCGGCGACGCGCCCTTCGACGCGCTTCGCCACTGCCCATGAGCCTGCATACGCGAGCGGTCGGATGGTTCGCCTCCGTCATCCCCGCGAAGGCGGGGATCCAGCCCCCCCACTGGATTCCCGCGTTCGAGACTGTCGATTTTCTCCGTGTCGGTGTAGCCGCGGCCCTCGTGGTCGCTGTTCGCGACGAACCCGAGCGGGGACAAGCCCCGCGGCTACGCCGAGCCCGCCACGGCACCCGTTTTGCGCTCGTCCGTTTGTCATGTCGCCACCGTTTTTCGACAGTCTCGTTCGCGGCAATGATGACGGTTTGCGTCGGTTCATTGGCACACCACCCCAGGGGCGCGAGCGCTGGTTGCACTGTCCATGAACCCGGTCCTTCGACGGTGCTCAGGACAGGCTTCGAGACGGCCGCTGGGCGGCCTCCTCAGCCTGAGCGGGGCCCACAGGCACGATCACTCATATCGGCAGTTCCTGCTGCAGGGCACCTTTCATGTCGGCCATGAACGCGGACATCGATTCGAGCAGGGCGTGTGGCCAGGGGCCGTCCTGGGCAAGCACGGACAGGGCCGCGATCAGCGCACACTTGAGCACGGGCTCGGCCCCGTCGCGCTCGAGCGCGTCCTCCAAAAACTCGCAGGAGACAGAAACTTCGACGCGGAAACGTCCGGCCGCGTCGGTGATCACTCGATGTTCCATGAACCGTCCTTCCGTGCGGGAGCCCGCAAGATGCGCTGGCGCGATCTGCACCCTAGCCCTCTCCCACAAGGGGAGTGTCGATTTTCTCCAGGGCGGCTGACGAATGACAAACCGGAAACCGAAAACCGGAAATGCCAAATGGAAAACCGAGGTCGACCCGTCCGAGATGACCGGTTTGTCATTTTCCGTTTCACATTTCCGGTTTCCCATTCTCATTTATCGACACTCTCCAAGGGGAGAGGGGATTCTGGTTGAATGGCGCCTCATGCTTGTTCCGCCTCATGCTTGTTCCACCACCGGGGCGTTACGAGGGGTGCAACAACGTTGTCTAGGGCGCAACACACGTGGAACGTAGGCGCTTCGCGGCGGGGTCTCGGTTCGGGGTGGCGCAGCAAGGATGGCGGGCGGTGTCCACCTTACGGGTCACAGCAACCACTCGATGGGCCGATCGGGAACGTAGCTACAAAACGTCCCCGTCTTGATCGTGTTCATCAAGTGGCGTGACAGACCAGGGTTGTGCTGTTTGATCGTTTTCGTCGCGGCGGTGAAGCAGTTGCGAACGTTCACCCGCGCCCGCTCTGCCGGCGACGGCATGGCGCGGGACCGGCCGCCGTGGCGGGTCGCGGCGGCCAGGTAGCCCGCCAGCGTCTCCAACTCCTCCTGCAGCTTCGCCAAGTGGCCGAGGTCATTGTCGCGCTGAGCGCGATCCCTTTCCTCGTAGAGTTCGCGCAAGCGGTTTCGGTACTCCGCGCGTGCTCGGCTGTCCAGCAACGGATCACCACCACCAAGGCCGACGACGCGGAGATCGTGTTCGGCAAGCTCCTGCTTGCTCATCCGCCCACCCATCGTTCCACCCGCACTGACGAGGTCGATGGCCGCAATGTCCTGATGCGGGTGGCGCAGAAGATGAGCAATGTACTGAAACCCGCGCATCGCCTTCAGCCGCGAGACTTTTCCCTCGTACGCCACGGTCCAGTACTCCCCTTCGGGCCGAAAAACGTAGCCCCCCTCAGCCGGTAGGATGGCGCGATCCGCCCCGTCCGGAGCGATTTCGTCAGGGCCGGGTCGGGCCGCCCGGCGCACGATCGGGCCCGCGCCTCTGACCTGCCCGTTTCTCCCCTCCGAACGCGTTGGTTCCAAGCGACCGGTGCTGCCCAACTCCTGAAAGGTCGAGATGAGCATCCCGCAGACTTCGGAGAGCAGGTTCAGGCTCGCCACCACAAACCCGTCTCGCGTTCCACCACCGAAGACGCCTGCAAACGACCCGTGTCGCTCCGCCAGCGCGTCCCGTATGGCAGCCCGCAAACCGGCGAGCTCGCGCTCGACGAAACTGCCGGGATCGAACCTCTCGGGCGCACCATCGCCCCCAGGCGATGGCCTCCCGGCTTCACCCGACGGATCCGCAAGACCGTGCTGCAGGTCTGCATGAAGCTTGTTCTGACGGGATTCTTGCTCGCAAGCCCGCGGCCTTTCCATTCCAACCTCATCAACAGCGCTCGACTCAGGCAGGTCCTTCATCGCGGCGGTCAGGCGTACCGATTCCTCCCCAACGCCGTCAATGTCTGCGCGACACGGATGTCTGGATTGGATGGTGCCCTCCGCCCCGTTCCGCCTGTCCCGCGTTGCCATCCTGAACTACTATCGCCGAGAATCTGTACGTGGCGCGAAGATTTCTTGGCTCCGTTTTCTTGCGTCATTCCCGCCTGCGCCGACATGACAGAAGCGAGGCCCCCCTCTGTATCTCCCCCCGTGCCACCAGTGGCACGGGGGGAGAGTGACAGAGGGGGGCGAGTTTCGCCGGAATGACGTTTGGGTCGCGGGCGTCACAGTCCGCGCTAGTTCGTGGCGAAGGGCGGCTACGGGGAGAGACGTGACCTCCGCTTGACCCGGTGGCGACCGCAGCGGTTCTTAGCCTCGGCGTCTCTCACGACAGGTCGCCGCGAATAGACGATTGGTGTAAGGACAGCGCATGGAGCTGGCGCGGCAAGCGATCGGCAGCGAGAGCCGTCCGGCGATCGAGGTGTCGGTCGTCATTCCCATTTACAACGAGGCGGAGAACATCAACCCGCTCCACGATCGGCTGGCGCAGACACTGGACGGCTTGGGACGCTCCGCGGAAGTCTGGTACGTCAACGACGGGAGCACCGACAATTCGCTCGACCTGCTCCGCCGGCTGGCCGAGCGCGACGCACGGGTGGGCGTCATCGAGCTCAGCCGCAACTCGGGGCAGCATGCCGCGGTGCTCGCCGGCTTCGCCGCCTGCCAGGGCCAGATCATCGTCACGCTGGACGGCGACCTGCAGAACCCGCCGGAGGAAATTCCCCGTCTCGTCAGCAAGCTGGAAGAGGGGTACCAGGTCGTTGGCGGGTGGCGCGAGACCCGTCACGATCCGTGGCTACGGCGCGCCGCCTCGGCCGTCGTCAACCGCGCCACGTCGATCGCGGTTGGCGTGCACATGCACGATTACGGCTGCATGCTGCGCGCCTACCGGCGCGAGGTGATCGACGAGATCCTCGAGTGCAACGAGCGCTCGCTGTTCATCCCGGCCCTGGCCAACACGGTGGCGCGCCGGACGACCGAAATCGAAGTGGCGCACGCCGGTCGTGGCGCGGGAACGTCGAAGTACAAGCCGATGAAGCTCATCAACCTGGCGTTCGACCTGATCACCGGCTTCTCGCTCATCCCGATCCACCTGGTCTCGCTCACGGGCATCCTGGTCGCGCTGGCCGGGCTCGCCTTCGGCGTCTTCCTGTTCGTGCGGCGCCTGTTCGTCGGCCCGGAGAGCGAAGGGGTGTTCACGCTCTTCGCCATTCTGTTCGTCTTCCTCGGCGTGCTCATCCTCGCCGTCGGGCTGCTCGGTGAATATGTCGGGCGCATCTATCTGGAGGTCCGGCGACGCCCCCCGTATCGGGTGAAGGCGGTCTACCGACGCGATGAGGAGAGCCGCTGACGTGCGCTGCGTCGTTTTCGCCTATCAGGACGTCGGCTACGTCTGCCTCGAGGTCCTGCTCGGCCTCGGCGCCGAGGTCGCGGCCGTGTTCACGCACGACGACGACCCCGGGGAGAACATCTGGTTCCGATCGGTGCGCGAGCTGGCGGAGCGCAACGGGCTGCCGGTGTTCGCGCCGACGCGGCTCGACACCGGCGACTGGCTCGCGCGCCTCGAGGCGTGGGCACCGGACTTCATCTTCTCGTTCTACTACCGGCGCCTGCTGCCACCATCCGTGTTGGCCGCCGCGCGCCGCGGCGCCCTCAACCTGCACGGTTCGTTGCTGCCGAAGTATCGCGGCCGTTGCCCGGTGAACTGGGTCCTCGTCCACGGCGAACGCGAGACCGGGGTGACACTCCATTACATGGAGAAGACCGCCGACTCGGGTGACATCGTGGCGCAGCGGCACGTCCCGATCACCGATGACGACACCGCGCACAGCTTGTACGGAAAGTTGGCCGTCGCGGCGGCCGACCTCATGCGGGAGACCTACCCCGCCCTGTGCGCCGGCACGGCACCCCGCATCCCGCAAGACGCCGCGGCCGCGACGTACTTCGGCGGGCGGAAGCCAGCCGATGGCCGCATCGATTGGCATCAGGACGCGCGCCAGGTGTACAACCTGATCCGCGCCGTCGCCCACCCGTACCCGGGCGCCTTCACCCATTGGCGAGGCGAGCAGCTCTTCATCTGGGCGGGGAAGGTGGAGGCTCCCGACGTCTCCCCGCCTCCCCTGCCCGGTACGGTCGTTGGCATTGACGGGGGGCTGGTCGTGCAAACTGGGCGGGGCCAACTGCGGGCGACGCAGGTCCAACTCGAGGGCGAGGCTGAGCGCCCGGCAAACGAATGGGTGCGACTCCACGCGATCGCACCAGGAGCGATTCTGGAATGAAAGTCCTGATCACCGGTGGCGGCGGCTTCCTCGGCTCGCATCTGGCCGATGCGTTCATTGCCCGAGGCGATGAAATCTTCATCATGGACAACGGTTCGGTGGGCAAGGTCAGACACCTGATGGGGAAACCCGCCTTCCACTACGTCCGCGACAGCATCTTCAACCTCGACATCCTCGAGGGCCTGATCGCCAAGGCCGACCTGATTTACCATCTGGCGGCGGTCGTCGGCGTTGAATACTACGTGGGCGACCCGTACGAGGTGCTGAACGTCAACGTCAACGGGACGCAGAACGTCCTGAAGCTGGCCTTCAAGCATCAGAAAAAGGTCGTGTTCAGCTCGACCTCCGAGGTCTATGGCCGCAACCCCAAGGTTCCGTGGCGAGAGGACGACGACCGGGTACTCGGCTCCACGCGCATCGATCGCTGGTGTTACTCGACGTCCAAGGCGGTGGGCGAGCACTTCTGCTTCGCCTACCATCAAATGGGCCTGCCGGTCACGGTGGTGCGATACTTCAACGTCTACGGCCCGCGCCTGGATCGACTCGACGTCGGCCGGGTCATCACGATCTTCCTCGGGCAGGCCCTGCGTGGCGATCCGGTCACGGTGATCGGTGACGGGCAACAGACGCGCTGCTTCACGTATGTCGAAGACGCGGTGCGGGCGACGGTGGCTGCCGGCGTGCAGCCGAACACCGACGGCGAGCTGTTCAATATCGGGACGGACACCGAAACGACGATCGCCGAGCTGGCCCGCCAAGTCATCGCACTGACTGATTCGCGGAGCCGGATCGAGTTCGTGCCCCAGCAATCGGTCTACGGCCCCAGCTACGAGGACATCCAGCGTCGCGTGCCGGATGTCTCCAAGATGCACGCGATCCTCGGGGTGCAGGCCGAGACGCCCCTCGCCGATGGACTGCGGCAAACGATCGACTGGTTCCTCCGTCAGCGCGAGTTTCCTTCCGCGACTCGCGTGACGGCCTCCGACTGAACCGAGGGCGTGCTCGGTGACTCCGGGGCCGATCGCCCTCAAGATCGATGTGGACACCTACGTCGGCATGCGCGACGGTGTCCCAGCCATCGCCGACGTGCTCGAAAGACGCGGACTGCGGGCAAGCTTCTTCGTCTCCTGTGGGCCGGATCATTCCGGACGGGCGATCCGCCGCATCTTCAAGCGCGGGTTCGTCGGCAAGATGCTGCGGACCAATGCCCCGACGCTCTATGGGTGGCGCACGTTGCTCTATGGAACGCTGCTTCCCGGTCCGCAGATTGCCCGGTCCTTTCCCGATCTGATGCGCCGCCTCGCCGCCGCGGGGCACGAGGTCGGCGTGCATGGATACGACCACGTGTACTGGCACGATCGGCTGGCGCAGTTGCCCCTCAGCGCAGTGGAAGCGGAGCTGCAGCGCGGGCTCGCGGTGTACCGCGAGATCATGGGGGCCGACGCGTGCAGCTTTGCCGCCCCCGGTTGGCAGTGTACCGAAGCCAGCTTGGTTGCCATCGAGGCGGCCGGATTGCGCTACCACAGCGACACGCGCGGAACCGCACCGTATCTGCCGGTCGCCGGGGGGCGACGCTTCCGCACCCCAGAAATCCCCACCACGTGGCCGACCCTCGACGAGGTGTTCGGGCGTGTGGGATCGGACGCGGGTACGCTGAACGACTTCTATCGCGGACAGCTGCAGCCGAGGCTCAACGTGCACACGATACACGCCGAGGTGGAGGGCATGCGGCACCGCGACCTGTTCGCGGCGCTCCTCGATGCGCTCCTTCCCGCGGTCCGGTTCGTTCGTCTGGTCGACGTGGCGGAGCAACTGTCGCTGGATGCGTTACCTCGAGGTCGCGTCGTCGCCCGACCGATCGCCGGCCGCGCGGGAACCGTCGCGACGCAGGAGGCGGCTGAATGAGTGAACTCGAGCCGACGGCCGCGAGCACCGCACCGGCCGGTGGGCGGTGGTGGCTAATCGCGATCGCCGCGGCGGCGCTTGGCGGCATCTATGCCTTGGGCGCCAGCGGGTTCCCGGTGAGCGAGCCCGACGAGGCGCGCTACGCCGAGATCGCCCGCGAGTTGTTGGTCCGCAACGACTGGATCACACCGCACCTGAACTTCGTCAAGTACTTCGAGAAGCCGCCCTTCGTGTACTGGGCCACCGCGAGCGCGTTCCGAATCTTCGGCTTCAACGAGTTCGCCGCACGTTTGCCATCCCTCGTGAGTGCCCTGGCGACCATCGCCCTCGTCGCCTGGCTCGCCGGGCGCATCTACGACCGGCCCACCCGGTCGTTGACCGCCGGTATCCTCGCGAGCGGGCCATACTACGCGGTGCTCGGGCAGACGTTGACGCTCGACCTGGCGCTCACGTTCTTCGTCACCGCTGCGCTCGTTGCGACGTGGGTCGGCGCGCAGCGCCCCAGTCGGTGGTGGTATCGCTGCGCCTATGTGGCGACCGCGCTCGGAGTGCTGACCAAGGGCCCGGTTGCGGCGGTGCTCGTCGGCGGAACGGCAGGATTGTTCTTGCTCATCGATGGTGGATGGCGCGCGCTGAGGCGCGCGATCGATCCGGTCGGGGTCGCGCTGGCCGCTGTCATCATCCTCCCGTGGTTCATCCTCGTGAGCTGGCGGAACCCGGAGTTCCCGCAGTTCTTCTTCGTCGACCAGCATGTGAAGCGCTTTCTGTGGACCAAGGAGCACCGAGCGCCGATGTGGTTCTACCTTCCGCTGCTCCCGGTCGCACTGTTTCCGTGGAGTTTGCTGCCGTTTGTCGATCCGGCAGTGTGGCGCCCACACCTCGATCCGCGCCGCTGGTCCTCCGCCACCCGCTTCCTGGTCCTGTGGGTCGTCGTCGTCGTGGGATTCTTCAGCTTGTCCACTTCGAAGCTGCTGACGTACATCTTGCCAGCGGTGCCGCCGCTGGCCGTCTTGCTCGCCCGCCTCTTCGCCGACGCCCTGGCCCGCCGTCGCACCGAGCTGTTTGTCCGCGGCGGTGGTCTGTTGTTCGTCCTCGGCGCCGCCACGGCACTCGCCGCCGTGGTCGTGCCGCTCGTCGTGAAGCACTGGCGCGCCCCGCTCCTGCTGCCGTATCTTGCAGTCGGCGGCCTCATACTGATCGTCACCGGCCTCTACATGCGCCGAAGCGCGCAGCGCGATCGCCTGTCGGCCTCGCTCGCCGTTCTGAGCGCCGGGGCGATCGCGTTTCTCGCCGTCGGCGTGAGCGGGCGTGGGCTCGTCGTCAGCTATCGCGATCTCGGCCACGCTGCCGCCGCGGCATTACAACCGGGCGACCAACTCGCGGTCTACGGGCACTATGTGTCGGGCATCCCGTTCTACAGCGGCCAGCGGGTGATCATGATCCGGTCCTGGGGAGAGCTGGAGTTCGGCAGCCGGCAGGGTGACCAGAGCGCCTACTTCTGGCCGAGCGACGAGCAACTGCGGCAGGCCTGGCGGTCTCCGCAGCGGCTGTTGCTCGTCATCAACCGCAACGAGCTCGACGGCCTACAACCGCCGCTCGATCCGCCGCCGGTACAACTTGCCGCCGAAGGGAAGAAGGTTCTGGTCGCGAATCACGCCGGCCGAGAACCGGGCGAGCGCCGATGAGCCTGCACCGTGCGCGTCAGGACGTCGACGACCGTATCGACGTCCCCATCTGACATGGCGGGATAGAGCGGAAGCGAGAAGATGCGGCGTGACTCGTCCGTCGCAACGGGAAGCTCCGCCTCGAGGTTGCCGAGCCGCTGGCGGTAGTACGAGAGCTGGTGGGCCGCGGTGAAATGCAGGCCCAGCCCTACCCCTGCCGCCTGCACCGCCGCCATGAATGCCTCCCGATCGATCGAGAGGCCCTCGCGGTCGAGGCGGACGACGTAGAGGTGGTGGGCGTGCCGACACGAGTACGGCACCCGTCCCAACGGACGCAGCTCGGGGACCTCCGCGAGGGCGCGGTCGTAGCGGCAGGCGAGCTCCTCGCGCCGCGCGATGAAGCCGTCGAGCTTGCGCAGCTGGTGAATCCCAATGGCAGCCTGGAGATCGGTGAGATTGTACTTGAGCCCCGGCAGACTGACGTCGTAGAAGGGCAGTTGCGCCCCACCGTACGCCTTCCAGGCATCACGTTCGACCCCGTGAAAGCGCAGGAGGCGCAAGCGCCGAGCGAGGTCGGCGTCGGCGGTCGTGATCATGCCACCTTCGCCGGTGGTGATGTTCTTGATCGGGTGAAAGCTGAACACCGCCGCATCGCCAATCGACCCGATCTTCCTGCCGCGATACTCCGTCCCGACCGCGTGGGCCGCATCCTCGATGACGCGGAGGTGCCGCGAAGATGCGATGGCCGTGATCGCATCCATATCGCAGGGCTGTCCCGCGAAATGGACGGGAACGATGGCGCGGGTTTTTTTCGACAGCTTGCGCTCGATCAACTCGGCGTCAAGGTTGAGCGTGCCCGGCTCGATGTCGACCAGCACCGGCTGGCCCCCGGCCTGGACGATCGTGTTCAGCGTCGCCGGCCAGGTCATCGGGGTCGTGATGACCTCGTCTCCGGGCCGCAGATCGAGGGCCAGGAAGGCGAGGTGCAAGCCCGCCGTCGCCGAGCTGACCGCGATGGCGTGCGCCGCGCCAACCGCCGCCGCAAACTCCTGTTCAAAGCGAGCCGTGCGCGGACCGCTCGTAATCCAGCCCGAGCGCAGGCAGGCAACCACTTCCTCGATCTCTTCCTCGCCGATCGACGGGCGTGAGAATGGAATGGCCATACCGTGCGGCTCATAACCGAGTGCGGCGATGGAATCGAGGGCGGCGGTGTCCAGCAGACAACGCCGGGGGATGATTCCGAAGCCGGGAGTCAGTGGCCCGGAGCGAAGGTGAATGGATCGGTGCTGCCGCGCTTCACGGACGCGGCCTCTGCCGCTGGTTCAAACCGCTGGCGAGCCGCGTGGCGAGCCGGCGCCTTGGAAATCGCCGTGGCGTGGTACGGCAACGTGACGGTAAAGCTTGTCCCCCTGCCGAGGATGGAATGGACCACGATGGTGCCTCCGAGGAGACTGACATACTTGGACGCAATGGTCAGCCCCAACCCGGCACCGCCGTGGCGACGGACAATCGACCCGTCGACTTGGCGGAACGCTTCAAAAATCGCGGGCAGGTCCTCCTCTGCAATGCCGGGACCGGTGTCGTCGATGCGGAACTCGACTTCCTTCGTGTCTGGGAGGTCACGCACGGTCACCGTTATCGCGCCGGCGGTGGTGAACTTGATGGCGTTGTCAATCAGATTTTCGAGGACACCCGCCAACTTGCCGGGGTCGGTCTCGATAAAGGGGAGATTTGCAGCCACCTCCCAGTGGAGCCCGACCCCAGGGGCGGGAGCGATGCGTTGGTGTTGCTGGAGCTCCTCAACGAAGCGAGCGAGGGGTACAGGCTGCTTGCTCACCGGCATCTTCCCGGACTCGATTCGGCCCAGGTCGAGGATGCTGTCGACGAGATGCAACTGATCGGCGGCGGCCGCCTGAATACGACCAACCACCTGCTTGCGCTCCTCCTCGGTCGAACCAATGGTTCCGGCGAGGAGCAGATCAGTGTAGCCCAGGATGATGTGGAGGGGCGTGATGAGCTCGTGCGACATGTTGGCCAGGAATTCCGATTTGAGACGGCTCGCGACGCGTGACTCCTGGTACAACCGTGTCAGGTCTGCGGTGCGTTCGGCCACTTTGGCTTCCAGCTCCTTGGCCCAGGCAAACCCCTTGTCCGCTCGCTGCCGCTCTCGCTTGATCTGGCCGATGACGTATCCGTAGAAGAGCGCGACGCTGTAGAAAAAGCTCACCCGGAGCAGGTGCGGCGAGGTCCACAGAGTCCCGGACGTGGAACTCAGGTACACGTTGGCCGTGCTCACGAGCGTGCTCCCGAGCAGGACCATGATGAGGCTCTCGCCCAGCGCCGCGAGGAAGAGCACGAAAAAATACAGGAGAAAGAGTTCCTGACCGCCGGCGCTGGTCGAGTACAGCGCCCACGAGACCCACAGGGTGTCAGCGATCAGCACGGGGGCCTCCACGTACCACGCGAAGATGAAGTCCTGCTCCATGAAGGACAGTCCCACATTGCTCGCGAGGGCGACGGCGATCATTGCCGCATAGGAGGGGACGAAGACAGGGTTCCCGTCTCGGAAGATCAGCAGGTACGAGGCGGCGATGATGAAGACGTAACGCAGAAGCAGGAAGAGCCCCTTGCGACCCCCACCCAGGTGGCGGAAACGCTGCGCGTCGAACATCAGATGCGGGAAACAGCAAAGCCCGGGCCAGCTGCCCCCACCGCTTGGGCGGTGCTGCTTACGCTATGCGGAGTACCGGTCGGTGTCACGGTGGCGCGGTTCTCAGCCACGGCGCCGACGATTTGCCTTGTCGCCCGTCCATATCGCCGGGACTCGATGCACCTGCAGTGCAACTCACGCCCAGCTGAGAGGGCAGCCCGATCACGGGGTCAGCAGCGACCCGCCAGCGGCACCGCAGCGCCGAAAGCGGCCGGGCGCCGGAACGCCTTCGAGAAGAAGCAGTTACGTCCGCTGCCTTGGTGCGACAGATTGGGCCAATAGCTGCCGCAGCGTTACGAATTCGTCAGGTTCGGGGCGCGATCAACCCTGAGAGCCCCTTCTCGGCTACGAGCCCTTTTCTGCTGCTCGCGCACGCTTGCAGGGGCAGTCAAAAGCCTCTTTGCCGGCGCCCCCGGCGGGGTTGGCTCCCTTCTCCTGGCACGTCCCGCAGCACCCACCTTTCGGCGCAAAGGGACAGTCGACCATACCGGCGTCGGAGGGCTTGTCCGCCGGCGCAACCTGCGGTGCGTCCCCTGACGGTTGGGCGTCCTCAGCCCACAATCCTCCCGAACCAACAGTCGCTACCGCAACCAGGCAACCAACGATGACCAATGACTTGCGCCACGCTCTGAACATAGACCCTCCGAACGATACCGTGGCTCATGCTACCGATGATAGGGCACGACCGCAACTCTCAGCCCTCCTTACTCGAAGGGCGCCCGACGGTGTGACAGACGCACTCCACGTTCTATCGTGGAGGTGATGGATGACTGTGGAACCCTGTTCCCGGCTCCTCAGCGGAACAATACCTTGGCCAGCTCGGAGCGGTAGCGCTCGACGGTTTCGTCTCCGGAACCGAGCAGCTCGAAGATGTCCAGCATGGCCTTGCGAGCCGCGTCGTCGCGAAAAGAGCGGTCACGTCTGACGATCTCGAGATATTGTTGCAACGCCGCATCGTAGTTGCCTTCGGCGGCAAGTACCTGCGCGAGTGCGACGCGCGCCTCGAGGTCACCCGGGGCTGCCTCCACTCTTGCGCGCAGGGTCGCAACGTCACCGCCACCCGATTGGCGGATACGCAGGGCCGCCGCCACCCGGTCCGCCTCCTGTCTGATCGGTGTACCGGGGCCAACCCGCTCGAGGAGCTGCAACGCTTCCTCGTCTTGCCCGCGCTCGGCGAGGAGCGGGGCCAGGCCGAGGAGTGCCCGATCGCATCGCGCGTCCAACTCCAACGCTCGCCGGTACGCCGCTTCCGCCTTGTCAGGCTCACCCGCCGCGGCGAGAGCGGCCCCTTCCGCGGCAAGCTGCTCGGCTTCCGACGGCAGAACCTGCGCGAGGAATTCGCGGACCTGCCGCTCTGGCAGCGCGCCGACGAACTCGCTGGCGATCTTGCCATCACGCAGCCCGACCACCATTGGGATGCTCTGCACCCCAAAGGCCGATGCGAGCTGTGGGCTCTCGTCGACGTTGACCTTGGCCAGCATGAATGCGCCGCCATACTCTTCCGCCAGCTGTTCGAGCAGTGGGCCCAACACCCGGCAGGGACCGCACCACGGAGCCCAGAAGTCGACGACCACGGGAACCTCCCATGATCGCCCGATCACATCGGTCTGGAAGCTGCGGTCGGTAG
>Ga0316622_100002529_pt1 | contig 12691 bp, 11 predicted proteins | sample OWC_Aug_OW2_C1_D_FD_207646 | JGI IMG/M metagenome (GOLD analysis project Ga0316622, IMG submission 207646) | Wetland soil microbial communities from Old Woman Creek delta, Ohio, United States - OWC_Aug_OW2_C1_D5_C | ecosystem: Environmental > Terrestrial > Soil > Wetlands | place: USA: Ohio... | reverse complement strand
TTGCGCACCGCTGCCTCCGGCGCCGGGACCTCGCCGGCGGCCTCGTCGGACCGGTCTGCGTCCTGCCCGGCCGCCTCGGGCGCGGCAGCGACGGCCGCCACGGCAGCAGCCGCACGATCGTTGGACGCCTCTGGCTCGCGTCGAGCTGCCGCGATGGCTGCCTCGAACTTCGATCCGTCGGAGGCGGTCAGCTCAGGGTCGAGCGACAGGAGGTTAGCCAGCGCCTGGAGCGGCGCCTCGTCGCCTTCGGTCAGCTCGATCTCCATCTCGGCGAAGCGGTCGACGACCGTGCCCTTCGAGACGATGTCAACCTCGTCCACGCTGACCTCGATGGCTGCCCCGTCGGCGCGGTACTCGCGCTTTCGACGCAGCTGCCGGACCGTGACCAGCTCAACCAGAGCAGCGTCGCCGCACAGCTCGAGGACCAGCGAGCGCGCCTGCGAGGGTGGCCACGAGAGGGGGTCGGTCGAGCGGTCCGCGGGACCCTCGAGCTCGTCGCGGCGATGGATCGAGCCCCCGGCGTCCGCGCGCCCGAGCGACTTCACCGTGACCAGCATCCCGGCCGGGGACTGACGGAGGCGAGCCGCGTACCCGGCCCGAGCCATGGCCCCGTCGGGCGTGTCGAGGTAGCGATCCTCGTGCTGCGTCGTCCGGGGAGCAGAGGCGGCCCGGAACTCGCCAAGGGCGTCCTGGGCGAGATAGCGCGTCCCGGTAGCCGAATCGCGGAGCCGGAACTTCGCCTCGGTCTCGATCGGCGCCGGGCTGCTCACGCCCGTGGGTCCAGCGAGCCAGTGCCGGCGTGCGGCCGGCGGGGTGCGGCGACTTCCTCGACCATCGCCAGGGCTCGCTCCTTGAGGGTGTCGAAAGTACAGATTGTACCCTCGCGCTTCAGGAGATCCTCGGTCCTCCGCCACACCGCATCGGCGCCCAGCTGCCACGAGCAGCGGTCGTCCTCGAGCATCACGTCGATGATCTCCTGGAGCCGCTCCTGGGCGGCGGGATCCTCCACCGGTGCTGTCGCCTCGATCCGACGATCCAGGTTGCGCTCCATGAGGTCCGCCGAACCGATGTAGTACTCGGGTTCGCCGCCGTTGGCGAAGCTCCAGATCCGCGAGTGCTCGAGGTACTCGCCGACGACCGATCGGACGCGGATCCGCTCCGAGATCTCGGGCAGCCCCGGCCAGAGCATGCAGATGCCCCGGCAGATGACCTCGACGTCGACACCGGCCTGGCTGGCCCGGTAGAGCGCCTCGATCGAAGCCGGGTCCACGACCGCGTTCGTCTTGACCACGATGCGTGCGGGCTTGCCCGCACCGGCGTTGGCGATCTCGCGCTCGACGAGTTCGAGGAAGCGCGATCGCATCGTGTGCGGCGAGACGAGCAGCCGCCGGAAGATGCGCTGCCGCGACAGCCCGGTCAGCACGTTGAACAGGTCGGTCACGTCCGCCCCGAGCTCCTCGCGACACGACAGGAGCCCGATGTCCACGTACAGGCGGGCCGTCTTGGGGTTGTAGTTGCCGGTCCCGATGTGGACATAGCGCCGCAGAACGCTGCCTTCGCGCCGGACGACGAGGAGGGTCTTGCTGTGGGTCTTGAGCCCGACCAGCCCGTACACCACGTGCGCGCCCGCCTGTTCGAGCTTGCGCGCCCAGATGATGTTCGCCTCTTCGTCGAAGCGCGCCTTGATCTCCACCAGCACCACGACCTGCTTGCCGCGCTCGGCGGCGTGGATCAGGTCCCGGACGATGGGCGAGTCGCCGCTCGTCCGGTAGAGCGTCTGCTTGATCGTCAGAACGTTGGGGTCGACCGATGCCTGGCGGATGAACGCCTCGACCGACGTCCCGAAGCTGTCGTACGGGTGGTGGACGAGGATGTCGCCGGCCCGGATCGCCGCAAACACGTCCGGCTCTTCGTCCTGGTCCGGCGGCAGCAGCCGCGGCGGCGTGACGGGGGTCCAGGCGGGGACCTTGAGCTCGTCCCGCGGGACTGCCGCGATCAGCTCCCACAGGCAGGTCAGGTCGATGATGCCGCTGACCTCGTACGTGTCGTCGGGCGTCAGGTCGAGACCGCGCATCAGGATCTGCTTGGTCTGCTCGGGCATCGTCCGCTCGACCTCGAGGCGGACGGCCTCGCCGAAGCGGCGACGGCGGAGCTCCTCCTCGATGGCCATCAGCAGGTCGTCGGCCTCGTCCTCTTCGATCGCGATGTCGGCGTCGCGGGTCACCCGGAACATGTGGGTGTCGACGATCTCCATCCCCGAGAACAGGGCATCGAGGTTCTGCTCGACGACCTGGTCGATCAGCACGAAGCGGCCCGGCTCGATCTCCAGCAGCCGCGGCAGGAGCGGTGGAACCTTGACCCGGGCGAACACCCGCTCGCCCGTCTCGGGGTCTCGCAGGCCGACCGCGATGGAGGTCGACAGGGTGCTGATGTACGGGAAGGGGTGACCCGGGTCCACCGCGAGCGGCGTGAGGACGGGGAAGATCTCCTCGAGGAAGCGGCTGCGCAGGCGCTCGTGGTGCTCGGGGATGTCGGCGTACTCGACGATGACCACGCCGCTCTCGGCCAGCTCGCGCCGCAGATCGGCGAAGGCGGCGGCATGCTCGGCTATGAGCCCCTGGACCTTCTCGCGCGCGGCCGCGAGCTGCTCGGCCGCGGTCTTCCCGTCGGGCGACAGCTTGGCCGAGCCCGCCCGAACCTGCTGGCGGAGCCCCGCGATGCGGACCTGGAAGAACTCGTCAAGGTTGCTCGCAAAGATCGCCACGAACTTCGCCCGCTCCAGCAGCGGGACGCGCCGGTCACGAGCCTCGTGCAGGACGCGCGCGTTGAAGTCCAGCCACGACAGCTCGCGGTTGAGCAGCGGGACGGACGGGCGGCGGGTCGTGCGGCGGGACGGACGGCGGGTGATCCGGGTGGTCGTCCCGACCTCGGGCTGGATCGCTGTCATCGAAGGGTGCGTGGGACCTTCACTGGGGTGATCTGGGTCGGGGGTGGGCCGGCGAGAAGTGTAGCAGGGGGGTCGCCCGCGCCCGACGCACGCGCATGTGGCGTACGGCGCTCAGCCGCCCTCGTGTGAGTGGGCGATGGGGCCCGCCCGCCCGTGGCCGGCGGACGTCCGGCGCGACAGGCAGACGTCGCAGGGACAGTGCTCACGGAGCAGGCCGAAGGTGTAGAAGCCGGTCTCGTGGCCGTCGCCCCAGGTCGGCTGGAGCGCGTAGTTGCCGACCAGCGCGACGTTGACGATGCGGGTCTGCTCGGGGGCGAGCGTGGGCGCCGAGTCGAGCCAGCCCGGCAATCCCGCCTCGCCCCGGCAGTACGCGCACGGACACAGCCAGCGGAGCGACAGCGCGTCGTAGACGGTGCGGTGGCCGTCCGCCCACTCGATCTCGAGGCGGCCGGTGGCGCGATCGGCGTGGATGCGGAGCGGAACATCGGGGTCGGGCGGAGGCGGGGCCGGTGGCATGGGTGAGCATTCTACGACCAGGACGCTGCGTCACGGTGCGCCCGAAGCTCCCGTCGCACCTGTACCAGGGGGGTACCGCGGCCCGCCGATCGGCCCAGGAGCCTGCCCGGCGGCGGGGCGGTATGCTCCCCGCGCTCCACACGCTCGTGCAGGTGCCCGTGTCCCTCGTCGTCGACAACGTCACCAAGCGGTTCAGCTCGACGCTCGCCCTCGATCGGGCGTCGTTCACCGCGCGCCCGGGCGAGGTCTACGGCTTCCTCGGCTCCAACGGCGCGGGCAAGACCACGATGATGCGGATCATCCTGGGTCTGCTCCGGCCGGACGGCGGCACCCTCGCCTGGCGCGGCGAGCCGACGGCGACCCTTCCGCGCTCGACCTGGGGCTACCTGCCCGAGGAGCGCGGCCTCTACCCCCGGATGACCGTGCGCGATGAGCTGCTCTTCTTCGCGGGTCTCCAGGGGGTCGGCGACGACCAGGCCCACCGGCGGATCGACGCGTGGCTCGAACGTCTCCGGATTGCCGACCTCGGGACGCGCCGGGTCGACGAGCTGTCCAAGGGCAACCAGCAGAAGGTCCAGTTCATCGCCGCCGTGGCCCACGAGCCGGAGGTGTTCCTCCTCGACGAGCCGTTCGGCGGCCTCGATCCCGTAAACGCGGCGATCCTGCGCGAGGCGGTCCTCGAGCTGCGCGACGCAGGCCGCACGATCGTGCTCTCGACCCACCAGATGGAGACGGCCGAATCGCTGTGCACGTCGCTTTCGATCGTCGACCGCGGCCGGGTCGTGGTCGGTGGCGAGCTGCGAGAGCTCAAGCGCCGAAGCGGCCGGCAGGTGGTCCGGATGACCCTGGACGGGGCGGCGCCCGGAGATTTCCGGCTCGCCGATGTCCTGGGTGGCGACGCACCGTCCGCCGATGGGCCCCGTGGCAACGGCCCGCCGGGCGAGAGCGCGGCGGTACGGCCGGCTGTGTCCGGCAACGGGTCGGCCGTGTCCGGCAACGGGTCTGCTGGACCGGCCGTGGATGCGAACCCCGGGCTGGGCTGGCTGGCCGCGCTGCCGGCGGTCGACGCCTTCCGTGTCCACGCCGACACGCTCGAGGTCGACCTCGCCAGGGGCGCGTCGCCCAACGCCGTCCTGCGAGCCGCGCTCGACCAGGGGCATGTCGTCGCCCGCTTCGAGATCGGGGAGCCGTCGCTCGAGCAGATCTTCGTGGAGCATGTCGGCCGGCCCGTTGACGGCGGCCCACGCCCTGGCGGCTCGGGAGCACGAGCGGGCGCCGGGGTCGCGCGATGACCCCGGGCGGGCTGCGAGCGCCGGTAGACGGGCAGACGCCGCGAGCGGACGGGGCGCCGTCGCCGGCCGCCGGGCGGCCGCGTCGCCGCGGGTTGCTTTCGAACGCCGCCCTGGTCGCCCGGCGCGAGTATCTCGAGCGGGTCCGCAGTCGCGCCTTCGCGGTGTCGACGGTGATCCTGGCGGCGATCGCGGTGCTCCTCGCCCTGCTCCCGCTCGGCCTCCGGTACGTCGACCGCCAGGCGGTCGTCCGCATCGAGGTCTACGCGGAGGACGCAGCGCTGGCGGCCCGCTCGGTCCAGGTCCTCGACGCGCTCCTGAACCGTCCTCCGTCCGGAGCGGTGCCCGAGTCCTGGGATCCGGCGTTCGCGATCGAGGCCACCGACGACCTTGATGCAGGGCTCGCGGCGGTCGACGCGGGCACCGTCCAGGGCCTCCTCGTCGCCACCCGGCAGCCAGACGGCTCGCTCGACTTCAGCTTCCACTCGAGCGAGGCAGACGCGGGACTGCGCACCCAGCTGCTCAACTTCGCTGCGCTCGGCATCGCGATCCTCGACTGGACGGCGGCTCTGCCGCCCGACGCCGAGATCGGCCCGTTCGTGCCGCCGGGCTTCACCGTCGTCGACCCCGCCGCACCGGCAGGGGGCGACGCCCCACTCGATCCGCAGCAGGCAGCCGGGCGGGTCATCCTCGGCACCTTCCTCGTGGTGCTGATCTTCATCACCCTGCTGACCTACGGGATGTGGGTCGCGACGAGCGTGGCGTCCGAGAAGAGCAGCCGGGTCATGGAGCTGCTGGTCGGCGCAGCCACGCCGCACCAGCTCCTCGTGGGCAAGGTGACCGGCGTGGGATCGGCCGGGCTCACTCAGTACGCGATCATCCTCGTCCCGGCCATCGCCGTGCTGCTGCTCCAGGAACAGATCGGCCGGGCCCTGCTGGGCCTTCCGGCCGACACGGCGGGCACAGCGCTGGCTGGCCTGTCAGCAACGCTGCTCGTGGCCTATGGCGTCTTCTTCCTGCTGGGCTTTGCCCTCTATGCGTTCCTCTATGCCGCGGCAGGGTCCCTCGTGAGCCGCCTCGAGGACGTCCAGCAGCTGGCCCTGCCGATGGGGCTGCTCTCGATGGCGGGCTACCTCGTCACGGTCCTGTCGCTGAGCGCGGCGGACTCGGACTGGCTGGTCGCGTTCTCGTTCATCCCGTTCTTCAGCCCCTTTGCGATGCTCGCGCGGCTCATCGTGGGCCAGGTGGCGCCCTGGGAGGTTGCGCTCTCGATTGCGATCCTGGTGGGTTCGGTCGTGGTGGTTGCCTGGCTGGCCGCCCGCGTGTACCGGGTGGGCGTCCTGCTCTATGGCCAGCGTGCCGGCTTTCGGCTCTTCGTCCGAGCGCTGCGCAGCGCCGGCTAGACGGGAAGCCGGCGCAGCCTGCCGGCCGGTGACCCGCCCGGTGACGCGCCGACGACCTCAGCCGCGCGCCGGCACCTCAGCTGGCTCGCCGGCGACCTCAGCCGGTCAGGGCTCTTCATCGAGCGGCAGACGGCGAATGACGGCCAGGACAGGCCCGGCGCCGGCCGGGCGAGCCACCGCTTCTGCCGCCTCCACAGTGGGCTCCGCGGCGGCGCGGGGTCCCGCCGCGACGAACCGCCACAGCCGGCTGCGTACACCAGGCAGGTACGGTCCGGACCGGGCGCGGGAGAGCGTCCCCGCGAGCCCCTGCGCGGTGACGGCGTCGTGCAGGGCGCGGCCCTCCCCGACGACTGCCGGAACGGCGATCGCGTGCTCTCCCGGCCGGAGAACCTCGCGCAGCCGCGCGCGGCGCCGGTCCAGCCGCTTGCCGAGGATAGGGAGGCCGTCCACGTAGAGCAGATCGAAGACGAGGTATGCGACCGCCGGGCCCGGACGTCCGGCCAGTCGCTCGTCCAGGGCGTGAGGATCGGCTCGACCGTGGGCATCCACGACAACCAGCTCGCCGTCGAGCAGCACCGACCGCGCAGCGACCTGGAGCGCCAGGCCCGCCAGCTCGGGCAGCAGCCGGGCCACGTCGTGATCGCCGGCCAGCAGCCGCAGCGATGGGCGACCGTCCGCCGTGAGGAAGCCCGACCCGTCGGCAGCCTCATCGACGGCCGGCTCGATGAAGGCAAGGGTGCGCCGGCCGCCCCAGCTCGGCTCGAAGAGATGGTCGGGGGAGTCGAACGGCTCGTCGACCGGCCGCGGGAGCATCGGGCGCAGCGATTCCGGCAGCTCGGCGATCCCCGCGCCGAGGTCGAGCGAGAGCTGGTCTTCTGCGGGGTGGCGGCGCACGTCGATCCGATGGTAGTCGCTACACTCGGGGTCGGCTCCCGAGGTCCGCCGTGCGCCGTCCGAGGCGCGGGGGACCGGCTTCCGGCCTCGGTCATTCCAAGCGCGAGGAAGTCATGGCACGCACCGCCCAGCCCGAGGACCTGTACCGGATCCGCGTCCCGTCCGACCCCACCCTGTCGCCGGATGGCCGGCTGGCCGCGTTCTCGGTCCAGGTCGTCGCCCCGCAGCACGACGGCTACCGGAGCTCGATCTGGGTGGCGCCGCTCGAGGGGACGGGGGCCGCCCGCCAGGTGACGCTCGGCGCCCGGCACGACTCGCGGCCGCGGTTCTCGCCCGACGGACGCACGCTGGCCTTTCTCTCCGACCGCCGGCTCTACGTCGAGGACCTGCCCGGTGCCCCGCCGGCAGAAGAGCGCGAGGACGGGATGCAGGTCCACCTGCTGCCTGTCGAGGGTGGCGAGGCCCGCCGGCTCACCGACCTGCCGCGTGGCGTCGTCGACCTGGCCTGGTCGCCGGACGGGCGCCGCCTGGTCGTCGTGACGGCCTCGATCGGGGCGACGCGCGAGGAGGACGCGCGGCTCCGGCGGCGCGAGCTCCGGCGCGATCCGAGCCGGCCACCGACCTCCGACTATCGCTATCTCGACCGCCTCCAGTACCTGTACAACGGACGCGGCTTCGTCGAGAACCAGGTGACGCACCTGTGGCTGGTCGATGTCGAGACTGGCGACGCCCGCCGGCTGACCGACGGGCGCTCGTCCGACTCGTCCCCGGCATGGTCGCCTGACGGCCGGTGCATCGCCCACGTGACCAACGAGCGCCGGGACTGGGACCTGACCTGGCGATCCGATGTCTGGGTCGTCGAGGTCGACGGCGGCCGCCGCCGGCGGGTCACCGGTGGCGAGGGGGCATTCGGTGCACCGGCATGGCTGCCCGATGGCACAACGCTCGCGGTCCTCGGCCACCGCTTCCCGGCCCGCGCGGGCAGCCGCAACGACGTCTGGCTCTTCCCGGCCGATGGCTCGGATTCTGGGCCGGCCGGCGGCCGCAACCTGTCGGGCCGCCACGACCGCGAGCCCGGGGCGGCCATGAACAGCGACGTCACCCCCGTCGAGGCGCCTCGGCTCCTTGTCGATGCGGCCGGGGCCGCCGTCACCTTCAGCGCGCCGGTGGGTGGAAGCTACGAGGTCTGGCGGATCGCGGTCGACGACGGAGCCCTCGAGCAGCTCACCGACGGACGCCACTACATCTCGGCTTTCGATCAGGTCACCCTGGCGCGCGGCGTCTCAAGGGTCGCTCTCCTTCGCTCGGAGCCCACGGATCTTCCCGACCTGCACGTGCTCGACGTGCGCGGCGGGCCCGGCAGCCGGCGACGCCCCGTGACGGAGGCTCGGCGGGTGACCTGGCTCAACGACGAGCTCCTCGACGAGGTGATGCTGTCGGCGCCCGCGGAGCGCTGGGTCGAGGTGGAGGGGCGACCGATCCAGGGCTGGTTCTACCCGGCGCTTGCCAGCGGCGCCAATGCCGGGGGAGGGGAATCCGGTGGCGGGACGCGGGGGCGCGGGCGCCGGGCCGCGGCCGCGCCGCTGGTGGTCGAGATCCACGGCGGCCCACAGACCCTCTACGGATGGGCGCCGATGTGGGAGTGGCAGATACTGGCCGGGAGAGGCATCTCGGTGTTTGCCTGCAACCCGCGCGGCAGCGAAGGCTACGGGCAGGATTTCGCGGCCGCCAACTTCCGGGACTGGGGACCCGGGCCCACCCGCGACGTGCTGGCCGGCGTCGACGCGCTCGTGACCGAAGGCCTGGCCGACCCGGGCCGGCTCGGGGTGACCGGGGGCTCGTACGGCGGCTACCTCACAAACTGGATCGTCGGTCACGACCACCGCTTCCGGGCCGCGATCACGTGCCGCTCCGTGTCCGACCTGGGGTCGCTCAACCTGACCGGCGACCTGGCCGGCCTCGAGTTCGGGGACCTGCAGTTCGGAGCGTCGCCATTCGAGGACCCCGAGTTCTACCGTGCACACTCACCGTTGACGTACGCAGAGCAGGTCCGGACCCCGCTCCTCATCCAGCATGCCGAGCAGGACCTGCGCTGCCCGATCGGGCAGGCGGAGGCGATGTTCGCCGCGATGCGGCGGAAGCGCCGCCCGGTTCGCCTCATGCGGGTTCCCGGCGAGAGCCACGAGCTGACCCGCTCGGGGACGCCCTTCCGCCGCGTCGAGAACCTGGTCCAGGTCCGCGACTGGTTCGTACACTACCTGGTCCTTGGCCGTCGGCGGCTTCCGCCCCTGCCGCGCGAGCGGGGAGGGAAGTAGCGGGCCCCGGCGGGCCTGTCACCTCGTCGACGATCCCGACGATCACCGTCCGGATCGGCGCACCGGGTGCGGCCAGCACCTGGCGGGCCGAGTTCCCCTCGTCGAGGAGCAGGACCGTCTCGCCGGCTCCGGCGCCGACCGAGTCCACCGCGATCAGATAGCCTCCGGCGGGCCTGCCGCTCGGGTCCAGCAGATCGCACAGCAGGAGCGACCGGCTGTCGAGGTCGGGGGCGTTGATCGTCGAGATCACCGTCCCGACGACGCGTGCCAGCTTCACGGCTCGCCTCCGGCGCTCTCGTCCCCGGCGATTTCGTCGCCCGCGAGAGGCGCCACGGCGTCCACGATCCCCACGATCGCGTGGTCGACGGGGACGAATGGGTCTGGCATCGCCAGGGCTGCCTCGCGGGCGGCGACGAAGTACACGAGCTCGCCCGGGCCGGCCATGTGGACCGCGTCGGCGGCGACGAGCTGGCTCCCGACCGGCTGCTGGTGACGGTCCAGCGGCTGGATCACCAGCAGCTTCACTCCCTGCAGGCCGGGGGTCTTGACGGTGGCGACGACGGTCCCGATGACTCGCGCGAGCTGCATCGCCTACCTCGCCTTGCTGCCCGGAGCGGGTGCCGGATGCGGGATGGATCCGCCCGGGCCGTCGGTCTCCCGGATGCGGGCCCCGAAGCGCGCATCGGCGGCCAGGTTCGCCGCCATCTCCCCGTGGAGCTGCGAGATGACCCGCCGCTCGAGGCCCGGCGACCCCGCGATCCGAGCGCTGCCGATCTCGACGGCGGCCTCGACGTCGGCCACCAGCCCGTCGAACAGGAGGTAGCCCTTGCCGCCCAGGTCGTCGGCCAGGCGCAGCTCCAGGAGCCGGACGCGGGCTCCCTTGAGCCCCGCGTCGGCAGCTTCGATGACCGCGGCCACGGTGGCCGTCTCGATGATGCCGAGCGCCTCCCCGCCGGCCTCGCGGCGGGCGCCGCGGATCGCCGTCACGACGTCCGGGTGGACGTTGGGGAGGAGCACGGCATCGAGGACGGAGGATGCCGCAACCTCGCGCCCGGCCTCGAGCGCCTCCTCGACATCCGCGACCGCGCCGCCGACCAGGACGAGGTACTTGCCGGGGTGGACCGTGCCCGCCCGGATGACGTCGATCGGCGCACGCTTGGCCATCGCATCCCCGGCCTCGATGCCCGCCGCGATCGAGTCGAGCTCGAGGAGCGCGAGGGCCGGCTCGATCGGCGGGCGGGAAACCATCGTCAGACGATCCGCAGCGCGCCGACGACGGTGATCCGCCGTTCGCGCGAGAACGTCCGCGGCCGCGTGAGGCCGTCACCGGACGGGCTCGCGATCGAGAACGAGGTGAAGCCCTCGCCGCCCTCGCCGAGGCCGGCGACGTTGGGGCCGTTCGTGACGAAGATGCTGCAGTTCATCGCGCGGGCCATCTTCGTGATCGTCTCGACGTTGGTGGAGTGGATCGACGCGGTGTGGCGGAAGCCGTGCTCCATCCGGACCGCGAGATCGATCGCCTGGTCCACGTTCCCGACCCGGACGATGGGGAGGACCGGCATCATCTGCTCGGTCCAGGCCAGGCTGTGGTCGCGGTGGACGTCGGCGATGAGCAGCCGCGGCGCGGGTTCGGCCTGGACGCCGATCTCGGCGAGGATCTTCGCGGCATCCTGGCCGATCCAGACCGGGTTCATGACCCCCGGCTTCCCGGGTTGGCCCGGCTCCTTGAAGATCACGCGCTCCAGGCGCCGCAGCTCGTGCTCCTTCAGCAGGTACGCGCCGCTCTGGGTCATCGCCCGGACCAGGCGGTCGGCAACCGTGTCGACGACCAGGACGACCTTCTCGTCGATGCAGACGAGGTTGTTGTCGAACGACGCGCCGAGGACGATGTCCCGGGCGGCGCGCTCGATGTCGGCGGTCTGGTCCACCACGACCGGCGGGTTGCCCGGTCCAGCGGTGATCGCCCGCTTGTCGCTCCGCAGAGCCTCGCGGACGACGGCCGGTCCACCGGTGACGAGCAGGACGCGGACTCCCGGGTGGCTCATGAGAGCCCGGGCCGTCTCGATGGTGGGGTTCGCGACAGCGGTCACGAGATCGGGCGGCCCGCCGGCGCCGACGATCGCCCGGTTGATGAGGCGGATCGTCTCCGCCGAGCAGCGCCGGGCGCTGGGGTGCGCGTTGAAGACGACGGCGTTGCCGGCGGACACGACGCTGATCGTGTTGTTGATGATCGTGGAGGTGGGGTTCGTGACCGGGGTGATCGCCGCGACGATGCCGAACGGGGCAAACTCGGTGACCATCATCCCCGCGTCGCCGGTGACCGCCTGGACCTCGAGGTCCTCCGGGCCGGGCGCCTTGGCGGCGACCAGCCGGTTCTTGACCACCTTGTCATCGACCCGCCCGATGCGGGTCTCCTGGTGAGCCATCCGCGCCAGCTGCTCGGCGTGGTCGAGCATCGCGCGGCGCACCGCGGCGATGATGACCTTGCGGCCGGCGAGACCCTGCGCCTGGAAGGCGAGGAAGGCGCCGGTGGCCGCGGCAACCGCTGCGTCGATGGTGGCGTGGATGCCGTCGCCGAGCTCCGCCGCGGCAGCAGCCGCCAGCTCCGCCTCGGCGCGCAGCCCCGCACCCGGCCGGGCGTCGTCCGCCGCCGACACGCGGCGGCGGACCCGCTCGATGATCTCCTGGATCTCGCGCTCGTCGAGCTCGCTCATCGCTCTCCGCCCGCTACTTGCGGTAGACCTCGGTCCCGCCGGTCTCCCAGGTGTCCACGATGGCCATGATCACGGCGTCGCAAGGCCGGTCCCGGGTCATCTCCGTCTGGCGAGCCGAGCTGCCCGTGGCGTACAGGACGACCTCGCCGACCCCGGCGCCCACGGCGTCGGCGGCGACGACGTACCCGCCGACCTCGTGGTTCTCCGCGTCGAGCTGACGCACCACAAGCAGCTTCCAGCCCTCGATGAGCGGCTCTTTGCGGCTCGCAACCACGGTCCCGGTCACTAGTCCAAGCAGCATCTGTTCACCACCTGCTGGCGAGCCGTCGTGCGCCGGCCCGGGGCAGGCGCACGACGCCCCCGCGTCCTAGCCCTGGCCGGTCTCGGCCTTTGCCTCGTCGAGGCGACCGAGCGGCAGCACCAGGTCGACGTTGACATGCGGCCGGGCGATCACGTGGCTGGCGACCACCTCGCCGACCTTGGCGGCGTTGCGCACGCCGGCCTCGACCGCCGCCTTCACCGCGGCCACGTCGCCGCGGACCACCGCCGTGACGTACCCGCCGCCGGTCTTCTCGTAGCTCACCAGCTCGACCTTCGCGGCCTTGACCATCGC
>Ga0316622_100002528_pt1 | contig 12692 bp, 16 predicted proteins | sample OWC_Aug_OW2_C1_D_FD_207646 | JGI IMG/M metagenome (GOLD analysis project Ga0316622, IMG submission 207646) | Wetland soil microbial communities from Old Woman Creek delta, Ohio, United States - OWC_Aug_OW2_C1_D5_C | ecosystem: Environmental > Terrestrial > Soil > Wetlands | place: USA: Ohio... | reverse complement strand
TGCCTTTGCTTCCTCTGTCGATAGACCGTGAATCCGCGTCTGTATTTGTCCAGGGGTTTGATCACCCCCTCTTCTACCATGCGGTCGTAAACGATGCAGATCAAGGATGCCTTGGCCCAGGCCTCCCGCGGCGCGAAGGCCCTGAGTTTTTCGTGAAGAATATCGAGGTAGACCTCGTGTTGTTCGTGTTTCCACAAATCCTCATCCTCTTCCGTCATTTCCCATTCGCGCGGCCAGAATCTTATTAACGTATCCTCATAGTGAAGAAGAGGGTGTGCGGGGTCGTGAATGAATGTCGTCCAGTCGAGGCCAACCAATTCCTTCGCAGAACGCCTCGCCATGCTGACGATCATCTCCCTGGACGGCTTGATTTTAGGCGTCTCTGGTTTTTTGGCAGACTTCCCGAGGAATTCCATTTCGTCTCCCAGCCGCACGCCATATCCTCTTTTCGGGCTTTCCCCCCATTCCACTTTTCGGAACATCACATCGACAAGGGCGCAAAACCATTCCAGCTTGTCGCAGATCTCTTCGGGGATCAAGCGGTCCAGTTTTTCCCCCATGGCTTCAGTGTAGGCCTGGGCAAAAGCCCTTTTCCACGCGGACAGCTCTCTTTTCGAGACCTTGGCCTGGTCCCCGATTTCCCATTTGTTCCCGTACCTCAGTTCGCCGTGGATAAAGATGTCGTTGGCCTCGATCTCCGTCATTTTCTCGACGGAAGACTTCGCCAACATCAACTCTGAGGGATCCTTATAGAATTCCAGTATTTTCCAGGCCCTTTCGACCTCGGCCTTTGCCTCCAATTGGGCATATTCCACCCAGTTTTCGAGATCCCGGTTGTGAAAGAGATATTCTGCCCATTCTTCGGTGAGGCTAGTGTTCATGAGACGGACTCCCGTTTGTGAATGACCCCTCCCGTGAAGCCTTCAATCCTCCGGGCGCCATTCCTTTTTCCCTTCCGGGCGATCCACCTTCAGCCCGGCCGTCTTCTGGACAATCCTGCGGATCTTCCCCTTCCTCTGGTCTTCCCAGGCTTCTTCCCGGTCCGTTCTTCCCTCGATGTTTTCGGGCATCTCCCAGGAGATGATTCCGTCGTTGACCGCTTCGTCAACGGCGTTGTAAATCTTCTCCATGAAGTCGTTGAACATCGAGCCGACGGCATTCCCGTACGTGAAGGCGGCCATGGCTATCACGGCGTCCTTCGGCTCCATGCCCTCCCAGATCCCGGAATCGGTTTCCTCGTACCTGGACAACTCTTTCAGGATTTCGGCGGCCTCGAGGAGGCTGTAGTTGCGGTCGACGTGAGTTTCGTGGTGATAGGATTCGCTGAAGTCGTCGATTTGACGCTCGGCCGTGTGCGCGTTCTCGTTGTCGACGATCTCGTCGACGATCTCGTCGAGAAAATTACGAACCGCCTCCCGGGCGTCGTCCTCGGCGTCATCGTAGTAGTTGGACATACCGGTCTACACCGCGATGACCTCGTTGGGATCGTAAACGTGGAACACGTTGTCGTAATCGCCGTAGCCGAAGAAAAGACCGAGCGTTTCGAGGAAGTCGTCGAACAGGATCTTCTGGTCCCGTTCGTCCTCGGCCTGGTAGTTCAGGATTTTCCACAGGGGCCCGCCGGAAACGACCGCGATCGTCGCGACGGCGTCCTGTCCCCGAGGCTCTCCGGTTGTCAGCCATTGGGCTTGCGTGAACACCTGGACCCCTTCGTCGAGACCCCTGAGGGAGAAGTATTCCAGGATCTTCCGGGCAAGGGATTCGGAGTTCCGGCCACGGGCACCCTCGATGACCAGGATGTCTCCGCCCGCGTCCTCGCGGGGCTGGGACGGGGGCGCTCCGCTCTTGTCCCTGAGGATCCGCGGATCCGTGGGGAACCCTCCGGCTTCCTTCTCGACATCGTGCCAGTCCTTGACGCCTCCGTAGCCTCCGTATCGGTTGTGGTTGGCCATGCGGACGATGTCCCACAGGATGGTGACAAATTCAGGAAGCCGGACTCCCGGATTCATATGGAAGGTGCCCGTGCAGATCGATCCTCCGCTGATGTTGGGGTGCGCGATCTTCGTGTTCAGGCTGACGTTCGGGGCTGACCTTGGGTATTCGTTCCCCAGGCTCATCGTGATGTGGACCTTTTTGGTGAACTCGACGGGGTCGCCATTCGAAAGGCACTTGCCCTTGAAGATGAGCTCGTAATGGTCGGGGGGATCCCCTTTGGTCGTGAATTCCAGGACGCTGGATTCCTCGCGGAGTTTTTTCATGTCCTCGTAGTCCCGGGCGAGCCGGCGGCTCCTGGGGTCCGCGAAAAAAGCCATGGTCATTCTCCCGTAATCTCGAGGATCTCTTTGATCTCTTTACGGACTGGATCGACCCAGTCGTCACGCTTCATCGTTTCGATCCATTGCCTGATGAAATCGTACCTGTTGTCGACATCGATTTCGAGCCTGGCGAGCCTCCATCCGAACCCGTAGACCACGCCGTCCATGAAGAAACGAAGATCGGACAATATTTCCCCTTCTTCTTTTTCCGTGAGCGCGAATTTGAACACCTTCTGTACGGGAATCGCCTTCAAGTATTCAAAAACGATGTATCGGTCGTAATGTCCCGTCGCACGCTCGTATCGGAAGGTATTTCGGAGTTCATCCGAGACTTCATCGAAGGTCCAATCGCCGGGGAACGGTTCCGGCCTCCAGTCTTTGACGCTCCTCCTCTTGGCGGTCGACGCGATGCGATCCCACGCCTCGGAATAGTCGATGTGCTCGAACAGCTTTGCGGCCTGGGCGGCGTCGTAAAGGATCTCCTGGAGATCTCCGTCATCCGGGGTCGCCGCCACTTCGTAGGCCTCCGTCGCCGTGTCAAGAATGAGCCTTTGCGTGTTCCCGGCACGGCCGTCCTGGATGGCCGCAATGATCCGCTCCATCAGGTCATCCGTTTCATTGTAAATCCGACGGCGTTCCTTCGGGGTCAATATCTTCGGGGCAAGCTCCAGAAATCGGGCCTCCAGGAAACCGCGACCGAGGGCCCAAGAAGCGGAATCGGAGGCCTTCTCCATCAATTCCCCGGCCTGGTCCCATCGGTCTTTCCAGACCATCATGTCCGTGATCTCGACCCTCCAGGGATGAATCGGCTTCTCAAACATGTGACCGGATCCCGCCCGGATAGATTTCCGGCCAGAAGTAGCCTTGACCCGTCGCCCTTTCCATGTCGAGGCGTCTCTGGCGGTCGAACGTGGCCACGGCTTTCTTGACGGCTTTCGGCATGAGGCCGAACTGGGGCCTCAGGCGATCCACGAGGTCGGGCCACAGGCAGAACGGATCGTCCTCGAAGGCTTCGACAACCCACTTGGATTCCGAAGATTCGTAGAATTCGGGGTCCTCCAGGAATCCGAACAGGTCCAGCGCCCAGAGGAGCCCGTTGTCGAGGGCCCGGTTGAACCCGGGGTATTCATCGTAATCCCTTGGGGTCTGGAGCTCATAAAGGAATTCTGAGACCTCGCCGACCCATACCTCGACGACTTCCGGTGAATTCCACAGGACGACCAGTCCTTCGTGATCCAATCCCTCATTCGCTTCGTAGAAGTGGATGAAGTCGAAATTCCTGTTGACGTTGAAATCCTCAGATGAAGTATAGCCGGACTGCCATTCTCCCATCTTGAAGGTCACCCGGACGAGTTCCTCCTCGGGCCTCCACTCCTTCTTCCCGGGCCGGATAAAAATCCGGTTCAAGGACTCCTCTTTATTCGACCAGAAAACCTCTTTCAGGCGATGCCAGGAATCGGAACACCCCTCGATGGTCTTCCTGGCCAGGTCCGTCAGGGTTTCGTCCCGGTCCAGATATCGTTTGATGGTCTCGTCGGTATTGTGCCAGAGGTGAACATTGGCCCAGCCGTCGACTTCCGCCCAGATCAGTTCCGATTCGAGGCCGATCCTCGTGGGGGAATTTTTTTTGGCGGTCGTTCTGTTGTCCCACGGGATGTCGACGGGACCCTCACGGAGCTGTCTCGGCTCCCTCACGAGGCGCTTCCTCCTTGTTTTCCAGGAGCTTCCGCTCTTCCCGGACTTCCGCCATCTCCTGGAGCAGTTTCGGTATTTTGGCGAGGCACAGCGGGCACACGAACGCCGTGATCTCTCCGCTCAAGTCGACGTACTCGACCCTGAAAATCCCCGGCATCGGACATCCGTGGCGCGCGCATGGCGGCAGGCCGAACATATGCCTATTCTATCATGGGTCTCCACGGACCCTGCCAGGAGAATTCCACTTCTCCCCGTCCGGCGGCCATGACGAGATCGGACAGGAACTCCCGGGAATCGATGGCGATCCTTTCGAGCTCCTCCCCGGGCAGGTCCGTGAGCTCCATGAGGAGGTAGATGACGTCCTCCCCCTCCTCCCGGACGGCCGCCAAGACCTGGACGATGTTGTACGCCATGGTGACATCCAGGTACATGATTGTCCCGCCCCGGCCGACCCTGTCGTCGTAGATGCCCTGGATGATTTCCCGGGCTTCCGTGTACTCTTCTTCCGGGACCTGGAACCCGAGGGAGTCGGAACCGCTCAGGTAGAACTGGGAATCCTTCATGCCAGAGTACCTCCCCAGAAGGGCCTCCTCGTCGCGATCGAGCGGCGTCCGGCTTTTGAGGACGCCCAGCACGTGCTCGGCAAAGGCCTTGATCCCCGGATCCCGGGTGGATTTCAGCACGTTCCTGGCGATCTTCTTGAGCTGCGATCTCCGCGCGAGGCTGCGCTCCTCCGGGGTGTGGTATTCCATGCCGAGGAAGTCGAAGAATTCGCGCTCGTCCGGGCTTTTCAGGACCGGCGTGGAGCCTTTCCATATCCCGTACTGGTCCATGCGGTACCCCATCCGCTTGGCCTTGGACCTCATGGCGATGTTGAAAATGTAATCCCCGGTGTAGGCCAGCATCATGGCCCCGAGCTCGTCGGGGCCTCCCGCCACGTAGATCTCCACGGGCACCCGGGAATAGCCCGTAAACACGTAGTTCCGGCGCTTCTCCCCGGCGTGGAATCCCAACCGGGTGATGTCGCCGTGGAATCCCTTGGGATCCTTGGGCAGGACCACGAACTCGATGTCTCCCACGAACGGCCGCCCGCGGCGCATGGAGCCCACCATCACGAAGGTGTCTCCCCGGGCGGCGAGCCAGGCCGACAGCTGGTCCACGATGACCTTGGCTTCGGCCCACGGAATCCGGCGCTTTCTCTTCTTTTCGGTCATCGGCAGGCGTCCTTCTTCCGGCATCCCGGACGCAGATGGCTGAACACGAGTATGATCTCGCCCTTACGGATCGGGACGGAAGCGTAGCGCTTTCCGAAGCACGACGGAGGCCGCTGGCGGAATCGCCAGTATCGGGCCGTGGCCCTGGACGTGTAGGTCTTCCACCCGTGACGGCGAAGGATGGCCGCGGCCTTCTTCCTCGTGGGGGCGATCTTGCGGCTCACGAGCACCGTCTGGAGCTTCATGGTCGTCATTTCTTGCCCTTCTTCGACTTCTTGGCCTTCTTCGGCTTGGCCTTGGCCTTCTTCGGCTTGGCCACGGGAGCCTCTTCGAATTCCTCCTCCTCCTCCTCCTCCTCCTCCCCCTCTTCGCTCTTGTGCCCGAATTCATATTCTTTTATGGCAGCTTCCATGGGAGTTCCGCGATAAGGATCAAGAACATCCTCTTCCGTTACTTCTGTCTTCACGAACCTCTCGCCAAAATCGACGTAGTTGATGCAGAGAGATCCATCCCAGTCACTGTCGTGCTCCAGGATCACATGCCCGGGGATGTCCGCGGGTTTGAGCATCTCCATGGCATCCTGGAAAACGCCTTCCAGTTCGTAATGAAGTTCGTAAAGGGCATCTTGATTTTCGTAATCTCCAGTGTCTCCATATTTCGGATCTTCGTATTCCTTGTATTCCCCGATTTCTTCGATTTCTCCCCTGGAAATCCCGAATAATGCCGCGGTTTCATCCAGGTGATGGTGATGATACGATTCTACCGTGGACACCATCGCGATCTGATGTTTTGGAATCTCGTCATCGTAGCAATCACCATCCTTACAGGCGTCGGCGTAACGCTCCACCTCCTGGACCCAATCCGGATCGTCGTACAGGCGTCGGATATCGTTCCATATTTCTTCCAGGTACTCGTGACCCCAATAGGTCACTATGGCCCGCGCGACTTCTTCCGCGGACGGGATCACGTCCGCCCTGGGGGGCAGGGGAAGGATATTCACCTTGTCTATGGCGATTTCCCAATCCTCGGCGATTTCTTCGGATGAAATCGTTTCCCCTTCGGCGTAGGGATGGACGGCCATGTAAGGGAAGAGGTCGCCCTGGACCCGTTCGGACACGACGAGTTCCGACGGGGGCCGAGCGAAGTCCTTGAAGATATCCTTCTCTTCCTCCTGGGATGTCGGGAAGAGGTCTTTCCAGAGCTCCATCTGCCGGATCTCTTTTTCCTCGTACGTCTCCTCCGCCAGGGCGCGCTCCTCGGGAGTCGGAATGAAGATCTCGAATTCTTTCGGGACCACTTCCGAGGGGGGCTGTGGGATGAAGGCCTGGAACACGGCAGGGACCTGCTGGGGCGCTTCCGGGGAGAAGATCTCGAAACCCTTGGGGATGTCCGCGGGCGCGGGAGGTTTCGGGACGAACGCCCGGAACACGGCGGGGACATTGGAGGGCGCCTCCGGGGCGAACATGGCGAACTCGGACCTCGGGGCTTCCGGGACGACGGGTTGTTCCGGCCTCGGGATGAGCGCCCTCTGGGTTTTCTCCTCCTCCGTCCGGAAGGGGTCGAACTTCGACGGCTCCTCTTCGGGCTTCGGCTCCTTTCGGAAGACGTCGAACTTGGACGCCTTCCCCGGCTCCGCGGGCGTCATTTCGGATGCCGGCGGCTTCTTCTTTCTCAGCCAGTCCATGAAGCCGTCCAGCCTGGGCTGGACCTGGAAGGCAGTGGTCATGGTTCCCTCAAGGGCTCCTCGTACAGGAACGTGAAACCCCCGGTTTTCCCGGGCGCTCCGGCCTCGAAGGCGAAAGACCCGTGGAGTCCTCGGGGTTTCAGGATGTCCATGGCTTTCGTGAACCGGTTGAACCAGGGCATGAGCACTTCTTCCCAGAAACTTTCTTCCCCGAGAGGCTGGTAGCCGTAATCTAAGTAGAGCTGCGTGGGAAGCCCCATCATTTCATAAAGATGTTCCGGGGTCAGGACGTCGATCTCGTATCGGGCGTAGCCTTTCCCCGGCATCATGTGAACCGTTTCCCAGTCGTGGGTTTCGGTGAAATTCAGGACCTCCTCGAACACGGTGTTGAGATCGATATAGGATTTGAGCGTCTCCACCACCTGTGCCGTCGGGGGCATGGTCCATCCGTAATCGCCCATAACCCAGAGCGGCATCCGTCCGGCCGTATATTCGGACACGTCGGGCCACGTGCGCCGCCAGGCTTCCGTCACCGGCTTCGGAGAAAACGGATCCGGGGGAGGCCAGTACGGTTCACGCTCGATGACGGACGGGGGTTCTTCCCGTTTCTCCGGCCTGAAGGCCCCGAAGATGTCCCTCTCTTCCTCCTGGGATGTCGGGAACAGGGACTTCCAGAGGGCCATCTCTCGGGCTTCCTTCTCCTGGTGCGTCTCCTCCGCCCGGGCGCGCTCTTCAGGGGTCGGGATAAACGCCTGGAACTCCTTCGGGATCATTTCTGAGGGAGGTTTCGGGACGAAGGCCTGGAAGACGGCGGGGACTTGGGATGGAGCTCCCGGGGCAAAGATTTCGAAACCCTTGGGGATGTCCGCGTGCGAGGGGGGTTTCGGGACGAAGGCCTGGAACACGGCGGGGACATCGGCTGGGGCTCCCGGGGAGGGCCGCTCCTCCCGAGGGATGAGCGCCTTCTTTTCCTTTCCTTCTCCTTTCCGGTACTTTTCAAATTTGGACGGCTTCATAATCTTCGCGCCGCGAAAGCCCAGGACTTTAGTCCGGGGTAGTTGACCGGCGCTGTTCCATGTAGTAGAGATCGACTCCGCCGCGGGTGCCCTGTAGGTAGAAAAACCCGGGAATCTCCCGGGGCTGGAGGGATTTCATGGCCTCCGGGAAGATCTCGAAGAGAGGAAAGAGATAGTCGTTCCAGAAGGCTTCCGTGATCTGATGCCTCTTTTCGTACTGCTTGAGGACATCGTCCGGAACCCCGAGCGCCTCGGCCAGCTGGTATTCCGGGGCGTCAGCCCCGGAGATCGAGGTCAACGCCACGGCCCCGTACTGGGTGAATCGCCGGTCCGTTCTTGCCTTCTGAGCGGCATCCCAGATGGCGTCCAAATCCCATGTCGATCTCAGCCATTCCGCGAGTTTCCTCGCGTTCGGGTTGGGTCTGCGGGGATCCCCTTCCTCGAAATAGGATCCACTCCAGGACCGTCCGGACCACGCCGGCACGATGAACTCGAAAATGTCCCGCTCTTCCCCCTTCTTGGACGGGAATAGGATGTTCTCCCAGGATTCCTTCGGCCTGGGCTTCGCCACGGGCTCCCCGGAAGAAGCCTTTGGTTTTTCCTCGGTTTTTTTCTCCTTGCCGGTTACGGCGGCCCGCGCGGCGTCGTATGCCGCGCGCTTGTCCTTGTCCGAAAGCACGTTGTATGCCGCCGTCACTTCCGCGAAGAGCTTTTCGGCATCCGCGTTCCCGGGATTCCGGTCGGGGTGCAGGAGCTTGGCCACGTCCCGGTACTGGGCCCGGATCTCCTCGTCCGTCGCGTTCGGGGGGACCTCGAGGACGTCATAGAGATCCACGTTGACGGGTACATCCAGGGGAGGAACCTTCGCCTTTGGATTCCTTTGGTGGGGGTCGATGTAGTGCCACGCGCGTTGGGCGTACCCCCCGGCGCGTTTGGCGTATTCCCTGGCGCGTCTGGCGTAATCCCCGAATGTGGACATCAGCGCGCTCCTCCCTCGTAATTGAGTTTGGGCAGGGTTTCCACGTAATGGACCCAGTATTCGTGGGGTTGTCCTTCCTGTTCGATCGTGAACCACCCGGGGATGTCCTTGGGCTTGAGCAGGTCCATGGCGTCCGTGAACCGGAAGATGAGCGGTCGCAGGATCTCTTCCCAGAAATGGACCTCGGCTCCTTCTTCGGTGGGAAATCCTTGGAGATAGGATTCCCACAACTGGATCGGGAAGCCGAAGAACTCCGCGAAGTCCGTATAGAATTCCGCCTGCGTCACGGGGAAGAGGGGCATCGTGAGGGGGCGTCCATGATGGGCGGCCTCCTCGAGGAAGTCCTTGAACCCGTAGGTCAGACGGCTTTCCTGGATCTCCAGGAAAATCCGGTCCAGATCCATGACACGGGACATCCGTTCCGCCATTTCCTCCACGGTATCCTGCATCCACGTGCCCTCGACCATCTGCATCGAAGGGACGCGCTCTTCGCGTTCCCGACGGAAGGATTCGAAGATGTCCTTCTCTTCCTCCTGGGATGTCGGGAACAGGGACTTCCAGACGGCCATCTCCCGGGCTTCCTTCTCCTGGTGCGTCTCCTCCGCCAGGGCGCGCTCTTCAGGGGTCGGGATGAACGCCTGGAACTCCTTCGGGATCATTTCCGACGGAGGTTTCGGGACGAAGGCCTGGAAGACGGCGGGGACATTGCTGGGGGCTCCCGGGGCGAAGATCTCGAAGCCCTTGGGGACGCGTGGGGCGGATGGGGGCGTTTCAGCTTTGCGGATGAGGCCTTTTTCGCGTTCTTCCGGGGTCCGGAAGGCGTCGAATTTCGAAGGTCGTTGGCCCTCCTCGGGGCGTGGAATCATGGCGCCGGATTCCTTCTCCTTCCGGCGAAACAGGTCCTTCCATCCCCCCAGCCTGTGGCGCTTCACTTTTTCCCCGCCGCCTTCTTCTGCATGCCCCGGAGCTTGCACCAGGAAAGGGCCGTCGTCGTGCCGGCCACCTGGGGCGCCTTGGTCTGCTGCTGACAGGGAGGCTTGGTGCAGGGCTTCGGCGTCTTGTTCATGGGGTCCTCCTCGATTAATTTTCCAATTCTTCCCAAGCCATGGGATCCCTCTAGTACCATGTCTGCGACAGTTCCTTGGGAAGCCCGCAGGCCTCGCTGGCGGCATCCCCGAGTCGACCCACTTGGACGATCGCGCCGACGATGCCCTTCTTCACTTTCTCCTTGTCGTCTACGACGAGGTGGCGTTTCTCCGCGTGGAACGACCCCAGGAGGCGGCGCAAGTCCCTTTCGATCTTCGAGGCCTCCTTCCGGAGCCTCCCGTCCGCGAGCCTCATGTGCTTCAGTTGGTTGGCCGCCATCGTGATGGACATGTGGCTCGGCACGGTGTAACCCTCGTCGAGCAACGACGCCGCGTCGCTCAGGTTGCCTTGGGCGCGGGTGGTGATGATGCCCATCGCTATGCATTTTCCGGACTTGGGCAGGACTTTGTTCTTCACGGCTCTTCTCCTTCTGGGTGCCCCATTTAATTCAATGGACGCCATTCCTTTTTACCCCTGGGTTGACCTAATATATTTTGATCGATGGCTTTAATGATCGCTTCCTTGATATGCTTTTCCTCGATCCCGCTTTCTTGGTATTGTTTCCAGGCCCTCCGATTCTTGGCAGTATCATTTTCTTCGATAAGATACGGAGGATGCGCGGGTTCTTCCCACGTAGGAAGTTCTCGGACATCAAATACGTTCACGCAGTCGTCTTTGGGACAGTCACAGACCGTCTCTCCGCATTCCTCGGAAAGGGTAAAATGGTAGGTCCTGGGACCTTGATCCCAGTCGTCATCTGCGTAGACGTGGTAGACCTTGATTTCCCGATGCTTGAGGAAAACCTCCGGGGGAACCCATTCGTTTTTCCAGGGCATTTGGAGAAACCCTCCCGGTTCAGCAGTTCATGACCTTGTATCGTGCGCCTTTCAAGGCTACGGGAGTTGCCTGCTGGATCTCTTCCTTGTAAGACTCGATCCTGGCCAGGAGTGCCCCGGCCTTCTCTCCGTCCTGGCCCGACAGGTTCTGGGCGGCGATCTCCAGGGTTGCCAGTTCCCCGAGGGCGGATTCGGCGTTCATGTACCCCATCCGGTAAAGTTCCCGGATCTGGCCGAACCGGGCGTCCACGGAATCGAGATCCGCGAACCGGCTCGGGGGCGTCAGTGGGGCCACGGGGGCCGCCTGGGTGACGCCGGGCCTCGAGGCCGCGGACTGCTTGGACAGAGCCTTGATCACCCAGTAGATGCCCAGCCCACCCGCGATACCGACAAGAAACCACGGAAGGGTACGGGCCAAAGATTTGTCGGCGTCCATAATGGATCCTCTCAAGCTCGATATTCCGGGAACACTTCCAGGCAACTGGCTCCGTCCACTTCGATCCTGGATCCGACGTCATTGATCCAGCTGCACGAAGAAGGCGTGCTGTGTTCAGGATCCCCGCCGCCTCTTTCCCGGGCGTAGAGGACCATTTCCTCTTTGGTCTTGAAGTATCTTTCGACCATCCCGGGCTCGTCCGGATGAGTGACCCGGACTCGGTAATCCGTCGGGGGCTTGAAATGCTCTTTTTCCTTGAGACCCTCCACGGACTTCTTCGTGATCTGCTCTCCGTAATAACCGTACAAACAGATGGCCTTCGATTCCTTTTCCGACGGGTCTCCGATCCCGCACTCGACGATCTCGTCCCACGTGTGGATGCCCGCCCATTGCAGGAATCGATCCCATCCTGTGTCAGGCCAGTCCTTGACGCTTCCGAGCTTCGAAGGACGCCGGGCCATGCACGCCATGTAGCCGGTGGACGTGATGAGCGCGCCAGCGGCGTCGGCCTGGTCTTCCGGGACTGAGATCTGGAACACCGAAGGGGCCGGCTCAAGAATCTGGACGTCGATCCCTTCCGTTTCCAGGAGCCTCAGATAATACGACGCCAGGCGCGCGTCGGTGAGTGAGGCGACGGTGATCATGTCATCCTCCAAAGGGGCCGTCCGGGGGAGGAGGCACCCGCGCGCTTTTTTTACGAGACCAGGTAAACAAGCAGGCCCAGGCCTGCGACGATCCCTCCTCCCACGAGGAGGGTCTCCGTGCTGATTTCCTTGGATGCGGTCTTCGGCGGTTCCGTCCGGATGATGGTTTCGGTCGTCGAAGGCTTCTTCGTATTCGTGAAACCCGGGGGGGCCGGGACCTCCTCGGGGACCTGGAGCGGCTGGTTCTTGTGCGCCAGGTAGATCTTGTGCATCTCGTTGATTCCCGTGACCCACTGGCGAACGGCCGCCGATTCCGAGGCCGTGGGGATCGTCCACATGGCGGGCTCGGGCTCGTACAGCCGGTCCAGGACCGTCGTCACCGTGGAGTAGAGCGGCGCGATGGAGTTCGAGAGCGCGAAGAACCTCGTGGCGTCGTTCCCGAGCGTCCGGGTGAGGTTCGTGTCGTATTTCCCGCTGTAGGCCACGAGATCGTCGAGTTCGGGGACCTTGTTGAGCGCGTCCGTGATGGCCGCGAGCATCGCCTCGCGGTCCGGAGGCGTCATGGTCTCGACTCCCTGTCCGAGCTTGCCGGAAAGCCTAGTTCCGGAAGCCGTGTTTCCGCTCCACCAGGGACCGGCTTCGAACGTCCGGAGGCCGGGGATCGTGGACGCCCGGCCGTAGGGATCGATCATGCCCGACGGGGCCGACGTGCAGCGCACGCCGTCCGGGCCCATGTAGCCGACCTGTCCGGGCGGGCAGGGAGCCGGGTTGTTCTGCCCCATGGTCA
>Ga0316622_100002527_pt1 | contig 12692 bp, 11 predicted proteins | sample OWC_Aug_OW2_C1_D_FD_207646 | JGI IMG/M metagenome (GOLD analysis project Ga0316622, IMG submission 207646) | Wetland soil microbial communities from Old Woman Creek delta, Ohio, United States - OWC_Aug_OW2_C1_D5_C | ecosystem: Environmental > Terrestrial > Soil > Wetlands | place: USA: Ohio... | reverse complement strand
GACATGAGCAGCGTCGTCTTCCCGGCCTTGGGCGGCGAGACGATGAGGCCGCGCGTGCCTTTCCCGATCGGCGCGACGAGATCGACGATCCGCGTGCTCAGATCGCCTCCCTCGGCGAGATGGAAGCGATCCTGGGGGTCGACGGCGGTGAGATCACGGAAGCGCTTGCGGCGGGCGAAGGTGTCCGGATCGAGTCCGCAGATCGAGTCCACGCCGGCGAGTTCCGGACCGCGCCGTCCCCGGCGCACGGGCCCGGTCACGACCGCGCCCTGGGGGAGATCGAAGCGGCGGATGACGTCGCCGGGCACGCGAACGTCGCTTGGTCCCGGCCGGAACGAGCGGTCGGGGTCGCGCAGCTCCCCTTCGCTTCGACTGACGAGCACGAGGACGCCGGCGGCCGAATCCGACCGCGAACGCGCTTCCATTGGGATTCTCCGGGTCAGGGAGCGTGCCTCGCCCCCGGACCAGTGAGCGCGGCCGGGAGAGACGCGGGGACCACCCGGCCAGTCTAGCCGCCCGCGGCCCGCCGTGCCAAGCAAGGATGGCCCGCGGGAAAGAATGGCGAGCCGGGCGGGGAGGAGCCGCCAGGCGGCGCGCCGCGCCTATCCCCGTCCGGATCCGACGAACCAGTCGAGGCGGTCGGCGAACAGAACGTTGAAGGTCGTGAACGACCCGTAGATGCGCGTGATGTACTCCTGCAGCTCGAGCCGTTCCGCATCGTTCAGCTTCGGGTGATTGTTGATGCGTTGCTCGAGCACGCGCAGCCGCTCCCGGGCCATGACCACCTTGTGGAAGAAGGCCTCGATGGGGATCGGCCTCTCCTGCAGCCCTTCGCGGCCGGGACGCAGGAGGATCTCGCCGCCCATCCAGCGGGGGGCGATCTCGACTTCCCCGCTCGCCGCGAGCCCCGACTGACGCAGCTCTTCCCGGAAGGCGGGGCGCAGCTCGTCGGGCAGGACGGCGCGCAGCTCCTCGCGCACGATCGCGCGCAACTCGACCTCCAGCGCCCGGCTCACTTCCTCGCGCACGGCGGCGCGCACCTCGGCGGCGAGCGCGTCGTTCGAAGCGGCGGACCCGCTGACCGTCCCAATCGCAGGCTGTTCTTCCATTGCGCCTCCCCGTTCCGGGCGCCGGCGGGATGCCGGCCGATTCCATATCGGTAGCGAGCATACGCCCGGCCACGGTTCTTCGCCAGAATCGCGGAGCCCCGGCCTCGACCGGTCGCCCCGACTCGGGCCGGCCGTCGCCGGGGCGGGCGGGATGGGCGCGGGCAGGTTGCGCGGCCGTCCCGCATCTCACCCGAAGCTGGACGCCGGGGCACCGGGCCGATTATAAAAGGGGGCGATCGGCAATCAGACGCGGCCGCCCTCGATCGGGGGCGGAACTTGCCCGGCGAGGCGGGCGCGGAACTCACGATATGACGTGCCGCCGATGTTGATCGGTCTCATCTCCGACACTCACGGCCTCTTGCGGGCCGAGGCGCTCGAAGCTCTGCGGGGCAGCGATCTCATCCTGCATGCCGGCGATATCGGCCGTTCCGAGGTGCTCGACGGCCTGCGCGAAATCGCCCCGGTCGTCGCGGTGCGCGGCAACACCGACCGGGAGGGATGGGCGGCGAGCTTGCCCGAGACGCAGATGGTCGAAGCCGGTGGAATTTTCGTCTACCTGCTGCACGACCGCCAGCGACTCGACGTTTCTCCCGCGGTGGCCGGCATTGCGGCCGTCATCAGCGGCCACTCCCACCGCCCGTCGATCCGCCGCGACCGCGGAGTGCTGTGGATCAACCCGGGCAGCGCCGGGCCACGCCGGTTCTCGCTCCCGGTCAGCGTGGCCCGGCTGCACATCGAGCCGGGGCGTCTGGATGGAGAGATCGTGAAGCTGCCCGCGCTGAAGAAGAGGCCGAACGAAAACAGGTTTCCGTTCTTCAGCGACGGAGAGTGAGGTCGATCGCGGGCGCGTTCCTAGCTTTGCTACTCGCCTCGAATCTCCGCCAGGCTGTCCGGCGAGATCCACCCCTGCTCGGCCGCGTGCTCGGCCATGACCGTCGTGTTGCCCGCGAGGATCATCGGGCTGCCCGCCTCGATCGCGCGCGCGGCCACCGCGCGCACAGCCGCGAGGCGGTCCTCATCGCGGCTGACGTTGCGGATGTAGACGGCCATCACCCGGCCGGGGTGCTCTGCGACGATCTCGCCATAGATCTCAGCGTCCTCCTGGCCGCTGTCGCCGATCAGGAGGAGGGGCAGGTCGGGATAGAACGCGAGCATCCGGCGGATGGTCGAGAGTTTGTGCTCGCGATGCCGCGTCGGGAGAATCTGGTCGCGGGTGATTCCCCAATCGCGCAGGAACAGCACTGGCCCGGCCGGGATGTCGCGCATCCGGAAGAACTCGACCAGCAGGTCGTAGAGATTCCAGGGGGCGCTCGAGACGTAGAACAGCGGGTTGCGGCTCTGCCCGTCGGCCCCGTGGTGGAGCGCCCGATAGAAGGCAGCGACACCCGGGAAGACGACCCGCGAGCGGGCGTTGCCGAGAAAGATCGTCCGCGCGAACCGGAGCGGGTGCCCCATGCCCATGTCGATCACCGTATCGTCGATGTCGCTCACGACCATGAAGCGTGCGCCGGGCGGCGGGACGAGTACATCGCCGGTAGCGCGCACGGCCCCCGGTTGGCGTCTCGATCGGGGCGAGAGCAACTCGAGCTCGATCGAGAACCACATGCGATCCTCGGGAAGCGGTGCCCGGGTTTCGATGTGGACGTCGAAGATGCCCTCCTCGTCGGCCTGCACCTCCTGCGCCTGCCCGTCGAAGCAGGCGCGCAGGCGCGCCTGCGGCACCTCGTCGCTCTCGGCCCGCCGGTAGGTGTTGCGCAGGTTGCGCCAGATGCTGTCGTTGTCCGAGGAGGTGAGATCGCCCTTGTCTTCCAGCACGCGGCCGCGCAGGTGGAGGTGACGCCGGTTGCCGTAGCCCCGGTAGGGCACGATCGTGATCGGCCCAGGGCCGCCGAGCGCATCGCGAAGGCGGTACTTGAGGCGGTCGAAGCGCTCCTCCGCTCCGGCGACCGTCCGGGTCAGGATTTGCTTCCAATGGGCCATCAGGATGCTTTCCGGGCATCGAACTGCCGCGCCGCGGAGCGGAACGGATTCCCGCGCCGGCCACCCGTACGCTATAATAGACTCCGGTTTCCTTCCCGACACTCATGACGTCGTCGTGCTCGACCCCGAAGCGTGGTTGCGCAACATGGCTCTGCAACAGGGTGAGGACGGGGTGAGCGCGAGCCGCATGATTCCCGCGCGTGCCTCTCTTGCGTTTCTTGCCGGCCCGGCCCTGCGTCCCGTGACGGCCGATGGCACATGCGGGGCGCGGGGCGTCGGCAGCGGTTGACGGAACGGCGGACGGAATCGCGCACCGGCCGCCGGCCGGCAGGAGGCGGGGCGCCCATCGTGGCGCCCCGTTCTGCCTTCCGGGATTCCCTCGCCTTCCGCCGGCTTCCCGCTCCGTTCTTCGCGATCCGGCGCACGCCTTCGGCGCCGCGTCGCCGCGCTGCTTCGGTCCTCATCGCTAGGCAATTCGGTTGCATCCCCGGAAGCAGCGCGAGCGCTTCATGTTGCGACCGCATCGTCCCGGCGGCGGCGCTTCCGCCTGCGGGCGCGATGCGCTATAATCAAAGAGCGTTGAAACGCCCTTGGCGCTGTACCCGACGGAAGATCGCGCCGCGAGCGCCATCCCGCGGACAGCATTGGCTCTCCAACTCGAGGAGGACGGGATGAGCGCTGGTCGCATGATCCCGGCTTTGACCGCTCTTGCCTTCTGCGCATTCCTGGCCGTGCTTCCCGCCTCGGCGACGGTGCCCCGCATCGTGCTCGCCGAGGACTTCACCGCGACGTGGTGAAGCTACTGCCCCGATGCCCGGGCCGGGCTCGAAATCGTAGCTTCCGAATTCGGCGATCAGTTGGTCATCGTCGAGTACCACCCCAGCGTCTCCAATGACCCGTTCTATCTTCCCTGGTCTGCGCAGAGAGCGAATTTCTACTCCGTTCCCGGCTATCCGACGGTCAAGTTCGACGGCATTGTCAGCCACGTCGGCACCTACGGCTCTCCGACCCTGTGCGCGAACCAATACCGGCTGTCGATCAACCAGCGCTTGGCCATACCGGCGAACATCACCGTGGAGGGGAGCTTCAGCTACAGCACGGAGACGATCTCGCTGAGCGCGGTCTTCACCGTCGAGAGTGCCGTCACGCTGAACACGCCGATGGCCGTCCTGGCCGTCCTCGAGGACGGTCTCCACTCGGGCGCCTACGACTACAACCACGTCGTGCGGGCCGGCGAGGGGCGTTTCGTCAACCTGGTGAACGTCGGAGACCAGGAAGTCGTCACGGCCGATTTCCCCATCTCGGCCAACTGGAACATGGACAACATCCGCTGCGTCGCGTGGCTCCAGCGGGCGGGCGGGACGACCTTCCCGATCTACCAGGCGGCGGAGCTGCCGCTCGTCGTCGATTTCGCCTTCGATTATGAAGACGACCTGGTCACCGTTCCGGACGGCAATGAAGTCGTGCTCTTCAACAGCACGCTGACCAACACCACCGAGGAGGCGGAATCGCTGACCCTCTCGCTCAGCGACACTTTCGGCTGGCCGACCGACTTCATGGTCGCTGGCGAAACCGACTTCCACACGACTCCCTCGGTCGTCGAGCTCGATCCCCTGGAATCGGTTCAGGTCACCCTGCGCGTGACGACCGACGGGACGGTCCGCATCGGGGAGGGAGGCCTGCAGATCGTCTCGCCCGCGCGCGTCGTGGTGAAGAGGGCGCGCATCTTCAACGGTGGGCCCGCGGTCCTCTTCGTCGACGACGACGGCTCCTACCCGCATCAGGAAGAGGACGTGCTCCTCGCCGCGCTCGACGTCGTGAACACGCTCTACGACCACTGGGACGTGCGCAAGGACCACGGCGGGCGCGTGCCGACGGTCGCGGAGATGAGCGAGTACGATGCCGTCATCTGGCATCCGGGACGGCAGAACACGATGATCCTGGACGACAAGGTGCAGGTCCTCCACGACTACGTGGCCGCGGGCGGCGGGCTGCTCTTCTCGTACCAGCAGTTCCTGGCCTACGCCGACACGAGCTCGAACCCGGTCACGGCCGCCTTCGTGGCCGACGACCTGGGCATCGGCAGCTACGTTCTGGACGCGGGCGCCGACAGCCTGATCGGCTCCGCAGGCGACCCGATCGGCGACGGCGTGCGGATGGCGTTCAGCTACGAGTCGAGCGTCCACAACAAGGCCGATGCGTTGACCGCGAACGCCGCCGGCACGATCACGCTGCGCTCGCAGACCGGCGACGGCATCGTCATCCGCGCCGACCATCAGGACTCGCGGGTGGTCTACTTCGCCTGCTACCTGAATGCGGTGAGCAACGCCGGGGCCGATCCCAACAACCTGACGAGCCTCCTCGACCGTTCGCTCCAATGGGTGATCGCGCGCAACAGCGCGTCGGTGGAGGATGGCGACGTCCTCGCCGGCCGGCCGGGGATCAGTTGGATCGCGCCGAACCCGTACCGCACGGGCCTCCCCGGCGCGCACGCCGCGATCCACCTGCGTGTCCCCGAGGCCGCGGCCGGCCGTCCCGCGCGTCTCGACGTCTTCGATCTCAACGGACGCCTCGTGCGCAACCTGATCGACGAGGCCCTGCCCGCGGGTACCGCGGTCGCCGGCTGGGACGGCTGCGGCGTGACGGGCGATCCGGCGGGGTCGGGGATGTACTACCTGCGCTTCGTCACCGCGACCGGTGCGGATGGGGCGCGGATGCTGGTGATTCGATAGGCGCGAGCGCCCGCCGCGTCCGTGGCGGTGGGCGCAGGCGATAGGGTAGAAGTGAGCGGGGCGCCCGAGTGGGGCGCCCCGTTTCGCACATGCGGAGTTCATCCAGCTCGTCTCGACCCCTGAGCTGCGCTCAGCGCTTACCGAGTGGTCGCCCCGCTCACCCGCTCGATCTCCTGCTGCAACTGCCGGCTCACCTCGACCAGCCTCGCGTCCGCCGCCGGATCCGCCTCCAGCCGCGCGAGCAACTCCGCCGCCGTCGCCCGCGCCTCGTCCAGCCGCCCGAGCTCGAGCTGGCAGAGCGCGATCCGATAGCGCGCGTTGTTACGGACGTTCTCGAGATAGGGCTGATCGAGCCAGTCCGAGACGAGCGCCTTCTGGAAGGCGTCGATCGCCGGAGCGCAGTCGCGGCTCGAGATGTAGTGCTGGCCGAGGGCGAGGTACTGATCCGCGAAACCCTCGTCGCGCGGGTAGGCCGGAAGCGGAAGGTGCCCGAGCGCGATCAGCACCACCGCCGCGGCCGCGGTCAGCGCGAATCTGCGGAAGTCGCGTTTGCGCAGCTCGTCCGCCCACTGGACGAGCTGCCAGGCGGCGAAGAGGGCGAGAATCGCCGCGGCGACCAACCGGTAGCGGCCGAGGACGAAGAGCGCGGTGAAGGAGGCGATTTGCGTGATCAGCGCGGCGGCGAGCATCCCTCCCCGCCGGCGGCGCAAGGCAGTGACCAGGCCCACGAGGCCGAGCGGCGCGATCCATCCGAACGCGACGGGCAGGATGCGCAGCAGCGACGAGTACTGCTGACTGAAGTAGAACTGGTCGCGGATGCCGAACTCGTGCGAATGGAAGAACAGGCCGAGCTTCTTCAGCCACAAGCCGGCCGTGGCGACCGGATGGGCGGCCATGTGGCTCCATGCCTGCGCGCTCAGACGCCGCGAGTCTTCCACCGCCGTGCGGGGGTCTGCATTGCCCGAGAGATAGACCTGCAGGCCCTGGCCCCAGTCGTCCTCTTCAAGAAAACGATGGGCGCCGGTCGCGCCCGGTCCGTTGCCCTTCCAGAGATTGCGGCCGCTGGTCGTCGTGAGTGGGACGAATTCCTTGCTGACCACATAATTGCGCAGGGTCATCGGCGCGATCACGAGCAGGCAGCCGCCGGCGAGAGCCGCGCAGGCGATCAGACGCTCGCGCTGCGCGAAGCGCTTCGTGAGGAGCACGACCACCGCCGCCGCGGGAACGAGCAGGACCGCGTTCGCGCGTCCCGCGGCCGCGACGCCGATGAGGACGCCCGCGAGGAGCGCGCGCTTCCAGCTCAAGCGCTCCTCGAGATCGACGAGCACCCAGAGGGCGAGGAGGTTGAGGAAGAGGATGAAACTGTCGGGGAGAAGCACCAGATTGTGGTAGGCGAAGTACGCGTAGAGGGCGAGCAGCAGGCCCGCGACGCGTCCCGCCGTCTCGCCCAGGACCTTGCGGCCGATTGCGTAGGCGAGCGCGCAGGAGAGCGCGCCGAGAACGACCTGCAGCCCGAGGATCGTCGCGCCTCCGGGACCGAAGATGGCGTAGGCGAGGCCGAGCGCGTAGTAGTAGGCGGGGCTCAGGAAGTAGGGATGGTTGCCGATCCAGTCGCCCGCCGCGACCTGGCGCGCCATCATGTCGTAGTAGCGCGTGTCGGCGAGGACGTCGGTGCGTTGGAGGAGCGGCCAGGCGCGCATCTGGCCGTAGACCGCGAGGCGGACGATGAGCCCGATGAGGAACACGGCGCCCGCGACGATCCAGCCGCGCGAGATGCGCGCGCCGGGCTGCGCCCCGCGAGGGATGTCCGCGCCTGCTTCCGCACCCCCCGAGGACTGCGGCCCCGGTCTTCCCCGGCTCTCCCGCTTGTCGCGCGGCTTCAAATCGGCCATGCGCCCGCCATGCGTTCCGTCTGCCTCGTTCGACTGCTGAACGAGAGAGGATAGGGCCAGGCCCGCGGCCCCGTCCAGCCCCGGCCGGCCGCTTCCGGACCGGAAAGCCCGACGGCCGCCGGAAGAAGCCCGGCGGCCGTCGTCCCGAGCCAGGGGGCTCAGCGGGTGGGGGTCAGATCCCAGCGAATCTCGTGGCCACTTTGTCCAGGGTCGCGAGGGGGACGGTCAGATGGACCGTCTCCCGGTCATCCTCGACGTCGATCACGAGGTCCCTGCCTCGTTTCACGATCCGGACCTGCTCGTCCGCACTCTCGACGCGGACGAGCTCGAAGTCGGGCAGCTTGCGCAGCGTCCGGAAGGCTTCCCGCATCATCGGATGCAGGCGGGCCATTTCCCGGTGCGCCTGGCGCAGGGCGCGATCGGGAATGAATTCCAGCGCCTGATTGACGAGGAACCCGGGGATGCGCAAGTTGTGGATTTCGCTGCCGCCGTTCCCATGGCAGCGGATGTCGATCGCGATCACGCCCGCTTGGTGCACCGTGACCGCGAGCGCGACGCCGATGCAGAGCATCAACAGCACGAGGCTGCCGAAGAGGATCAGGAACGGCCGCGAACTCCTGGTCATGGATCACCTCGCCACGCGGGTGCCCGCCGTCACTCGATCGTGCTCTTGCCGTCGATCCAGATGCGGACGTGCTCGTCGTCTCCGTCGACGCGAACGATCTCGCAGTCGCCTTCTTTTCCCAGCGCCTGGAGGGCGCTCACGAGATCCAGCTCGCCCTCCGCGGTGAAGAGGGCGTCGACGACATCGAAGCGGATCTGGATGTCCACCTTCTCGTCGTCTTCGTCCACGTGGATGAGCAGGCGATCGTCCTGCTTCATCACCCGGACCTTCTCGTCACGCCCGTCGACGCTGATGTACTCTCCGTCTTCGGCCTTGCGCAGGGCGTCCACCATCGCGGGGAAGTCGATCTCGCGGACCTCGTCCATGTCCCAGTGGACCTTGCCATGCCGGAAGCCCTCGGACTCGATCATGGGGATCAGCGTCGCGACCAGCTCCAGCGGGAGATTGATGCGAACCGTCTCTTCGTCAGGTCCCTTGTCTTCCACCCGGACATGGAGCCACTTCTGATCCGCGGTCTGGGCCGTCTGGGCCGAGACGCCCGCGACCGACGCGGAGCAGAGCAGGATGCCGACCAGTATCGCGCGCACCATGGATCACCTCCCTTGCCGTGAGCCCGGAGAGTTGGCTCATGGTCTCCGGACTCGATCCGCTATCGAATGCACTGAGGAATAGACGAATCCCGACATGGTTGGGTTGCCAACCGCGTGGCGCGGACGGAAAGTAGGATCAGGATGGGTGGTCCGCCCAGCAACCGGACGGCTCCTCGCCCGTAGGTTGTGGTCGCTAGAGTGGCGGGGTCCTTCGGCCGGCTTCGAAAACGGGGGTCTTCGATGACTAACGTCAATCGCCAGAAGGAATTGACCCGAACTCATCCAAGCCATCGGGTCACGACCAGGGGGTGTGTCCTGGCCCTCGGTCTCGCCACCCTCCTTTCGCCGTCCGCCGCCTCTGCCGGCTCCCTCGACTTCCCCGCTCGCGGGCACGGGATCAGCCTCGGTAATTCCAAGCAATTCAAAGGGTTACGCTTCAATTTCGCCGACCGGGGCGTCGAGCGGGTCGACGGCTTCACCTTCAGCCTCTGGATCCCGCGCGACAGCGAGCAGGCCGTCGTGCGCGGGATCTGCCTGGGACTGGTCGGGCCGTCCGCCGGGACCTTGCAGGGTCTCGCCATCGGCGGGGTCGGCGTCGCCGGCGACCGGTTCGACGGCGTGGCGGCGGGGATCGTCGGCGTGGGCAGCGAGAGGCTGACTGGGATCGCGCTGGGGGGCGTCGGGGTCGGCGCGGGGGGCGAGTTGCGCGGCGTGGCTATCGGCGGCCTGGGAGTAGGCGCAGGGGGCGGGCTGCGCGGCGTGGCCATCGGAGGCCTGGGAGCCGGAGCCGGGGAAGACATCGACGGCCTCGTCGTGGGGGGCCTCGGAGCAGGGGCGGGAGAGAATCTCCGGGGTGTGGCCATCGGCGGCCTGGGAGCCGGCGTCGGGGAAGACATCGACGGCCTCGTCGTGGGGGGCCTCGGGGCAGGGGCGGGAGAGAATCTCCGGGGCGCGGTCATCGGCGGCCTGGGAGCGGGTGCCGGGAAGGATGTGACCGGTGTTCTGGTCGGAGGCGTGGGCGCCGGAGCCGGCGGCCGCGTGCGCGGCCTCGTGATCGGCGGCGTGGGCGCGGGTGCCCAAGACATGGAAGGGCTTGCAGTCGGTGGCGTGGGCGCAGGCGCCGGCACGAACCTTACCGGTGTCGCGCTCTGTGGCGGTGGGGCTGGCGCCGGAGAAGATCTGACCGGGCTTGCCGTCGGCGGCATCGGGGCGGGTGCGGGCAAGCGCATTCGGGGAATCGTGGTGGGCGGACTCGGGGCCGGCGCCCCCGAAATCACCGGGCTCGCGGCCGGAGGGCTTCACGTTCGGTGCCATCGTCTGACCGGAATGGCCGCTTCAGGCTGGGTGTGGGCAGATCGCGAACTGACCGGGCTCTCGATCGGCGTGCTCAACATGACCAGCCGCCTGAAGGGCGTCCAATTGGGTCTCCTGAACCACGCGGGGAACAATCCTCGGCCGCTGCGCTGGCTGCCGATCCTCAACGTCCATTTGCGCTGAGCGCGCTCACCGGTCCCACGGTCCGCCGAGTGCCTTCGCCCTGCCCGTGGTCCGGCCCCGAGCTTCGCGAGGCGCACATTGCCTGGTTCACATCATTAGCAACGTGAACGTGGCGCCGCTCCATCGCGCGTGATACCCTCTGTCCCTTCAAGCTCCAGGTGATGCTCGGGACAGGTCATGGCTCTTGCCGGCTCGGCCGCGTCGTCAAGCGCGGGCCTCGCGGGCCGGCGGGGGAAGGGACAGCGGCTCTCGGCCGGGAGGAGGCTGCGGAATGCACTATCGATGGCACACGGGGTACGTCGCCTGGCTGCTCAACCGGGTGACCGGGATCGCGATCAGCCTCTATCTGATCATGCACGTCTGGGTGATCCACCATCTGGCCGAGGGGCGGGAGCAGTACACCCAGGTGATGGCCTTCCTGAACAGCCCCATCTTCTGGTTCTTCGAGCTCCTCCTGATGGGCGCCGTCCTCTACCACACGATGAACGGCATCCGGCTCGTGCTCATCGACTTCGGCAACGGCGCCTTCTATCACAAGAGATCGTTCTGGGCGCTCATGGCGATCGGCGCCGTCCTCTACGTGATCGTCGCCTGGGAGCTGGCCGGAGTCCTCTTGAATTCGGCGGGAGGGGCGTAGGCCATGAAGGCGAAGGGGAGACCACCGATGCAAGACCGGGGTATTCGCTCGGGCGGCGTGACCTACTGGTTCTTCCAGCGGCTGACAGGCATCCTGCTCGTCCCGATCGTGCTCGTCCATCTGTTCACGATGCACCGGGTGCACGAGCATGGGCTGTCCTTCGACACCGTCGTCAAGCTGTTCGCCAACCCGTACTGGAAGCTCCTCGAACTGGCCTTCCTGGCGGTCGCGCTCTATCACGCGCTGGTCGGCGTGCACTTCATCTTCCAGGACTACATCAAGCGCCCTGGCCTGCGTTTCACGGTGTTCGGCCTGGTCGTCGTCGTGGGTCTCGGGCTGCTCGCCTTGGGCATGATCACGATCTTCTCGATCTGGAATGTCGAGGCCGCGCGATCGCTCGGCGTCCCGCTGCAGGGCGGGATGCGCTAGGCCGGGCGGATGGCGGGTCGGCGGCGGTTCGGCTGCGGGCCGGCGGCGGCCCCGCGGTGGCGCAGCGGCGCCGCGCGAGCGTGAAGGGGCGGACGAGGCGGTCACGGAAAGCTGGGAAGGGACGCGATGAATCTCGAGATCGTCTATCACAAGCACGACGTGGTCATCGTCGGGGCGGGAATCGCCGGGCTGTATGCGGCGCTGAAGACGAGCGACCGGCTGGACACGGCGGTGCTGACCAAGCTCTACCCGACGCGCTCCCACTCGGGCGCCGCGCAGGGCGGCTGCGCCGCGGCGCTCGGCAACATGATGGAGGACCACTGGGAGTGGCACCTCTACGACACCGTGCGCGGCAGCGACTTCCTCGGCGACCAGGACGCCCAGGAACTGCTCGTGCGCGATGCGGTGCCGGTCATGTACGAGATGGAGCACCTCGGCGTGCCCTTCGACCGCACCGCCGACGGCCGCATCGCCCAGCGGCCCTTCGGCGGCCACTTCGGCAGCTTCGGCAAGTCGCCGATGATGCGCTCCTGCTACGCCGCCGACCGTACCGGCCACGCGCAACTGCACACCCTCTACGAGCAGTGCCTGAAGAACGAGGTGCGGTTCTACAACGAATTCTATGCGCTCTCGCTGATCATGAAGGATGGCGCCTGCCACGGCGTCGTCGCCTGGGACATCAAGAACGGGGGGCTGCACGTCTTCGGGGCGAAGGCGGTGCATCTCGCGACCGGCGGCTACGCGCGCTGCTGGAAGATCACCTCGAACGCCATGGCGAACACGGGCGACGGCCTCGCCCTCGTGATGCGCCAGGGTCTCCCGCTCGAGGACATGGAGTTCGTCCAGTTCCACCCGACCGGCCTCTGGAAGCAGGGGATCCTGGTTTCCGAGGCGGCGCGCGGCGAGGGTGGCTATCTCGTGAACGACAAGGGCGAGCGCTTCATGGAGCGCTACGCCAAGGCCAAGATGGAACTCGCCCCGCGCGACGTCGTCTCGCGCGCCGAGCAGAGCGAGATCGACGAAGGCCGCGGCATCAAGGGCCAGGACGCGGTGCACCTCGACCTGCGCCATCTGGGGGCCGAGAAGATCCTCGCCAAGCTGCCCCAGGTGCGCGAACTCGGGATCAAGTTCCTCGGCCTCGACATGATCACCGACCCGATCCCCATCCAACCGACTGCGCACTACTCGATGGGCGGCATTC
>Ga0316622_100002526_pt1 | contig 12698 bp, 6 predicted proteins | sample OWC_Aug_OW2_C1_D_FD_207646 | JGI IMG/M metagenome (GOLD analysis project Ga0316622, IMG submission 207646) | Wetland soil microbial communities from Old Woman Creek delta, Ohio, United States - OWC_Aug_OW2_C1_D5_C | ecosystem: Environmental > Terrestrial > Soil > Wetlands | place: USA: Ohio... | reverse complement strand
GCCCAAAGGTTGGGCTGGAAAGAAGCCGTCCGGCGATGCGCTGTTTTCTTCCGGCATCGAGCCGTGGCACGATTGGAACAAATACCCGCCGCCCGGCGTCTGGCATCTCTACTCGTATTGGCATGAGATGAAGCCCGACGGCGTCGGCCATTACTGGGGCAACTTCTTCAACGCGCCGCAGGAGCCCATCGAGCCGGGCCGCTGGTATTGCGTCGAAGCCATGCTCCAGGCCAACTCGACACCCGAGGCTGCCGACGGCGAGCAAGCCTTCTGGGTGGACGGCAAACTCATCGGCCATTTCAAAGGCATCCGCTGGCGTTCCAGCGACAAACTCAAGCTCAACAGCTTTTGGCTGCTGGACTATGTCAGCGATTCGGTCGTGAAGCAGAGCGAAGAAAAACATCCCGGGCGGGTATACGAGGTCTGGTTCGATGACATCGTGGTCGCGACCGACTACATCGGCCCTGTGCAGGGGAAACCCAAGAGCGGGAAAAAGGTCGCCGCGCCAGGGAAAAGCGCGCTGCTGACGCCGGGACTTCTTCTACCGCCACCGGGCAAGGTCGTATTCTCCGAGAACTTCGACAAAGGCCCAGGCGCATTCCGCGGCGGCGAAGGGCGTGACAGCGCGCTGGCGTGTCCGCCCAAAGGCGTGGATTGCTGGCGGACGTTTTCCGTCCCCGTGAAGGACTCGACCACGGTGCGTTTCAAGCTGAAGCCGCTGGCGGACGTGGGCCAGGTGACCGTGCTGATCTGGTCCGACACGCTGAAAGACAACGCGCGCCATCACATTGCGGGACTCCAGCAGGGAGAGTGGCGGCCAGTCGAGTTCCGGGCTATCGAGGCGCGCACGGGCTGGGCGGCCGATGGGGCCAGTCTCGACGGCGCGGTACTGAACAACGTCAAGATCTTGTTCGAAGGCCCGCCGGACGCGCGCCTCCTGCTCGACGATTTCGAGATTGGGGAATGACCGAAGATCTCTTCGAGGTGCCGGACATTCTGACCTGCCTCGCGGAGCCATTTCCGAACCGGTACTTGACGCTCAAGCCCGGCGGCGGCGCGATTGACGCCGGCCAAGCCCTGCCCAACCTGTGCGATGATTTCGCGGGCAAAGCTCCGGACTTCGGCGCGTACGAGTTCGGGCGCCCGGCACCTCATTACGGGCCGAGACCATGAGTGGTCTTGGCACGTAGCGAGGCTTGACATGTGCCTGCCGGTTTTACTTTTCTTTCGGCATGGCAAGCCTCCGACAAAGCATCCGCTCACGTTCCTGCAGCACGCCGGTGATCATGGAGAATACGGCTCGGGAGTGGGGCGCCGGGCTGGCTTTGTGTGTTGTCTTTTTCGGATTCATGTGGGCCTACCACGATTGGTGGCGCGGCAAGACCTACACATTGGCCACGGCGAACGAAGCCTGCGCCCTCGCGGGATTGTATGGGATCGCTTTGGCCTATGCCTTGGGCCCACTGTACCGCTTGCATTGCCTTGGTGAGCGTGCCGTGAGATGGCGTCGCCCGGTGGGTGTCGCGGCGGTGGGATTCGCGTTCGCCCACATGGTCGTGCCCTTCTTTCCGCTAAGTCACAAATACGGCTGGACGTACTTTTCGGTGCATTGGATAACGCTGGCGCTCGGAGTCGTCGCCGCTCTGTGGCTCTTGATTCTGGCTGTCCTGTCCTTCCGCCGCGCTGCCGTGAACATCAGCATGGCCGCTTGGAATCGGATTCAGCAATGGGGACTGGTGCTGTTGCCGGTGATCGTGGTGCATTACACTGTCCTGGGTAAAGTCAGCAAGTGGATCGAATGGTTTGGCGGAAAGGATCCTCATCCTGGGCCTCCTGGAACTCTGATCGGCGCCGGGGTGGTCTTGCTCGTGGTGTTGCTGCGGGGGGTGGACTGGACGCTGCGCACCCAGGCGCAGACTGCGGATGGGAATGATCCGTTGTCGAGCGCCATGCATGCTGCGCCAGGGGTGAACGCGGAACTGACCCGAACAGGCAAGCCCTTGGAAAAGTCCTGAGCGGAAGGAAAAGGCCACACGTTGAATCTGATTACTGCAACCGAGGCGAATTCAGAATCCCGCAGCAGGCGAGGCAACGAGGCTCCCTCTTCAAGAGCAGGAGCAGGGAAAAAAGCAGGGAAATACACTGTGGCTTGGCCAGTAGTACTCGCGTTGCTCGCCTTGTTTAATTCGGTCGGACGCACAGCAGACGACGGGCAACAACGAGCCGCAAAGCCGCCCACCGTCCGCGTCGCGGGTGTCGTGCTCAAATGGCTGCGCGGGGACAAGGAGGCCAATTACCGCCGCATCGAACCCCTGATCCGCGAGGCCGCCGCGCACGGAGCGCAAATCGTTTGCACGACGGAGTGTTTCCTGGACGGGTACGCCATCGCCGACAAGTCGATCCCGCTCGAGCAATATCGGGCGCTGGGCGAGCCGATCCCGCAAGGAGAATACTTCCGCAAACTGGCCCGCCTGGCCAAGGAATTGAGGATCTTCCTCATCGCCGGGATGCTGGAGGCCGACGGCGAGCAACGTTTCAACACGGCGGCGCTCGTCGGCCCGAGTGGCGAACTGATGGGCAAGTATCACAAGCAACAACTTGAACACGAAGCGGTGCGGAACACCGCCGGCAATCAATCATCCGTTTTCGCAACGCCCTTCGGCAAGATCGGCATGATGATCTGTGCCGACCGCCGTTTCCCTGATTTGGTGAAGGGCTTTTGCGAGCGTGGGGCGGATTTCCTCGTCTGTCCGTCCGGTGGCATGTTCGGCTCGAAGAGCAACGACCCCATCCTCCAGGCCCGCTCGAAGGAAAACCGCAAATATATCGTCTTTGTGCATCCGGCGGAATTTCTTGTGACCGGCCCAGATGGAACGATCCTGGAACGGACCATCCTTGGTGACCGGCTCCTGATCTCACCGGACCAAATCGGAACGCCGGCTGATTCGCAGCGCGTGTTCTACTACGATGTACCGTTGACACCCCCGACAACCAGTCATGGGCCGATTGAATTGAGCGTCGTGGAACGGTCCGGCGTGGCGCGCCAGAGGGAGCCGGTCACGTCCGGGGTGCCCTTCCCCAAGGGCGAACTGCGGAGCGCGGAGCAAGTGCGATTGCTGCGCGACGGCCAAGAGATCCCGGCCCAATTTCGTGCGGGAGGCTGGTGGCGCCCGGAAGACAGCATCCGCTGGCTGCTCGTGGACTTTCAGACGGACCTCGCGGCGAACGCGCGGCAGCCTTACACGATCGAGTACGGCGCTGGGGTGTCGGCCAAGGCCAAGCCGGCGCCAAGAGTCCGGATCCAGGAAAGCGATGACAGTTACGTGGTGGACACGGGCGCCGCCCGGTTTGACATCAACAAGCGAGCCTTCGACCTCTTCCGCGAAGTGCGGCTGGCCGATGGAACGATTATCGTGCCACGCCCCAGCGCCTCCGAGTCTCGCTGCGGCGCCGTCCTGCGCGGGCTGAAGCCGATGGTGACGCGAGCCCTTCCCGATCCGGCGAACAAGGGACGCTCGCACCTGGTCCATATTGTCAGTTCGCCGGCGGCCGGATTGGAGGATTACACGTTGCGCTTCACGTCGCCGCGTGAGTACGAAGTCACCGGAGCGAAGTCGGGCCTCGTGGGCAGCGGCGCTTATCTGAAGGACTTCACCAGCAAGGATGGGCTCGTGTCCATCCCCGCCAGCGCTTGGCTGAACTACGCGTTTCCCCAGGCGGGCGATGTCTATCACTTCCGCACGATTCCCGAGGGCTATTCAGCCGTCAGCGGGAACGTGTGGGATGCAACGGTCTTGGAACGCGGACCGATGCGCAGTGTTATCCGGCTCAAAGGATCGCTCGGACCAGCCAGCGCGCCTGTCCTGGAGTTCACGGCTTGGTACCATTTTTGCGCGGGCAGCGGACGGGTGAAGCTGGCGTTCACGCTGGAAAACAACAACCACGGCGGCCGCACGTCTGATGGCAACGCCCGCAACGCTGACATCGGCGGCATTAACTGCGCTTTTTTCGATGCGATGGCTCTGCGTTTGCCGCTCACGCTGAGTGGCGCGGGCCGCGTTTGCATTGGCGGAAGTGCGGACACCCCACCTGTCTCGGCTCCGTTGAATGCCAAGGCGGAGATCTACCAGGACTCCAGCGGTGGCGCGCATTGGAACCGTTACCAGGCGGCGGAGTTTCATCCGCGGCCGAACAGCTATGTCAGCTTCAAAGGCTACCGTATTTTCACCGGCGATGAGCCGGTCACGGCGGGCGACCGAGCGCTGGGGTGGATCGACATCTCCGATGCCGCGAAGGGGTTGACCGTCAGCGTGGCGGATTTCTGGCAGAACTACCCGAAGGCGCTCTCGGCGGACCCGGACGGCACCCTCGAAATCGGCCTGTTCCCCGGACGTTACGCCGCGGACTTTCCTTTGCGCAGCGGCGAGCACAAGACCCACGAGGTCCTGTTCTTCTTCCATTCAGGCACGGCGCCGGACGATGGCAATACGGCCCTGGCCCGTGCCTTCTCCGATCCGCTGCGGCTGGAGCCGTCGCCGCAGTGGTTTGCCAGGACGCGGGCGTTGGGCGAGTTGCACCCGTTCGACATGGCAAACTACCGTGCGTACGAAGTCCGCAATCTCTCGGCCATCGGCGTGCTTCCTGAAGGAATGCTACCAGGTCCGAGTCTTCTGAGCCGCCGCGAGGAAAACGAGTTCTACGGTTGGATGGACTACGGCGACGTGCCGATCGACTTCGAAGCACCGTCGGGCCAATGGGGCATGAAGTACGATCTCGATTACTTCATGGTCCAACAGTGGGCGCGGACGCTGAATCCGCAGTGGTGGGACTTGTTCCTGGGCGCGGCCCGGCACACGCGCGACATCGACATCCACCATCAACCGCACTATCCCGGACTGCACTTCGTCAAGGGCGGCGTCTGGGCCCACTCGCTCCACGCCGAGCCGGGCCACAAGAATCCGCATCGCAACCGCAATCATTTCACCAAAGACCTCTGCTTCGGCGCGCGCGGCACTGCGGCCCTCTACTACCTGACCGGCGATTGGAAGTCACACGACGCTTGTCTCGAGATCGCCGAGAACGCGCTGGCCGAATACATGTCGCCGCAAAAGGATCCCGGCCCGCCGGAGCGCAACAATCGCATGGGCTGGCGCGGCGACGGCTGCACGCTCCACCGTTTGCTGGAAGGCTATCTCCTCTCCGGTGACGACCGGTTTCTTCAGCACGCGCGCTGGCAGATCAAGAGTTGCGCCTTTGACGGCAAGCCGCCCAAGCACGAGCCGATCTCGCTTTGGTCGTCACTCTTCTATATGGAAGCTCTCACGCGCTACGTGGAGATGTTTCCCGACGAGGCGTCCGCGAGCGCTTACCTGCTGGCCCACGCCGAGACACTGTACAAGAGCATCCACCCGGACAATGGCATCTTCTACACCATCACGCCGCGGCCTGACGGCAGCGTGACCGGCAACGGCGACTGCAGCCACTACAACATCATGGCGGCCGACATCCTGGCGTTCGCCCATCGGCTGACCGGCCGTGCGGATTTTCTGGACGCCGCGCGCCGCTGCTTCGCCTACGGAGTGAAGAATGCCAATGGTAGGAACAGCGCGCCCACTTACCACCAAGTTCACAGCGCCAATGGCGCGATGCACGGGAACGTGTTCATGGCTGTGGATTCCGCCACGCGGCATCGCACCAAACTTGACGGGGTGAAATGATGAAGTTCGTGACGGAGGCGTTCGTCATCTTCTAGCATGGCATGTTTGACGAGTGACCTGCGCGGTGGATCGGTCTTTTTCGGTTTCACCAAGAAGAAAACGTCGATTCTCAGGAACGCTCCGGCCGTTTTGCTGAAGGGGACATGCCTGGCGCTGGCCGTAGTTGCTGTCAGCCAGGAGACGGCCTTGGGACAGTCAACGGTCCCGGCCTCGGCCATCCCCCTACCCGCTCACGCGGGCCCGTCGTTAGGCTCGCCGGACTTCAAGCCCACGCCCGCGCGGCCAGTCGGCTGGCGCGGCGATTGGACGGGACGGTTTCCCGGCGCCACCCCGCCCACGGTTTGGAGCCGCCAGGTCAAAGGGATCACGCGGGAAATCAAGTACCAGGCGGGCAAGCCTTCCGGCGAGCCGGGGAGCGACAGCCACCCGTTGGAATACTTCACCATCAAGGAGTGGCTGGTAGCCGGGCCGTATTCCGTGGAAGACCCCGTCAAAGACATCGAGAAGGACTTCCTGGGTGGCGAAAGCAAGGTCCAACCAGTCCAGGATGCCAAGGCAGGCGACTCGACGTGGAAACATCTTCGCGTCGGCGTCGAGACACAGAGCCGCCATTATCACAACGAAGGCACCTGCGGTGACCTGAACGTGGATTTCGTATATGTCTTCGGCAACTTGCCTCCCATCGGGGCCGCCAAGAGTCTCGAAGTGCCCCTGGACAAGAAAGTCGCTTACGCGCACACCTATTTTCATTCGCCTGCCAGCGGCCAGGTTATGTTGCGCGTCAACTACGCCGCCGCCGCCATCAAGGTATTCGTCAACGGCCAAGCTATCGCGATCAAGCGCGGCCAGGAGACAGAGATCACGATGGCAAAAGGCTGGAACCGCCTGCTGGTGAAAGTTGCCAGCGGCGAAGCCACCGCGCCGGAGGGTCAGAATCCCTGGGTCAGCCGGTGGCGCTTCGCTGCTTACCTGGAGCCGGTGCTGCCGGTCTCGTACGAGACGAAGAACATCACCTGGATGACCAAGATGACCGGACGGAGCATGTCCCAACCGATCATCGTGGGCGACCGCATCTGCGTCGGCTCGGGGATGACGGACCTGCTGTGCCTTGACAAGTGGACCGGCAAGATTCTCTGGCTGCGGTCCAACACGCCCTACGACGCCATGACCGACGATCAGCGCGCCGCGATCCCTGCGATCCAGGAGAAGATGGAGCCGCTGGTCGCCAGCCTCAACGCGCTGAATAACGAAGCGGTGAAGGCGATCAATGCCGCGGTTTCCCCAGCAGGCCTTTCCTCGGATCAACAGGCCGAACTGGACAAGACGCTCAAGGCCAAGGCGGATGCCGAGCGAGTCGTCCATGATGCCTTTGCCGCCATCGACCGGAAGAAGTATCCGCAAATGTACAAAAACGAAGTCTCCTCCAGTAATCCTGCCCCGCTGAGCGACGGGGAATATGTCTATTGGGCCTGCGGCGGCGGGATGAAGGGCCCTGGCGCGCACGTCATTGCCTGCTTTGACCTCGGCGGCCGGCGAGTGTGGAGCAGGCACGATCCATCGTTCGGTTCTCTGGAACATGGCAACCACAACTCCCCGAATCTGGTCGATGGCAAACTGATCTACGCGGCCAACATGACGCTGGCCGCCTTCGACGCCAAGACTGGCCAGGAGCTCTGGCGGAACAGCCCCGACGATTGGCAGAATGGCGGCCATGGCAGTTCCTCACCCCTGGTCGTCAGGATCGGCGATGCCGGCGCCATCGTTTCCATGCGATACATCCACCGCGCCTCTGACGGGACGGTGATCTGCCCCAGTCGCCTTGAGCTGTGGGGCGTTCTGACGCCTATTGTCGAAAACGGCATGATTTTCAATCCCTGCCGGTGGCATGGCTTCACGGCCCCGCTCGGATTCATTGGCGTCAAGCTCCCCGCCGGCGTGAGTGCTGGCGGCAAGGCTGAGACGGTCATGGACCTGGATGGAAAGGACGTCACCATGCCCACCCGTCAGAGCGGCCCGCTCTTCACCGTCGCGTCGCCGCTCTATGTGGACGGCGTCGTCTATTCGGTGGAAATGGGCGGTGGGTTGGCCGCGGTGGATACCGCGGCTCGGAAGGCGCTTTACCGCCAGTACCTCGACGGATACAACCGTTACAATCGCTACGTGTACGGGGTGGCCGCCAGCCCCACGCTGGCGGGCAAAAACATCTATATCACCGACGACGCCGGCTATACGCACGTCATCGAGCCCGGGCCGCAGCTCAAGGAATTGAGCCGAAACGTCATCGAAAATGTCCATCTCTCGGGTCAGGGCGGGAATCCGTGCAGACAGGAATCGTTTGCCACTTCGCCTTACTTCGAGGGCAAAGTCATGTATCTGCGCGGCGAAGAATACCTGTATTGCATCAGGCAGGAATGAGGACAAGGTCCGAGCCTCAGACGCCGATGGCCCGATTTCTGAAACCACTGTTGATGGCGGTGTGCGCCGGCGGGCTCGCGGGAGCGGCGGAACGTGGCGCCTTGGCCGATGGCGCTCCCCAATCGGGACCGCCGCTGGGTTCCGCGGATCTCAAACCGTCGATCGAGCGTCCCGCGGGCTGGCGCGGAGATGGCAGCGGGCACTATCCGTCGGCCGTTCCCGTCACCCAGTGGTCGGCGACGGAGCATGTGCTCTGGAAGTCCGACGTCGGGGCAGGCCACTCCTCGCCCATCGTCGTCGGCCAACGCGTGTTCATCACCGCCGAGCCCGACCTCCTGCTCTGCCTGGGCACCGCAGCCGGCAAGGAACTCTGGCGGAAGACCCACACGTTCGCCAACCAGCCTGCTGGTCCGGCCGTGAAAGGCCCCAAGCGTTCAAGTGAGTACGGGGATACCACGCCCACTCCGGTCAGCGACGGGCAACGGGTTTGGGTCTTTATCGGCACCGGCATTGTGGCTTGCTACGACGTGGACGGAACACATCGCTGGAGCAACTGGTATGATCTGCGGCAAAGCACCAGTTACGGGCGTACCGCGTCGCCGGTGCTGATCGGTGACCGGTTGCTGGTTCACTTTGGTCCCTTGGTTTGCCTGGACGCGTCCACCGGGAAGCTGCTCTGGAAAAACGAAACCGCCAAGGCAAGCTACGGCACGCCGGCCCCGGCCCGTATCGGCAAAGTGGACGTGGTCATTACTCCCAAAGGCCAGGTTGTCCGTCTAGCCGATGGCAAGACCCTCGCAACCGATTTGGGCAATTGCATGTACACCAGTCCGATTGTGCGGGGCAACACGGTCTATTTCATTGATGGTGACATGGTGGCCGTGCGGCTGCCCGAGAAAGCCGGGGACCAGATCCAGTGCAAGGAACTGTGGTCCGCGGATCTGGCCGGAGATTTCTACGCTTCACCGGTGGTCCACGGGGCGCGAATCTACACGGTTGATAAGGCCGCCAAGTACTACGTGATCGATGCCGATACCGGCAAAACCCTTCTGAGGCAGCAGCTCGAACTGGCGCCTCCCGCCCGCAGAGACGGCGCCAATGTTTATCCCAGCCTTTGCCTGGCGGGGAAGCATCTGTTCGTTAGCGACGATGCCGGTAACACGGTCCTGCTTGAACCTGACGAGCACGGAACGATGTTCGGAGCGAATAATCTTCCGGGTGGTTCGGGTGGCACGCCTACCTTCTGTGGCAAACGAATGTTCATTCGCGGCGGCAAGTTCCTCTACTGCGTCGGTGAGCAATGACAGGCATGACTAGACCCAACATCCTCTCGCCACTGTCCTTGACGCTCTTGCTCTCGGCGCTGGCGATGTCGGCGCCGGCGGGAGTCGTCATCGAACGCTGGTCGGCAGGGGTGAACTCGCCCCATCCCAAAACCGTCGCCATAGCCGATGTCAGCGAGGGAAAGTGGTCGCTCGTCATTGACCTGAAGGATCTGGCTGGGGCGAAAGTCATCAACTCCAGGTTGCTGGTTTCACGTCCGACCGTGACCGGTGAGAACGATGAGGCCAACATCGCCGTCGTTATCCGTGTCCAAGGCCAGCGCGAGCCGCTCAAGCTCATCGCGCCCTGGTTTGTCAGCTTCGATGCCACCGAAGCGGTTCGCCAAGCCGTCGGGCAGAAGCTCGAGCTGGCGGTGGAAAGCTTCCCCCAGTGGGAGGCCAACAAGACGCAACTGGAGGTCGCCTACGAAAAGCCCGGCGCAGGCCAGGGAACGAAAACCGATGTGGCCGTCCAGGCGGTGGCCCGTGCCGGGCAAACGTTCATCACATTTCAGGAGCTTTCAAACCCGTTCCCAGCAGACAAGCCCGTGACCCGCCGGGAGCTTGATGCGGTCATGAGGGACCAGTCCGTTGTGAGCTACCTGGTGTTCCGTCACCGCCAGCCCATCGACGAATCAAGTTTTGCTTCGGCCGAGATGCTGGCGGAAGTTGGGCCGCTTTCAGGTTGGAATGTCCGCGGATTGTCGCTGGATCGGTTGATCTATCAGCATCAACTCCGCGCGCTGGAAGACGCGGCCTTTGCCCGCTCGATCGCCAGCGGGCCTTTCAACGGCTACAGCCGGTCCATGCCTCAGATGGGCGAGGTCGCGGTGGACCGCTTGTGCGTTGACGATGGCAAGCCGCTACCGCGCCGCCGGGGGCTCTACGTGCACCAGACCGCCAAGGCTGGGAAGGCTTACTACGCGGTCGTGGCGATGGTCAACGGCGCGGGCATCGCCGGAGCGCCGGGTTGGTCCACGCGAGAGGCAATCGCGGAGGAGGTCGGTGTCGGTCGCCCGGTGCTCCAAGGACAGGAGAAGCTGAAGGTATTCTACGACTATCCGGGTGAGCGCCGGCGCTACGTGCAATGGTGCGCTCCGCCGCTGGCCAACCTGCCGAACCAGTACTTCAATTGGGGCGTGTATATACCGCCCTCAGCCCTGAACCCCACGGCGGAGACGAAACTGGGCCTGGGTGTCTTCTTCCACGACGCGCAGCCGCTCTACCTGCGTCCGCGGTGGCCGCACCGGCAGGACATGATCCTGATCTCTCCGCAGGACGATCCCCATTTCACCTTCGGATACGGCTATCACGAGTGCCTGGGCACGCTCCGGGCGTTTAGCGAAGGGCGCGTACGCGACTATACTGCGCGGCGCCTCGATTCGTTCATCGCCTGGATCAAGCAGACCTTCCCGATCGACAACGCCCGATTGAGCACGCACGGCATGGGTGTCTATGGCGGCACGGCCGCCCTGCACTACGGGCTGCGGCACGCGCAGACGATGTCGCTGATCGTGGCGGGGACCTACGATGCCGATCCCAAGCTCAACGCCGCGACCTACAAGGTGGATAATTACCCGGTCCGCAAGACGCACCTGCGCGACCTCGAAGTCGTCTGGGGCAAGCGGGATTGGCAGTGCCAGACGCCAGCGGGGACGAGCATCTGGCAGGATCGCGATCTGCCGGCGTGGGTGCGGGCCAATCCCCAACTTGACCTGCCGTTCTTGTCGCTCGGCAGCGGCTCGATGCACTCCACTTGGCCCCAGGAAAACGCCCTGCTCAAGGCGCTTATCGAGACGAGCCAGCCTTTCTGGACGGGCTTCACCTGGGGCGGTGAACCCCCGCGCTTTGGGCCGCTCCATGTCCGGCGGGACAAAGTTATCCTGGCCCAAGTCAGCACGCTCGAAGCGCTCGCCGCCAGCAACTGGGGCAAAAACGCTCGCTGGGGCAACGCGGCTCTGGGCTACTGGAACGGTGGCGAAATCTTCACCGGCCTCGGCTGGAACGGCGACGACATCGTGGACACGCCGGATCGCTTGGAAGTAACGGTGACGGGCTCCGGTGGAACTATCGCGGTTCGCAACCGCCAAGCCTTCAAACCTGCCCCGGACACGAAAGTGCGCTGGGAAGTCACGGGCAGCGGGCAGCGTGACAACGCTCGCGGCGAGGTCACGGTGGACGCCCAAGGCCGACTGATCATCTCCGGCGTGACTCGGGGGCGACTGGTGCTGACTCTTGCCGAGGCCGCCCCAACCAAGCCTCGGTAGGTAAGAATCATTGCTGGCATGAACTTCCACGAACCATCCGATGGACCGCCAGGTTTTGGAGTGCGGCAGTCTTCTGCCGCTTTGCGAAGGCGATGCGATGGCGAAAGCGGCAGAGGACAGCCGCACTCCAAGACGCTGCCGCGTCGGCGGAAGCGCCATTCCGGTTCTTGGGCGCAATGCGCGTGCAACAAGAGGTGAGGACTTCCCATGAAACAACATGCAATGACGATGTTGGCCGCGAGTCTGGCCCTAGCCGCCGGTTCCTCTGCTCAGGGCGATTTCGTGACCGAGCTATGGGGCAATGCCGCCTCCTGCCACCACCAAGACACGCTCAGAATTAGCGACGCCCGACGGGTCGAGTTTAACCTGTCGGCCGTGCCGGCTGCCGCCGTCATCCAGCGGGCGGTGTTGCGGGCCAGCTTCCAGCGACGCGACTACCGCCAGACCATCGTGATCCAGACTGTTCCACCAGGGGCCACTGAGGCTGACGGCCAGCGTCCCCATTTGACACTCAGAGCGCCCTGGTTCAATAGCTTCGACGCGACTGAGGCCGTCCGCGCAGCGTGCAAGCGCGGCGCGCCGTTGCGACTGGTGTTCAAGTCCGCCCCCGGCTGGCAGAGTCAGTCCACAGTGCTGGAGATTGCCTACCAGACCGCTTCGGCCGATCGACCCACTCCCGTGGTCACCGCCCTGCGCGCGGTGCATCACGACGGTCAGACCTTCCTGACCTGGCAGGAGCACCAGGACGTCATGGGCGAAGACCCCGTGACCCTCGAGACAATGGAAGAGAAGCTCTTGCCCCTGCGCAAGCAGGGTGAGGTGGTCCATCGCGTCTATGCGCACGACAAGCCCATTACCACCGAGTCGCTGACGCAGGCGACGTTGCTGGCCGAGGTGCCGCTCGCGCTGTCGGCCTACTACTTGGACAGCGTCGAAACCATCGAGCACCCCAACCGCGACCGCGGCGAGGGCTCGAC
>Ga0316622_100002525_pt1 | contig 12698 bp, 10 predicted proteins | sample OWC_Aug_OW2_C1_D_FD_207646 | JGI IMG/M metagenome (GOLD analysis project Ga0316622, IMG submission 207646) | Wetland soil microbial communities from Old Woman Creek delta, Ohio, United States - OWC_Aug_OW2_C1_D5_C | ecosystem: Environmental > Terrestrial > Soil > Wetlands | place: USA: Ohio... | reverse complement strand
GCGTCGGCACGGCACCGCGGCCCAGCCGTTCCTCGGGCACGAAGTGCAGTCCCGCCTTGCGCCGCCGGCGCGGCGGGTGCCTGCCGATGGGCTGGCCGAAGAGCGTGATCGCCGCCGGCGCCGCGCGCGCATCCTCGCCCGACAGCGCGGCCATCAGTTCCTGCTGGCCGTTGCCCGAGACGCCGGCGATGCCGACGATCTCGCCGGCGCGCACCTCGAGGCGGATGTCGTGCAGGTCCATGCCGAAGGCGTCCTGCCGCGGCAGGTCCAGGCCCTGCACCTGCAGCACGACGTCGCCGGCGCTGCGGGCGCGATGCTGCAGCTGCGGCGGTTCGGCGCCGATCATCAGCCGCGACAGGCTGGCGTTGCTCTCCTTCGTCGGGTCGACCTCGCCGGTGACCTTGCCGCCGCGCAGCACCGTGCAGTGGTGGCAGAGTGCGCGGATCTCGTCGAGCTTGTGGCTGATGTAGAGGATGCTGCAGCCGCCGGCGGCGAGCCGGCGCAGCGTGACGAAGAGCTTGTCCACCGCCTGCGGCGTCAGCACCGAGGTCGGCTCGTCGAGGATCAGCAACTGCGGCTGTGTCAGCAAGGCGCGAACGATCTCCACGCGCTGCCGTTCGCCGACACTGAGCGTGTGCACCGGGCGCTGCGGGTCGACGTCCAGGCCGTAGGTCTGCGCGACCTCGACGATGCGCGACGCCACCTGCGGCAGGCTCAGGGACTTGTCCAGCCCGAGCCAGACGTTCTCGGCGGCCGTCAGCGTGTCGAACAGCGAGAAGTGCTGGTAGACCATGGCGATGCCGAGCCTGCGCGCGTGGGCCGGACTCGGGATGCCCACCCGTTCGCCGTTGAAGCGGATCTCGCCCTCGTCCGGCTGCACGGCACCGTAGATGATCTTCATCAGCGTGCTCTTGCCGGCGCCGTTCTCGCCGAGCACGGCGTGGATCTCGCCCGGCTTCACGCGCAGGCCGACGCGGTCGTTGGCGCGCACCGCGGGGTATTGCTTGCTGATGCCGGTGAGTTCCAGGCGCAGGCTGGCGTTCATGCGGGGTTCCTCTCATGCAAATGTGGCTTCGCCACTTTGCTTGACCCCCCAGGGGGGCGGGCTGGGCGCAGCCTAGCCCCGGGGGCACGCTCGTAGCGCGGCTGTCCCGCCACCCAGGTGCGCACCAGATGACGCTCGTCGGCGAGCAGCATCCAGGCGAAGACCTTCTCATGCAAGTTGCGCGCCACGCGCTGGCGCTGGCCGTCGACGGCGCCGACGGCCCAGTCCCACAGGCACAGGTCGGCCATCAGGCCGGGCTCGAGCAGGCCGATCTCTTCGCCGAGGTGCAGCGCCTGCGCGGCGCCGCGGGTGGCCGCGTGCAGGGCGCACCAGGCGCTGAGGTCGCGGCCGCTGCCTTTGCCGAGCACGGCCTGCACCTTGTAGCCGTCGGCCAGCGTGCGCTGCATCGACAGGCTGGTGCCGCCGCCGACGTCGCTGGCCACGCTCACCTTGACGCCTGCGGCGGCGGTGGCGGGCCAGTCGAACAGGCCGCTGCCGAGGAAGAGGTTGGAACTGGGGCAGAAGGCGATCTGCGCGCCGCTGTCGCGCAGCACGGCGCGGTCGTCGGCGTCGAGCCAGATACCGTGCGCCAGCACCGAGCGCGCGTGCAGCAGGCCGGCGCCGGCATAGACGTCGAGGTAGCTGCGGGCCCGAGGGAACAGCTCGCCCACCCAGCGCACCTCGTCGCGGTTCTCGGCAACGTGGGTCTGCATGTACAGCGTGGGGTCGGCGCGGCACAGTGCACCGGCCATCGCCAGTTGCTCCGGCGTGCTGGTGGGGGCGAAGCGCACCGTCACCGCATAGGCGTTGCGGCCGCGGCCGTGCCAGCGCTGGATGAGGTCGATGCAGTCGCGCTCGGCGCCGGCCACGTCGTCGCGCAGGCCGTCCGGGGCATGGCGGTCCATCAGCACCTTGCCGGCGACGAGGCGCATGCCGCGCGCGCTGGCAGCTTCGAACAGGGCGTCGGCCGAGCCTTTGTGCACCGTGGGGAAGACCACCGCCGCGGTGGTGCCGTGGGCCAGAAGCGCGTCGAGGAAGAGCGCCGACCCGGCCGCGGCGACGGCCGGGTCGGCCCAGGCGCGCTCGGCGGGGAAGGTGTAGGTGTGCAACCAGTCCAGCAGTTCGGTGCCGAAGCTGGCGATGACGCCCAGTTGCGGGCTGTGCACGTGGGTGTCGACAAAGCCCGGCAGCAGCAGGCGGCCGCGGTGGTCCTGGCGGTCCCAGGCCGGGCCCGGGTCCTCGGCCTGCACGCCGACGATGCGGCCGTCGTCGCCGACGAGCAGCCAGTGGTCCGGCCGCCAGCGCACACCTTGCGCTCCGGTGTCGCCCCACGCCGGGGCGTCGGGAAAATCCAGCAGATCGGCGCGCAGCGCGATCATGCCGCGGCACCGACGGGCCTGTGCCCCCTGAGCCCGGCCGGCCAGCGGTGCCGGCCTGCGGTGTCGAAATCGACGTGTGTCACGATGGAACCGATCTTATAGATACAAATTTCGGCAAGATGGCCTGCCGGCGCATCGCGCGCCGCCGTCCGGGTAATTCCTTAAGCTTCGGGTCTGCTGCTCATGAAACCACGCCCCATCCGTTTCCTCCACCGCGGCGCGGTGGTCGAGGTCGCCGACGCCGCGCCCACGCGCACGGTGCTCGAGTGGCTGCGCGACGACGCACGCTGCACCGGCACCAAGGAGGGCTGCGCCGAGGGCGACTGCGGCGCCTGCACGGTGGTCGTCGGCGAGCTGGAGGCGAGCGGCGGCGTGACCCTGCAGCCGGTCAACGCCTGCATCCGCTTCCTGCCCACGCTGGACGGCAAGGCGCTGTTCACGGTCGAGGACGTGGCGGGGCCCGACGGCACGCTGCATCCGGTGCAGCAGGCGATGGTCGAATGCCACGCTACGCAGTGCGGCTTCTGCACGCCGGGCTTCGTGATGTCGCTGTGGGCCGGTTTCCAGCGCCACCGTGCCGCCGGCACGGTGCCGACGCGGCAGCAGTTGGCCGACGACCTGTCGGGCAATCTGTGCCGCTGCACCGGCTACCGGCCGATCCTCGACGCCGGGCAACGCGCCTTCGACCTGCCGCTGCCGGCCTTCGACCGCAGTGCCCTCGCCGCGGCGCTGCGGGCGCTGACCGCCATGCCGCCGCTGCACTACGCGCCGGCCGGGTCGGCTGCGGCATTCCATGCGCCGCGCACGCTCGACGACTTCGCCGCCCTGTGTGCGGTGCTGCCGCAGGCGCGCGTGCTGTCCGGCGGCACCGACGTGGGGCTGTGGGTCACCAAGCAGTTCAAGGATCTCGGCGCACTGATCTATATCGGCGAAGTCACCGAACTGCGGCGCATCGACGTGCACGCCGACCGCATCGTCATCGGTGCCGCCGCCTCATTGGAGGACGCGTGGACGGCGCTGGCGGCCGAGTGGCCGGCGCTGCGCGATATCTGGCGCCGTTTCGCCGCGCTGCCGCTGCGCGTGGCGGGAACGATGGGCGGCAATGTCGCCAACGGTTCACCGATCGGCGATGCGGCGCCGGTACTGATGGCGCTGGGCGCGACCGTCGTGCTGCGCCGCGGCGCGCAACGGCGCCGTCTGCCGCTGGAGGACTTCTACCTCGGCTACATGAGGAACGCCCTCGAGGCGGGTGAATTCGTGCAGGCGCTGGAGGTGCCGCGCCAGGGCGGCCGCAGGCAGGCCGTGCGCGCCTACAAGATCGCGAAGCGGTACGACTGCGACATCTCGGCCGTCTGTGCCGCGCTGGCGATCGAACTCGACGGCGAGCACATCACCACCGCCCGCCTGGCCTTTGGCGGCATGGCCGCCACCGTGTGCCGGGCGACGCGAGCCGAGGCGGCGCTGCTCGGCCAGCCCTGGACCGAGGCCACGCTGCAGGCGGCTGTATCCGCGCTGGCGCAGGACTACACGCCGCTCACCGACATGCGCGCCAGCGCCGGCTACCGGATGCAGGTGGCGCAGAACCTGCTGCGCCGCTTCTGGCTGGAGACGCGCCCCGTCGACCCGCTGCCCGAGAGCGCCGTCAACGTCTGGTTGCGCGAGGAGACCGCATGAACAAGCCCGCCGACCTGCCCAACAGCGCCACCACCTTCACCGCCGTCGGCGTAAGCCAACCGCACGAGTCGGCGCACCTGCACGTGGCCGGCAGCGCGCCCTACACCGACGACGTGCCCGAGGTCGCCGGCACGCTGCACGCCGCGCTCGGCCTGTCGCCGCTCGCCCACGGCGTCGTCGAGGCGATCGACCTCGACGCGCTGCGCGCGCTGCCGGGCGTCGTGGACGTCTTCTCGGCGCGCGACATTCCGGGCCGCAATGACTGCGGCTCGCTGGTCCACGACGACCCGATCCTCGCCGGCGAGGCCGGCGCCACGCTGCGTTACCTCGGCCAGCCGGTATTTGCCGTGGTCGCCACGACGCGCGATGCCGCGCGCCGCGCCGCGGCTCGCGCCGGGGACGTCATCCGCGCCACCCCCTTGCCCCCGGTGCTGACGCCGCAGCAGGCCCACGCAGCGCAGCAGTACGTGGTGCCGCCGATGCACCTGCGGCGCGGTGACGCCGCGGCGGCCATCGCCGCCGCGCCGCATCGCCTGCAGGCCCGTTTCGGCGTCGGCGGCCAGGAGCACTTCTACCTCGAAGGGCAGATCTCGTATGCGCTGCCGCAGGAGAGCGGTGGCATGAAGGTGCTGTGCTCGACGCAGCACCCCAGCGAGATGCAGCAACTGGTGGCGCACGCACTGCGTCGCCCGGCCCACGCGGTGCAGGTGGAGTGCCGGCGCATGGGCGGCGGCTTCGGCGGCAAGGAGTCGCAGTCGGCATTGTTCGCCTGTGTCGCCGCGGTGGCGGCGGCCCGCCTGCAGCGGCCGGTCAAGCTGCGCCTGGACCGCGACGACGACTTCCTCGTCAGCGGCCGCCGCCACTGCTTCCACTACGAGGGCGAGATCGGCTTCGATGACGCCGGCCGCATCGTCGGCGCCGAGGTGACGATGGTCTCGCGCGCCGGCCACTCGGCCGACCTGTCCGGCCCGGTGATGACGCGCGCGCTGTGCCACTTCGACAATGCCTACTGGTTGCCGGCGGTGGAGGTGCACGGCTATTCGGGCCGGACGAATACGCAGAGCAACACGGCCTTCCGCGGCTTCGGCGGGCCGCAGGGGGCGCTGGCGATCGAAGTGCTGATCGACTCGGTGGCGCGCGCGCTGGGCAAGGATGCGCTCGAGGTGCGGCGCGCCAATTTCTACGGCGTCGAGTCGAACAACGTCACGCCCTATGGCCAGGTCGTCGACGACAATATCCTGCACGAACTGGTCGCCGATCTCGAGGCCAGCAGCGGGTATGCCGAACGCCGCGCCGCCGTTGCCGCCTTCAACGCCGCGAGCCCGGTGCTGAAGAAGGGTCTGGCGCTGACGCCGCTGAAATTCGGCATCGCCTTCAACGTCACCCACCTCAACCAGGCCGGCGCGCTGGTGCATGTCTATACCGACGGCTCGGTGCTCGTGAATCACGGCGGCACCGAGATGGGGCAGGGGCTGAATACCAAGGTGGCGCAGGTGGTGGCCCATGAACTGGGGCTGTCTTTCGAGCGCGTGCGCTGCACCGCCACCGATACGCACAAGGTCGCCAATACGTCGGCCACCGCGGCCAGCACGGGCAGCGATCTCAACGGCAAGGCGGCACAGGACGCGGCGCGCCGCATCCGCGAGCGCCTGGCCGCGTTTGCCGCCGCCCGCTGGGGCGACCGGCCCGAGGACGTGCACTTCGCCGGCGGCGAGGTCTTCGTCGGCGGCCAGGCGATCGCCTTCGCCGAGGTCGTGAACCTGGCCTATCTGGCGCGCGTGCAGTTGTGGAGCGACGGCTTCTACGCCACCCCCGGGCTGAGCTGGGACCGCCAGACGATGCAGGGCCATCCCTTCCACTATTACGCCTACGGCGCCGCCGTCAGCGAAGTGCTGGTCGACACCCTGAGCGGCGAATCGAGGCTGCTGCGCGCCGACCTGCTGCACGACGCCGGCAGCTCGCTCAACCCCGCGGTCGACATCGGCCAGATCGAGGGCGCCTTCATCCAGGGCATGGGCTGGCTGACGATGGAAGAGCTGGTCTGGCACCCCGCCGACGGTTCCGCGCGGGCCGGGCTGCTGCTGACCCACGCGCCCAGCACCTACAAGATTCCGACGGCGAACGACTGCCCGCCGGTCTTCAACACCCGCCTGTTCGAGCGCCCGAACCGCCACGACAGCATCCACCGCAGCAAGGCGGTGGGCGAGCCGCCGCTGCTGCTGCCGTTCTCGGTGTTCTTCGCCATCCGCGACGCCATCTCGGCGGTGGGCGGCCACCGCGTCGACCCGCCGCTGCAGGCGCCGGCCACGGCCGAGGCCATCCTGCGCGCCATCGGCGCCGTGCAAGCGGCCTCGTGATGCCGCCCGACCTGCAAGAGGCCGCGCGTCAGTGGCGAATGGCGGCGCGGCCGGCGGTGGTGGTCGAGGTGCGGCGAGCGCGCGGCTCGGTGCCGCGCGAGGCCGGCACGCGCATGCTGGTGGCGGCCGACGAGGTGCTGGGCACCATCGGTGGCGGTCATCTCGAACTGAAGGCCATCGCCGATGCGCGCGCGTTGCTGGCGCACGGCGGCGCTGCGTTCGAGCAGCGCGTCACGCTCGGTCCGACGCTCGGCCAGTGCTGCGGCGGCGCGCTCGACCTGCGCTTCACGGCGCTGGCCGCCGAGGACCCCGCGGCCTGGCCGCTGCAGGCGCCGCGCTTCACCCTGCAGCTCTACGGCGCGGGTCATGTCGGCCGCGCCATCGTGCGGCTGCTGGCCGGCATTGCCTGCCGCGTGCAGTGGATCGACGAACGCGAGAGCGAGTTTCCCGCCCGAGCATTGCCGGACCACATCGAGCGCATCTGCGTCGAGCCGGTGCAGGCCGAGGTGGCGCAGGCACCGCCGGGTGCGTTCTACCTCGTGCTCACGCACAGCCACGAACTGGACATGGCCCTCGCGCAGGCGATCCTGCGGCGCGGCGATTTCGGCTGGTTCGGCCTCATCGGATCGAAGACCAAGCGCGCACGCTTCACGCACCGCCTGCGCGAGCGCGGGTTTGCCGAGCCGCTGATCGAGCGCATCGTGTGCCCGATCGGCCTGCCCGGCATCACCGGCAAGGAGCCCGAGGTGATTGCGGTGGCAGTGGTGGCGCAGTTGCTGCAGGTGGGCGAGCGCAGCAGCCTCAGTGGCCCCTGAACACCGGCTCGCGTCGTGCGGCGAAGGCCGCCAGTCCTTCGCGCAGGTCGTCGCTCGTCGCGCAGGCGGCTTCCCGTTCGCGCATGCGCGGCAGGTCGAAGACGCCGCTGGCGATATCGTTCAGCGACTGCTTCATGCCGCGCACCGCCAGGGGCGCACCGGCCAGCAAGGCATCGGCCAGGGCGTCGACCACGGCATCCAGTCGCTGCGCCGGAACCAGCGCGTCGAGGTAACCGATGCGCTGCAATTCGGCGGCACTCACCGTCTCGGCGAGCAGGAACAGCCGCTTGGCCGCGGCCAGCCCCAGGCGCGACACGAAGCGTCGCAGGCCGCTGGGGTAGTAGTGCAGCCCCAGCCGGGCGGCCGGCATGCGCAGCTCCATGCCTTCGACGCCGACGCGGAAGTCGCAGGCCAGCGCCAGGTCGGTGGCGCCGCCGAAGACGCCGCCGTTCAGGCGCGCGATGGTCGGCACCGGCAAGGCTTCGAGCGCGTCGACGGTGTGCTCGAAGAGGCGCGGGTCGTCGCTGGCCGCATGTTCCGATTCCTCGAGTTCGCCGAGATGGAAGCCGGCGCAGAAGGCGCGCCCGCTGCCGGTGAGCACGAGCACGCGAATGCCCGGCTCGGCGGCGATGCGCTGGACGTGGCCGCGCAGGGCCAGCAGATCCTCGCGGTGCAGCCGGTTCAGGTGGCGCGGCCGGCTCAGCGTGATGGTGGCGCGGCCGGCCCGGTCCAGCGCCAGCACCGGCGGCCCGGCCGGCAGCGTCATCGCAGATCGGGCAGGTAGCGCACCGCGAGCACGCCTTCGATCGCGCCCAGCGCCTGCAGCACGCCGGGCTGGACCGGGCTCTCGACGTCGACCAGCGTGTAGGCCATCTCGCCGCGCGACTTGTTGACCATGTTGTGGATATTCAGTCCCGCGTTCGCCATGGTCGTCGAGATCTGGCCCAGCATGTTGGGCACGTTGGCGTTGGCGATCGCCACCCGGTGGGCCGACTCGCGCGCCATCGCCACGCTCGGAAAGTTGACGGCATTGGCGATCTGCCCGTGCTCGAGGTAGTCGCGCAGCTGGTCGACCACCATCACGGCGCAGTTGTCCTCGGCCTCGCGTGTGCTGGCCCCCAGGTGGGGCAGCGCCACGACCCGCGGGTGGCCGTGCAGCTCGGCGGCAGGGAAGTCGCAGACATAGGCCGCCAGCCGCTCGGCCGCCAGTGCTTCCAGCACGGCCGCATTGCTGGCCACGCCGTCGCGGCTGAAGTTCAGCAGCACGGCGCCCGGGCGCATGAGGCCGATATTGCCATCGTTGACGAGGTGGCGCGTGGCCTCGAGCAGCGGCACGTGCAGGGTCACGAACTGCGCCTGCCTCAGCACCTCGTTGACGCTGGCCGCGCGCCGCACCTGCGAGGGCAGGCTCCAGGCGGCGTCGACGGTGATCTCGGGGTCGAAGCCGAGCACGTTCATGCCCAGCTTGATGGCGGTGTCGGCCACCAGGCAGCCGATCTTGCCCAGGCCGACGATGCCCAGCGTCTGGCCCTGCAGTTCGTAGCCGGCGTAGGCCTTCTTGCCGTCCTCGACCTGCCGCTCGAGGTCGGGCGCCGACGGGTCGAGTGCGGCCACGAAGCGCAGCGCCGGCGCGATCTGCCGCGCCGCGATCAGCATGCCGGCGAGCACCAGTTCCTTGACCGCGTTGGCGTTGGCGCCCGGGGCATTGAAGACCGGCACGCCGCGGGTCGTCATCGCCGCCACCGGGATGTTGTTGGTGCCGGCGCCGGCGCGGCCGATGGCGCGCACGCTGGCCGGAATGGGCCGGTCGTGCAGGTCGGCGCTGCGCACCAGGATGGCGGCCGGCTCGGTCACGTCCTTGCCGACGCGGTAGCGCTCGGCCGGCAGCCGCGACAGCCCGCTGGCCGAGATCTGGTTCAGCACCAGCACCTGCAGCCGGTCAGCCATGCTGGGCCTCGAATTCCTTCATGTAAGCCACCAGCGCCGCCACGCCTTCGACCGGCATTGCGTTGTAGATCGACGCGCGCATGCCGCCCACCGAGCGGTGGCCCTTGAGCTGCACCATGCCGCGGGCCTCGGCCCCCTTCAGGAAGTCGGCATCCAGGGCCTCGTCCCTGAGCTTGAAGGGCACGTTCATCAGGCTGCGGCATTCGCGCGCCACCGGCGCGCGATAGAACGAGGCGCTGTCGAGATAGTCGTAGAGCAGCGCCGCCTTGGCGCGGTTTCTCGTCTCCATCGCCGCCAGCCCGCCCTGGGCCCGGATCCACTTGAACACCAGTCCGGCGATATAGATGGCGTAGGTCGGCGGCGTGTTGTACATGCTGTCGTTGTCGGCCACGGTCTTGTAGTCGAAGGCCGAGGGCGTGGCCGGCAGCGCCTGGCCCAGCAGGTCCTCGCGCACGATGACGATCGTCAATCCGGCCGGGCCGATATTCTTCTGCGCGCCGCCGTAGATGAGGCCGTACCGGGACACATCCACCGGGCGCGACAGCAGGTTGCTCGACATGTCGGCGACCAGCGGCACGGTGCCGACATCGGGCGTCTCCGGGTATTCGACGCCGCCGATGGTCTCGTTGCTGCAGATGTGCACGTAGGCGGCGTCGGGGTCGAGCCGCCACGAGGCACGCGGCGGGATCGTCGTGTAGCCGCTGTCGGCGGCGCTGGCGGCGACGTTGACCTTGGCGTACTTCTTCGCTTCCTTGATCGACTTCTTGCTCCACTCGCCGGTGTCGATGTAGTCGGCGCCGGCGTGACCGCGCAGCAGGTTCATCGGCACGATGGCGTTTTCGGCGATCGCGCCGCCCTGCATGAACAGCACCTTGTAGGTGGCGGGGATGGCGAGCAGCTCGCGCAGCAGCGTCTCGGCTTCGTGGGCGATGGCGATGAATTCCTTGCCGCGGTGGCTCATTTCCATCACCGACATGCCCGAGCCGTGCCAGTCGAGCATCTCGTCGGCGGCCTGCCGCAGCACGGCTTCGGGCAGCGCGGCCGGGCCGGCGCTGAAATTGAACACGCGGGTCATGCGGGAATCTCCGGAAGTTGGGTCGGGGCAAGGCGCATTATCGGGGGCGAGCCGCCCTTGACACCGGTCAAGGACGGCAGGCCGGGTTCGTCCGTACAGTCTGGCCCATTCGCCCCCGGCCGCAGCCGGGGTGCTCGAGGTTGCCCAACATGTATCACCACCTGCTCGTGCCGATCGACGGCAGCGAACTCTCCGAGCGCGCCGCCGACGCCAGCCTGGAACTGGCGCGCAAGGTCGGCGCACGCATCACCGGCTTCGTCGTCGAACCGCACCCGCCGCTGCCGAGCATGGGCGCGAACCCGGCCGCCTATGCGCGCGATGCCGACGACCACCTCGCCCGCACCGAAGCCCACGCACACGAGGTGCTGGGCCAGTTCGCGGCCAGAGCAGCGGCCGCGGGCGTGCCCTTCGACGGACACTTCCGGCGCACCGACGGCGTCGACGATGCCATTCTCGAGGCGGCTGCCGAATACGACTGCGACATGATCGTGATGGTCACGCACGGCCGCGGGGTCTTCGGCGAGTTGCTCTTCGGCTCGCACACCAAGAATCTGCTGGCGCGCACCCGGTTGCCGCTGCTGGTGCTGCATTGAACGCGCTGGCCACGGTGGTGCAGACGTTCGAAGGCCGTCTGGCTGCGCTGCTCGCCAGCAGCGGGCTGGCGCCGCTGCGGCTCGCCGGCCACACGCTGCTGCCGCTGGTGCAGGGCGGCATGGGCGTGGGGGTGTCGGCGCACCGCCTGGCCGGTGCGGTGGCCGCCGAAGGGGGCGTGGGCACGATCTCCAGCGTCGACCTGCGCCGCCATCATGCCGACCTGATGGCGCGCAGCAGCGGGCTCGATCCCGGCGAGGCCGCCAAGCGGGTCATCGACGAGGCCAACCTGGAGGCGATCTCGCGCGAGATCGCCGCCGCGCGTGCGGCGTCCGCGGGCCGCGGCCTGCTGGCCATCAACGTGATGCGCGCGGTGAGCGCCTACGCGACGTCGGTCAGGCGCGCGCTCGAAGCCGGCATCGACGCCGTCGTCGTCGGCGCCGGTCTGCCGCTGGACCTGCCCGATCTGGCGCAGGACCACCCGCGTGCCGCGCTCATCCCCATCCTCAGCGACGCCCGCGGCGTGCAGCTCATCGTCAAGAAGTGGGAGCGCAAGAAGCGGCTGCCGGACGCCATCGTCATCGAGCACCCGCGACTGGCCGGCGGCCACCTGGGTGCGGCGAGGATCGCCGACCTGCACGACCCGCGTTTCGAGTTCGAGAACGTGATCCCGGCGTCGCTCGCCTTTCTGCGTGCGGCGGGCATCGAGCGCGAGATCCCGCTCATTGCCGCCGGCGGCATCCGCAGCCACGCCGACATCGCCCGCGTGCAGGCGCTCGGCGCGGCCGCGGTGCAGTTGGGCACGCCGTTCGCCGTCACCAGCGAAGGCGACGCACACCCGGAATTCAAGCGTGTGCTGGCCGAGGCGCGGGACGACGAGATGGTCGAATTCACCAGCGTGGCCGGTCTGCCTGCGCGCGCCGTCGGCACGCCCTGGCTGCGCTCCTACCTGCGCATCGAGGACAAGCTGCAGGCGGTGGCCCACCCCAAGTCACGCTGCACGAAATCCTTCGACTGCCTGGCGCAATGCGGCCTGCGCGACGGTCTGCCGGGCTGGGGGCAGTTCTGCATCGACAACCAGCTCGCCGCGGCGCTGCGCGGCGACGTCAGGAAGGGTCTGTTCTTCCGTGGCGTCGGCGCCTTGCCCTTCGGCAGCCAGATCCGCAGCGTGCGCGAGCTGATCGAACGCCTGCTGACGCCGGCCGCCCTGCAGCCGGCCTGAATGAACTGGAGTAGCGAGATGAAACTGAATCGACGCCGCCTGCTGGGCAGCCTGACCGCCTGGCTGGCGCTGCCGGCCACCGTCCGTGCCGCAGCGCCGCTGGTGCAGGTGTGGAAGGACGTCAGCTGCGGCTGCTGTCACGACTGGATCGTGCACATGAAGGCCAACGGCTTCGAGGTGCGCGCCTACGACGAGGGCAACGCCGCGGCGCGTCATCGCCTCGGGGTGCCGCAGAAGTACGGTTCGTGCCACACCGCGCTCGTCGACGGCTATGCCATCGAGGGCCATGTGCCGGCGCGCGAGGTCCAGCGGCTGCTGCGCGAACGGCCCTCGGCCGTGGGCCTGGTGGTGCCGGGCATGCCGATCGGCTCGCCCGGCATGGACACGCCGGCCTATGGCGGCCGGCGGGACGCCTATGCGGTGCTGCTGCTCGCCGCCGACGGCAGCACCACCGTCTACGCCTCCTACAGCGCGCGTGCCCCTGGCTGACGACCAACCGGCGCCGCGGCGGTCGGCAAGGCTTGCCCCGCGCCGGCTGCAGTGAGAGCATCACCGCACCCACAACCCCGGAGACAAACCATGGCCAAGCCGAT
>Ga0316622_100002524_pt1 | contig 12700 bp, 10 predicted proteins | sample OWC_Aug_OW2_C1_D_FD_207646 | JGI IMG/M metagenome (GOLD analysis project Ga0316622, IMG submission 207646) | Wetland soil microbial communities from Old Woman Creek delta, Ohio, United States - OWC_Aug_OW2_C1_D5_C | ecosystem: Environmental > Terrestrial > Soil > Wetlands | place: USA: Ohio... | reverse complement strand
AAGCCGCTCGGCCTCCTGGTAATCGGACAGCGCCCCGCCATAGTCCGCATTCTGCATCAGGATATCGCCTCGGGCCCGGTGGGCCTCGTAGAGGAAGTACCGTGCTCTCCCGTTCGCGAAGTCGGGATCTCGGCGGTACACCGACTCGAGGCCGATGATGGCTTCATCCCACCGAGCGTTCAGCAGCTGTTGATACGCTTCGATGAAAGCTTGCGCCTTCTCAATCGTCGCGTCCACGAGTCGTGATCCGGGTGCTCTCTCCCGGGCACGCTGCAGCACAAGGATCGCCTCTTCGAGCCCCTCAAGGGAGTAATCTGAGCTCTCGAGCATGTCGATGCCCTGAAGATAGTACTGGCTGGCAAGCAAGTCGATGGCTACCGTCTGAAGCTCTTCTCTCTGCCGGGCGTACTCGAGGCTCTGCGGGAAGAGCGCCAGTGCCTTGCGGTAGTATCCCACGGCTGCCTCGATCTCCTCCGGACTAAGGTCGGGGCGGGCTGCGCTCTCGAATACTAGTTCCTGATAGCTGGCAAACAGCTCATCGTCGACGACCGCATCGTCAAACGTCGGATCCAGGGCCAGGATCGACTCGTAACGGTCCACAACTACCTGTGAGTCGCCGCGCTCGTAGGCCTCGTCGAGATCCTGCAACAAGCCCGCGATTTGCGTCTCACGATGGATCTGTACGATCAGCTGAGGTGTGTCCTTGTAGTTCTCTTCGAGCGCATCTGCCCGCTCCAGGAACTCAAGTGCCTGCTCCGGATCGCCAGCCCCCATTGCGGTAACGCCCTGTTGGTACAGGGTCTCGACCTCAACCAGGTGCTCCGCAGCCTGAATCAGGTCCTCGATACGCGGGTAGGTCCGGTTGACGGCTTTGATTTCTTCGTAAAGTGCAAGCGCTTCCTCGGCTCGCCCAGCCAGCATGAAGGTGTCGGCCAGGTCCTGTTTTGCCGCAAGGGCGACTGCCGTTTGGGTGGCCGCGGCCGCCATGTCGCGTTGCATGTTCTCATCCCGGATTGCGCTCGCGATCCATGCCAGCCCGGCCATCACGACTACCGCAATGGAGATTCCGATCAGGCGTCGCTGCCGACCTTTCCTTCGCTGCTCACGATCCAGCGCCTGACTGTGATGGTCACTCTGCTGCTGTGACTCAAATCGCAACTCCACTTCCTCGCGGAAGGTGCGCAGGTGCGCGTCGTTTGGGTGCGCCTGCAGCAATTTGTCGAGGCCGCGCAGGCATGCTTCCCATTCGGCGCTCTGGAACAGTTCAAGCACCTCGCGGTAGGCGGCATCCTTTCGATACATGGCACTCGCCGCGGTGTGCGTCCGGGCCCCATGGAGCCGCCGCGACGGCTTTCCATGCGTCTCCGCGTGTTGGGTCCTGGCGTGCTTGTCTTTGCTCTTCATCACATGGTGGGGGAGGCCGGGTCTCGCCATGCCCTGTGGGAGCTAGCGCAAGATCTCCATGAGCACAGGAATAAAGGGACCGAGAATGACCGCAAAAAGCGCGGGGAAGATGAAAAGGGCCAAAGGCAGCATCATCCGCGCGGGAAGTTGCTGCGCGATCTCCTTTGCCCGGAACTGTCGATAGATGCGCATCTGCTCAGCCTGCGAATGCAGCACGTCTGCGATGCTCATGCCGAGTTGCTCGGACTGGAGGATGACTGCCACGAAGCTTGCCAGCTCTGGAATGTCCACGCGCGCCTGCATGTCGCGCAGTGCTTGCCCGCGTGAGACGCCCACTTCCATCTCAGATACTGCCCGGCTGAATTCCTGACCGACGGGCGTCTTGAACACGTGCCCAAGCCTCAGCATGGCCTGATCGAATCCAAGACCCGCCTCCGTGATCACCGACAGCATGTCCAGCGCATCCGGAAGGCCGCGTCGGATCGCATCCTGCCGTTGGCGCATCCTCGCCGAGAGCCAGGCGCTTGGGCCCGCAAGGAAGAAGAAAAGCAGCAAGAGGGCGAGCAAGCTGTACGTCGGCGAGGGGTTCAGGCGGAAAACGACCAGTGCCAGCAACGCCCCCCCGATCAAGAGGAACATGCGCAGGCCATAAAATGTGCCGGCGCGAAGATTGTAGGGGTTCCCCGCGATGGCCAGGCGTCGATTCGTTTCTGCCACGGTCTTGGGCGGCGCGAAGCGGCTCAGGAATCGAATGGCCGCGCCGAACCAGGCGCCAAGCGTTCTCTGGATCAATGCTTCGGAGTATTGCCTGCCCTGAAGCTCATCCAGCAGGCGGGCCTCCAGCCTCTCCTGCCGCTGCGTAATGAATGTCTGGATGCGCTGCTGTTCGAGGCGGTTATCCAGGCGCTGTGCCCCCAGCGCGCCTACGATCAAGCCGGCCACCACCGCCACGAAAGCCAGCAGTACGCCGATCGTTGTGAAGGTCATCGCCGTCTACACTTTCACCTTGGCGATCCTGCGCAACAGGATGTTGCCCACGATGATGCTGCAAAGCGCGTAGATCAGTGCATACCTTGTCGGCCCTGGGTCGAACAACTGCTCCCAGTACACGGGGCTTAGCACCGCCAACACCACCACGGTCACGAAGGGGAGAAGGGTCAGCAGGTAGCTGGCGAAATTGGCGTAGGCTGTGAGTGCCCGCACCTCGCTCAATAGTGCGATTCGTTCCCGGATCGTCTCCATCACCACGTTGAGGATCGTCGTGAGGTTTCCGCCCACCTGTATGTTCGTGATGACCACACTCACCACCAGATTGAAATCATCGCTTTCCATGCGGGCGGCCATATTCTCGAGGGCGCGGCTGATGGGAATCCCCAGCTCCACCTCGCGGCGCACCTGACGGAATTCGTCCGAAGCCGGCGGCTGCATTTCCTGGATCACCACATTGAGTGCCTGCTGGAAAGAATAACCCGCCGCCACACCACCCCGTACGAGGGTCAGCGAGTCGATCAGCTGCGACTGGAAGTGTCGCTGCCTTCTTTGGATGCCACGGAACAGTAGGACTCCCGGCACGATGTACGCCAGAATTCCCATCCCGACGGCCGGCAGCAGGCTTCGGAAGATCAGCAGTCCCAGCATGAAAGACAGCAGCGCCGCGCCCGCGCGGATGAACCAGTACTCACTAACGGTGATCGACCAGTTCGCTGCTGTGAGGCGCCTGCGCATCTCCGAAGAATCCAGTCCACCAAACGCGCTGTTCAGCTGCTGACGGAATCGCGCGGTGGTGGAGGTAGATGCCTCGTCGCTGCTTGCGGGGCCCTCCGCCCGCGCGCGGACGAACCCGTCGATGCGCTCCTGCACCCGGTTCGTCCCGCGCAGCATCACCACTGAGCCGACCACCAGCCCGATGAATCCGAGGCCCACGAGTGCCAGGAGGATGGGTATTGCCAGCGCCCGAATGTCCAATTGGAACCTTTGAGTCGTTTGCCTTCCGGGAACCTCGATCCCCGGTTCGCTTGCCCCTAGCCGAGCCGGGAGGACCTTGACAATACTTCGGGCATCTTCTTCCGACTCGTCGGGATGGAAGCCTCAGAGGCGCCGGCAATCGCCGCCACGCCCTTCGCCATCGCCTGGAACGCCCTGCGAAGCGGAGTGTTCTGGCTCTGCATGCCCAGTGGTACGCCGCGGTTGATGCTCTGCAGCGTCGACCGTCGATCCCACGGCAGCGTTGCGAAGATCTTAGTCTCGAGCGATCGTTCGATATCGGCAAGCGCGAGGCCCTCTTGCTGGTCCTGCTCATTCACCACGACAAGAATCCGCTCCTTCGGGAATGAAAGCGTCGTGCGGCACAGATCCAGGAACCTGCTCGCCCCTCGCAGGCACGCGATGTCCGGGTTCATCACTAGGAGCACCTTGTGACTCCCGTCCATCAGAGTCACGGTGTTGTCGTTGAGGTAGCTTCCGCTGTCGATGATCACGTGTGGGTAGACGCCCTGCACGCTCGTAAGGATCCGGTGCAGTTCCTCCGGGTGGATGCCCTGCGCCGCAAGCGGGTTGGGCGGTGCCGCCAGCACCTTGATCCCCGATACATGCTCTGCCACCACATCGCGTATCAGACTCTCGTCCAGCGCGCCGATGTGGGGGATCAGGTCAGCGATAGAGTTATCTGTCTTCAGGTTCAGCATGATATCGAGGTCGCCGAAGAGCAGTTTTGCGTCCATCAAGAGGACGTCCCTCTTGACCTCAGCCCGCAGCGCAATCGCCAAGTTGATTGCCACAACCGAGCAGCCCACGCCCCCCTTCGGGCTGAAAACGACGAAGGTCCCGCGATTGGCTGCCGGCAATTCGCCGCCTACTGCGGCTCCCTTGGTCGCCTGCATCCGCTCGTGCACGTGGCGGATGCGCCCCAAGGTCTCGAGCAGCTCTTCGTGCTGCAGCGGCTGCGTGATGAACGCCCTGGCGCCCGCGAGCACGGCGCGGTTCGCGTCGCCCAGTTCGCTCTTCGGCAGCGCTGCCACCATGGCGATTTCGGGGAACTGCCATGCCACGCCCTCCAGCAGCTCGAGCGGCTGCGTCGGCGCAGCTGCAAAATCCAGTACGATGCAGTGCGGTTGGAGGTTCTCGATGCCCTCCATCAGCTCATTTGCCTTCAGCTGGCGCGAAATGAACAGATACTCCGTGTTTCCCTTGATTGCGCTTCCAACAAGGTCGGAAAACGAGCTGTTGGTCGTGATGGCCAATACGCGGAACGCATCTTGTGATGTCGGCATCGCTTAACCCTTCACAGGGCTCGCCCTATGGCAGAAGCCCGAGTCCGTACAGCTCTCGGATGTATTGTGCCGTGACCGGCGTCAGCTCGAATTGGCCCGTCGAGGTCGGCGCGCGAAGGACGAAATCGAAGATCGCGCCGGTATCTCTCAGGAACTTGAGCACGAGTGCATCCTGAGGCTGGAGCGCCAGCAGGTACGCCTGCACGACCACCTGACTGCGCTTCGGCCCGGTCGGCGCTTGCTGCGTCTGGTCGGCATTGTCTGCCTCGATGATGTCGATCACGATGGCTGTGATGTCCAGCCGCTGGAAGCTGTTCATCGTTACGGTTTGTTCGCCCTCGTCCGTGGGCCGCAGCTTGGTCGTGTACGAGGCGAGCAGATCCACGATGTCGCCGCGCTTGATCAGCGCCTCCCGGGTCATGACGTCACTCACCTGTAATGCCATCAGCACATGCCGCTCGTCCAATACGTACGCGATGTCATATGCCTGGCCGGTCGGATTTGCCAGATTGTGGTCCAGTATCATTTCGCCCTGAAATAAGTCCGTCTTCGTGATGCGACCGATTGCCAGGTCGGGCAATGTGATGGCATCCCGCGGTGCCAACTCGATCGGAACCGTGGTCATGATCACGTCCGTAGCCGCCAACACGGTTCCCATGGCGATGTCTCGTGTAGCCATGGCTACCGTCGTGATCGTCTCTTCGGAGGGCGGCGGAGTTGCCGGCCCACCTGGCCTCAGGCCCACGTTGAGGAGCCGCATGGCCCCATAAATGCCCAGCACGATCAGCACCAGGCCTGCCCCTGCGATGATGATGCCGGTCCGTGTTCGTGGGTTCACTCCTCGCCTCCTTCAGCCGATGGGCCCGGTCGTCCGCGTCTATCGGGTAAGCGAAATGACGTACACACCGAGGTCGAACCCGCCCGGTCCAATGTCGTCGCCTGCGACGAAGCCATCTACGAAGTAGCCCTCGATCGTGGAGACGTTGTGCTCGATCTCAGCGAAGGTCTTCCCGGGACATGGCTCCGGCATGCCCTTCGAGACGCAGGTGATCACGAAGGGAGCGGTGCCCACCACCCGGTAGAACGTGTTCAGGCCGCTGGGGCCGTTGATTAGGTCGCCTATCTCGTACTCACTCGCACATTCGGTGGCCAGATCAGCGTTCGTCGTGTCCTCACAGATCGCGTTGAAGACGGGCACAAGTGCCACATTGTACCGAATCGTCTGCGCATTGATGAACACGTTGTTCGAAACGCCGTCCTTCCCCCCCAGCCATTGCGGCACCACAAGCTCACCCGGGTAGCCGTTCAGCATCCAATCCACAAGCTGGCTGGCGCCCGGAGGATCGGTCCCGTCGAGCAATAGCCAGCCGCGGTTCGCGCCGCCTTCGACATCGAGAATCCCATCTCCATCAAAATCGCATACGATCGTTCCTGCACCGATCGGAGGCTGACAATCCGTTGTCGGATCGAATGAATTGCTGTCCATCACCACGTATGTCATTGGCGGGCCGTCGCCGTCGTAGTAAGTGTCGGCGTCTGCCTCATCGCCCTGATCCAGCAGTCCTGAATCGAAGTTGAAGATTCCGAGCAGGATCTCCATCAGCCGCCACGGTATCGCACGGATCCGGCACTCCTCGTTGGAACCGCCGACTGGCGGACGGCATGTCCAGGCCACTGGCAGCATATTCGTTGTGGAAGCGGGCGCGAAGCAGCCAGCTTCCGCTTCCGCTCGCGCGGCATCGCTTTCCGCGCCAAAGACGCGCGCAAGGAACGACGGCGTCTCAGAGGTGACCAGTACCCGCACGCGGTAGTCATCAAAATCGATGGAGACATCGTCGACGGTTGTTGCGCCGTTTTCGGTGATCGCGAACTGATACGCGATCGCCTCGATATCGGCAGTGCTGCCTTCCTGCACACAGAGCTCGCGCGCGCCTGCCAGGGCAGCCGCGTCGGCTGAAGTTTGCGCCCGTCGGCGGTTGAGATAGATGCTGCCACCATCAATGATGAGCGCTGCCAACCCGATCATCACGACCGTTGCCACGCTCATGATCACGAGGCTCTGCCCGCGGACTGCCGATTCCTTATTCATGGTGCCTCCACCAGCCGGCCAAACGGCGTCATCTGCATCGTGGATTGGGCCGCCAAGTCGTATGATGTCCCTGCTCCGAATAGGTGCGCCACAAGAGCCACGATCGGAGCGATCTCGGCATCGGCTTGAACTGTTACGAAGTCCTCGCAGGGGTTGTCCGTGTCGCCGGCGTCCAGGTCACAGTACAGTTGGATATCGCCACTCGAAAGAGGCAGCCAGATCGCGTACCGCATGACTCGCTGCCGTACCTCCGTCAACCTCTGGTCGCTGTCCGAGAACTGCTCCACCGTCGCAAAGCGCGCGCCGTCGCGGACCGCGTTGTTCAGGGCGGTGTTGTAGTAGACCACACGGCCAAATTCAATGAAGAGGATGATGAGCAGCAAGATGAAAGGGAGAACGAGCGCGAATTCCAGCATGGCCTGCCCGCCGCGCCCACAGCGTCGGCTCATGGTATGAGCATCCTTGCTTCGTTGCTGAGCTGCAAGGGTCCCTGAAAAAGCACGTTCACGAGCAGATCCATCTCGTGCGTCACGGTGACCACAACGGTGCTGCCGATCGGGCAGTTGTTGTTCACCGCAGCGCCGACCCGGCATTCCACCGCGATATCGCCGGCGGCGATGGCCACGCCTGAATCCTGTCCCTCGGCTTGGACTGCCGCTTTCGTCGCGGCGAAGGAATCTGCCTTTCCTTCTTCCGTGTTGTACACCATGAAATAGGCACCCTCACGAGCCGAATTCTCCAGGACCACCTTCACAAAGAACGCCATTCCAAAGTTGAGGGCGCCGATCACGATGATCAGGACAATGGGCAGGATCAGCGCAAACTCCAGGAGCCCTTGCCCGGAGTGCCCTCCGCGACGCCATCGGCTCAGGTCTGGCCCGCAGGGCCTTAACATCCTGGTCGCCATTCGTCCCGCCGTCTCCGCACGCGGGTAGCCAGTAGATGCGCGCTGCTCTCGGCGCCCGGATCAGGACTTGTTCCCCGTCCTTTCGGCGCGCCTTCCAGGGGCCTGTCTGCCGAGTCACTATAGATGGTCGACCGTCGCAACAGAGCTCTCTTGTCTTGGCGTATTCAGTGGCGGCCTCAGTATTATCTGGCCGCGGCTCACAGGGTGGCACCTGCCGTCTTCGGGCACCGGCGCATTCCTAAAGAAGCCGCCGCAAGGAGCCGTGACTTCTCATTCGCGGCGTTCTTCACTTTCGAACGCCGGCCTGGAGTAGTTGCTAAGGCAGATTAAAAGATTATAATACTCTGGACAAGTGAAAGCAATGCATTTTGGCGCGGGTTATCTTCAGGACTGCCACCGCCGCCGTCAAGGCGCGTCTTCATGCGCTGGAGCCGGCGGCGTGGTGCGTGGTTCCATGCACCATCAGTAGCGACTGACCGGCCATGAAGATGCACATGCGGGCGGTGGTGATGTGTGCACTGATTACCGTTCCTTGGCTTGCCAGCGCGGGAACTGCGGCCGCGTCTCAGTCGGTGCCCGATACATCAGCGCCATCATCATTCGAGCTTCAGGGCGTCACACCCATCTGCCTCGACCGCAGCAACATCCCCCAGAGCGAGCTGCACTGGCTCTACATGCCCTCGAGCGCGGCTGAGCTCGCCACGCAGGAAGACTACGCATACCTTTCGGGCCAGCTCATCAAAAATGGCGTGGTGGACGCCTCGAGTTGTCCATTGGGGGGCCTGTGGTCCGATGGTTACGCTACTGCCTGCGGGCTGGAGCGAACCCGCGAAGTGTCACTCTATCTTCAGAACGTCTATGACGACGAGATCCTTGCAGCAGGCCGGGATATCGGCGTCCCGCCCGTGATGATCAAACAGCTCATCCGTTACGAAAGCCAGTTTTGGCCAGTGCAGTGGGGGTTGTATCACTTTGGCCTTGGGCACCTCACCCATGCTGGCGCCAGTTCAGCCCTGGTTTGGAACCGGGACCTCTACGACTCGACAGTTGCGGCCGCACCGGGCAGCGCCGATCTACCCAACTCGCTGCTATCTCTGATGAACGCAAACTGCCCCACGTGCCAGTACGGCCTGGATGTTCCGAAGGCCGAAAAGAGCATCCGGCTGATCGCCCAGGTCCTGCTTGGCTACTGTAAGCAGACCAGCCGCATCATCTACAATGCGACCAACCTCGCTCCCGAGGCTGTCGTTTCGTATCCGACCGTGTGGAAGTTAACGCTGCTCAACTACAATGCCGGGGCGGTCTGTGCTTTCGATGCCGTGAAGGCCAATTTCGTCTACGGACAGAAGCTCAGTTGGCTCGGGATCGCAACCAAGCTCGACAATTCCATGTGCGTTCGTGGCGTGGGTTACGTCGACACCATCACAGCACCGTACTACCAGTTTCGCACAACGCCCTAACTGGATGACGTTCTGGCTGAATCTGCCGCCGCGGCCCTATCGCTCCGCGGTGGATCTTGACGTGTGCAGATGCAGCACCGATTTGAAATCTGCGAAACTTGCACTGAACGCGGCCACCAGCTTCGGATCGAACAGTGAGCCGGAGGACGTCTCAATCAGTTCCCTCGCGGCCTCAGGTCCGACCTCTGTCTTGTAGGATCGCTTTGTGGTCAATGCATCGAAAACGTCTGCCACAGCCATGATTCGACCTGTGACCGGGATGTATTCGCCCTGCAGGCCGGAAGGGTAGCCGGATCCGTCCCACCTCTCGTGATGCGTGAGGGCGATCGTTGCGGCAGCCTCAAGAACCGGCGAAGGGGATCCGCGCAGGATGCGGGCGCCCTCTGTAGTATGCCCTTCCGCGATCTTGTATTCCTCCGGCTCCAGGTTCGCGGTCTTTTTCAGGATGCTGACCGGTTGCGTGATCTTGCCGACATCGTGCAGCATGCATGCGATCGAGGCCAGCTCCGCCTCCTCATGCCCGAAGCCCGCATCGCTTGCCAGGATGTAGGCATATCGTCGAATCCGTTCCACATGCCCGCGGTTGTCCCACTCGGTGAGTTCCGCGAGGTAGGCGGTGAGCATAACGTGCTCGATGATTTCCTGCTGGCGAAGTGCGGCCAGGACCCTGGGCATCTTAGCCGACCCTCCTCTTGGGCGCATCTGCGCCCGCGCGATATCAATCATATGTCACCCCGCATCGCCCGTCAATCGCGGAAGTCGCCTCGGCCATACCGCCGGCATCACGTGATCGCCACCGCCTCGGTCTCCCCCAACCCTTCACCTACTCCGTAACTTGACCGCAAGCCAGCCCTGCGTCGGTCGGGCCGATTTGCAGTCACCTCGGGGCACCCGTCGAAGCCCCATGTCCGACGCGCTCGTCTGTCCCTGACCGCGTTGAGTGGCAGGGAGTGTCTTGGCCGCCCGGGTACCAACCGCGCGGTGTCCGGCCCCGTCGCCTAGTCACCGTCCTTGCGGCCCTTTGTCACCAACCGGATCGGTGTCCCAAGGAAGCCGTATTCTGCGCGCAGCTCGTTCTCCAGAAATCGCAGCCACGAGAAGTGCACCAGCTTCGGGTTGTTCACGTAGATCAGAAACGTGGGTGGATCGCTCCGCACCTGCGTCCCGTAGTACAGCTTGACCACCCTTCCCTGCTTGGAGGGGTGAGGGTGCCTGTCCTGCGCCTTCTGCAGAACCTGATTGATCTTCGAAGTGCTCAACCGCACGAGTCGTTCTTCCTGCACGCGAAGCGCCAGCGGCAGCACCTCATCCACCCGCTGCCCGGACTTCGCCGAGACGAACAGGATCGGCACGTAGTCGACGAAGTTCAGCTCGGCCCGGATGCGCCGCTTGTAGTCCTCCATCGTGTGAGTGTCCTTCGCCACCGCGTCCCATTTGTTCACCAGCACGACGCATGACTTCCATTCTTCGAGGATAAATCCCGCAATGTGCGCATCCTGTGTCGTGATCCCGGTCGTCGCGTCGATCATCAGCAACGCCACGTCGGCTCTTTCAATCGCCTTCAACGCGCGCAGCACGCTGTACTGCTCCACGCCGTGCTCAATGCGGCCGCGCCTGCGAATTCCCGCCGTATCGATGAGCGTGATCGTCGTGCCCTGAAAATCGATCTGCGTGTCCACCGCATCGCGCGTGGTGCCGGGGATGGGACTGACGATCGCCCGTTCCCCGCCGGCCAGCCGGTTCAGCAGGCTGCTCTTGCCCGCGTTTGGCTTTCCAACGATCGCGATCTTGACGCTCTCGTCCTCCGTTTCCGGCATGGGCGCCGGAAGGGCTTGCACGAGTACGTCCAGCATGTCGCCGGTACCCGTTCCGTGGAGCGCCGAGACTGCGTACGGTTCGCCGAGGCCCAATTCGTAGAATTCCTGCACTTGCGCTCGACGCTCCTCCGATTCGCACTTGTTTACCACGAGCAGGATCGGGGGCCAGGGTCTTCCCGAGGCATCCTTCTTCTGGTGTCGCCTCAAAATCGCAGCGACTTCAAGGTCCGCCGACGTCACGCCTGTCTCGCCGTCCGTCACCAGCAGAACGACGTCGGCTTCACCGACAGCCAACAATGCCTGTTCCCGGATCTCCTCGATGAAGTCCGCCGAACCAATGGAGAGCGGTGTTCTACCGCCGTGCACGGGATCGATGCCGCCTGTGTCGATGATGTTGAACTGCCGGCCGTTCCACTCCGCAATCGAGAACACGCGATCACGAGTTGTCCCCGCAGTGTCGTCGACGATCGCCAGGCGTTCGCCGGCCAGCCGATTGAACAATGTGGATTTGCCGACGTTGGGTCGGCCAACGAGCGCAACCGTAGGTCTGCTCATTAAATGGGCTTCGCGCTGGGCGCCTGGCGCGGCCTTCCTGATCCCGCGAACCTTGGCCGCGCCCAGGTTCCGGTCATGGGCGCGGTGTGGGCGTCGCAGCCTCGCTGATCAGGACCTGGACTGTGCCTGGCAGGACCGACTCGACGACTACGTCCGATATCAGGATCTCCACCTGCGGGGAGATCTGGTAGGTCCCCGGCTCCAGGCCGGTCACGTCGGCCGTCACCTGCAGGTCCTGTGGCGTGAGCGTATACAGGAGCGCCAGGGGACCCGATACGATCACGTCCACCGACGTGGGCGAGGTGCCGGCGGTCAGGCCCTCTCCGAGTCCGACCAGCGTTACGACCTCGTCGGCGAGCGTGATGCTGCTCTCGATCGGTGACACGCCAGCCTGGATCAGCACCGTCTGCTCGCCAACCACGGAGACACCAGGAGGCAGATTGAGCCCCAATCTGGTAGTGATGTCGTCTTCCGCTTCGCTGAGGTCCAGGGGAAGTGTCTCCAGGAAGGCAGGCAGCAGGTTCACAACCTCGGGCTGGGAGGAGTACACCGTGATGACGGGTGGGAAAACGGAGATATCGGTCAGCCGGTATCCACTCGCCACTCTGCCGCGCACTATCACCTTCACGGCCATATCGCGGTATCCACCCTGCTGACTGATGGGCAGGGTCACATGCACGGTTGCCGGAACGACCGTGACGTCCGTGATCGCACGCCCGCTCGCACCCAACGCCTGAAGGGGCAGGTCCGCGTCCACAGTCTCGCGCACGCCATCGAGGCTGACTCCCACCCGCACTTCCTCAACCCTCTCCACGGCGGTTTCGCCTCCCGCGACAATCACCTGATCGGGAACCAACTTTGCCTCACCAGCCTGGTAGCCCACCGCCAGCTGCCCAGCCAAGCCAAGCTCGATGGGGAATGAACGATGCGCCAGAGGCTCCAGGGTCAGCTCCACCCTTGGTGGCGCCACAGAAACGATCCTCACGGGCCGAGCATCGACCTGTATCTGCAGGGCGATCTGGTGTTCGCCCGCCGATCGCCCAGACAGGTCCAGAATCGCGCGCACGCTCTGTGGGTTCGCATCGATCTCCGCCCAAGCGGACAGCGGCGCCCTCAGCACGATCTCGACCGTCTCAGGAATCTGATTCGCGATCACGAGGCTTGGATCCTGCCCAATGATTTCCACGGAGACTGGCTCT
>Ga0316622_100002523_pt1 | contig 12703 bp, 13 predicted proteins | sample OWC_Aug_OW2_C1_D_FD_207646 | JGI IMG/M metagenome (GOLD analysis project Ga0316622, IMG submission 207646) | Wetland soil microbial communities from Old Woman Creek delta, Ohio, United States - OWC_Aug_OW2_C1_D5_C | ecosystem: Environmental > Terrestrial > Soil > Wetlands | place: USA: Ohio... | reverse complement strand
CGATCTTCAACCGGGTAACCTCGGCAGGAGAGGGATGGTCCGAAAAGATGAGGTCGATGATCTCCCGGTGGATATCCGGAACGCTCATAAAAGAGTTATTGCTCGACGGCAACCTTTTCCGGCACCATCTCGCTCGTGACTTTTACCGCAGGCCGCTGGGCCTGGAGGTGGACTACGATATCCTCGCCCAGTGCAAGGATGGCATCCTTGTGGCTTTTCTTGTTCTTGTGGATGTGGACCGGGGAAACAGCAAGAGAGGAGTAATGTTTTGTGGGAATTTCGTCGTTGGTGATGTTTTCGTAGTATTTTTTGATGTGGATCATCAGCATGTGGAGATGGAGTAACTCTTCCTTTTGCACACTATCACCTTTCTTCACGTCACTTCTTATTTCAGGAACGTGATATACCTTTTTGGTGAAGTTTATATCCAGCTACTGCACGCGGCCGGGACCCTCGTAGGACTCGCTCTTGGGGACGCTTTTGGTGCGCCCCTTGAGGGGCTGGCCTCCCCGACGGGAAGGGTCCGGGAGATGGGGTATTCGTACCAACGCGGCCGCAGACCAGGGGTGTTCACGGATGACACGGAGCAGGCCCTTGCAGTGGCCCGCTCCCTGATCCGCTGCCGGGGATTTTCCCCGGATGACATGATGGCGGAGCTGGTGACGGCATACCTCCTGGATCCCGCGGTGTACGGGCCGACGTCACAGCGGGTGTTTGGCCTGGTCCTCCGTGGCATGGATCCCGGGACTGCCTCCCGGGCAGCCCACGGGATGAACCAGGGGAGCCGGAGCAACGGGAGCGTCATGCGGGGGCCGCCGATCGGGATCTTTTATGCCGGCCCTGAACTTGAGGGGTACAGCATGGCCTGCTCCCGCCTCACCCACTATGACCCGGTTGCCGGGGCCTGTTCATCGTTTGTCAACCGGATGGTGAGCGACCTCTGCAGGGGGATGAGCAGGGGGCAGGCCTATCACCGTGCCCTCTCCCGCTGCCAGGATGACGAGGTGTACCGGGTGCTCGGGTCGTTCCGGGAGTATGACCCAATCCCCGGCCTTGACTGTCTCCTTGCCACCCATGCCTCGCTCTCGGTCTTCATGGAGCAGGAGAGCTTCGAGGAGACCCTGGTTGCCGCGGTGAACCTCGGCGGCGATGCAGACACGGTCGGGGCGATAGCCGGCTCGCTTGCCGGGTCCCTGTACGGGATCGCTGCGATCCCCCGCCGCTGGCTTGCCAGTCTGCAGGGTCTTTCGGAGGTCACCTCCACGGTATGGCAGCTCTGGAGCGTGGCACATCCGTAAATGCTCCTCCGGTTGTGTGGATATCGTTTCAGCAAACGACCATACACCTGTATCTTATACCTGGTGTTGTGGCAGTGACTGCAGTGAGGGATCCTCCAGCGATGCCTGCAGGCCTGGCGGGTTCCTAAAAAAACGATCAGACGGGGATGAGCTCGACGAACTGGAGCCCGCGTCCCTTCTCGCACCGCTCAGGGGCGCCACCGATCACATTGACGACGACATACTTCTCCCGCTCGAGGATCCCGTCCGGCCGGCAGAAAGGGTAATTCGGGCACAATTCCCGGTTGCACGAGCACTCGAACTGGATCTTGGTGTTCCTGATGGCCATGTCGGCGGGAAGGAGCGTCGGGACCCGCGATTCTACCACCTCGACGGTCTGTGCCCCGTTGAGGTGGACAGGACAGGTATGTTCCAGGGGGCGTATCCCCACGATGCGGTAGCGGCGCCCTTTTTTCAGGTTGTTGCATGCTGATTTGAGCTTGCACTGGGTACATTCGGCGATCGATCCCTCGTAGATGAACTCGAGGCCGTTCTTTGCCAGTTCTTTTCCAATCAGGGTCACTTTCGGTTTTCCTTCGACCATAGGCCTCTCACTCCGTGTAGAGCATCCTGACCAGGTGTTCTGCCGATTCACGGGAGAGCCCCATGTCAAGGATGGTAAACCGCTCGGGACGGATGTCCTTTGCGGCAAGAAGCGCCTCAACGGCGATTTCGTCAGGGATGCCCACCTCCTTTGGAGTCGTGGGGGCACCGACCTTGCGAAGGGCATCCCGGATCTCCCGCCAGTTCCCGCCATGCAGGTACATGGTGATGATCGTCCCGATCCCGCACGCCTCCCCGTGAAGGGCTTTCCCGGGTGCCAGGCGTTCCAAGGCGTGGCCGAACTTGTGTTCGCCACCGGAACCCGGCCGGGAGGAGCCGGCGATGCTCATGGCCACCCCGGACGAGACGAGGGCTTTGATGACAAACCAGGCGCTCTCCTCCTGGCAGGGCTTGATCGCCGCTGCGTTCTTCATCAGGAGCTCGGCGGTCATCCGCGACAGGGCGATGGCATACTCGCTGACCGGCTCCCCCTTGATCCGGTGGGCAAACTCCCAGTCGAGGCAGGCGGTGTAGTTCGAGATGATGTCGGCACACCCGGCCGCGAGGAGGCGGTGGGGGGCCTGTGCGATCACCCCGGTGTCGGCAACGATCGCGATCGGGGGATGGGCCTCGAGCGAGACGCTCCCCTCGACCATCGGCACCGATGCCCGGGCAGAGGCTATCCCGTCGTGGGAGGCTGCAGTGGGCACGCTGATGAACTGCCGGTCGAGGTTGTAGGAGACGATCTTCGCGGTATCGATCACCCGGCCTCCCCCGACCCCGATGATGAAGTCCATCCCCCCTGCCACCTCCTCGGCCTGCCGGATCACCTCCATGCTGATCGTGCCGGCAACAAAGGAGGTTACCTCGTAATGCTCACCGAGAAGGGCGATGACCTGCTCTCCTGCGAGGTCACGGGTACGGGTCCCGGTGATCACGAGCGCGGACCTGCCCAGGCGGAGATCGGAGCAGACGGCAGGGAGATGGGTCAGCACTTCATGGCCGATCACGATGTCCCGCGGGAGCTGCATCCACCGGGATTTCTCCGTGCCCTTCTGCTTCAGTACTTTAATACGATCTGCGCTCATTTAGATCAGGCAATGATTAGGGATTTCATCTACAAATATTACATTGATCCCATAGTCTACGGACAACCATACAATATTGTCGATACCCTCACATACGCCCTGGTCCTGATCCTCGCCCTTTACCTGATCTACCGGTGGCTTGCTCACACAAAGATCGTGCAGGTCGATACCCGGTTCGTCCTCGCCACGCTCCCCTACGTCGTGCTTGGTGGGCTCTTGCGGGTGGTCGAGGATACCGGGATGATCAGCCCGCCATGGCAGTATCTCCTGATCACGCCGCTGATCTACTTTGTCCTCTTCTTCTTCACGATCATCGCCCTGGTGGTTTCTGCTCATGCAGCGAAGGCGGGACTGGTCCGGGATTATGCCCGGTGGTATGCCGCAATCGGGGTGGCAGCCTGTATTGCAATCGCCGGGCTGCTCGTCTGGTTCGGGCTTCAGAACGGGATGATCTCGATCCCGGTGCTGGCCACGATCCTCGGCATGGGGATAGTGGCGACGTTCCTCGTCTATGCAGCCATGCGGTACCTCCTCGGGTGGACGTATGCCGCCGATCCGCTCTACCTTGCGCTGATCTTCGGGCAGATGCTGGATGCCAGTGCCACGAGTTACGGGATAGACCTGCACGAGATCGATTACATGGAGGTCCATGTCGTCGGGTCGAACCTGATCGAGCTGACCGGCACGGCGTTTGTCATGTTCCCGCTCAAGCTCGCGGTCCTCTTCCCGGGGATCTGGATCCTCCAGCGGTACCGTGACGAGGGGCCGGCAATTTTATGGCACCTGATCATCCTTGCCATGATCACGGTCGGGCTTGCACCGGGGATCCGGGACATGGTCCGGATGGTGCTCTATGTCTGATCTATCCCGGGCGGCGCTCTTCACCTGTATCCTCTTTGCCGCCTCGGTGGCTGCTGGCGTGATGCTGACGATCGGTGACCCGGCTTCCGGGCAGCAGCTCCTCGACCTCTTCCGCGAAGCGATCCTCGGGGAGGTGATCGATGCCTCGGCACCGCTCCTTGCCGTGACGCTTTTCTTAAACAACCTGCAGGCATGCATCGTCATGTTCCTTGGCGGGGCATCGCTTGGGATCGTGACGGCGTTTGTGATCCTCTCAAACGGGGTGGTGATCGGCTCGATTGTCGAGGTGGTCCGCCAGGAGCAGGGAACCGTGTACATCGCTGCCGGGCTCCTGCCGCACGGGATCTTCGAGATCCCGGCGTTCATCATCTCGGGGACGCTCGGGTTCCTCCTTGCCCGGTCGCTCTGGAGGGAGTGGCACAACGAAGGGGATGCGGCTGCCGAGTCCGTCCGGTTCGGCCGGATATTCTGTTACGTGGTGCTGCCGCTCGTGTTCCTCGCCGCTATCACAGAGGCATTTATTACGCCGGCGATCATAGCTCTGGTAGCGTGAGGTTTTTTTCCTATGGACGAGGACCAGGGTGCACTGCCGGCAAAAGAGGATTTCAGCGGCTGGTACAACGAGCTGTTATGGCGTGCCGAGATCATGGACGTGCGGTACCCGGTCAAGGGGCTGTACGTCTGGTACCCGTTCGGGTTTGCCCTCCGGAAGAACGTGTACGGGGTGCTCCGGGCGCTCCTTGACGTCGACCACGAAGAGGCACTCTTCCCGCTTCTGATCCCCGAGACCGAGCTGGCCAAGGAGGGGGAGCATATCAAGGGGTTCGAGGATGAAGTCTACTGGGTGACCCACGGGGGGTTGTCCCCGCTCGAGGTGAAACTCGCGCTCCGCCCAACGAGCGAGTGTGCCATCTACCCGATGTACCACCTATGGGTACGCTCCCATGCCGACCTCCCGCTCCGGGTCTACCAGATCGTGAACACGTTCCGGTACGAGACGAAGCATACCCGGCCGCTGATCCGGCTCCGGGAGATCACGTCGTTCAAGGAGGCACACACGGTCCATGCCACCTGGGACGATGCCGAGGCACAGGTGCAGGAAGCGCTGGCGATCTACCGCCGATTCTATGCGACGCTCTGCGTGCCGGTGATCATCTCGAAGCGGCCGGACTGGGACAAGTTCCCGGGAGCCGATTACACGATCGCGGTCGATACGATCATGCCCGACGGGAGGACACTCCAGATCGGGACGGTGCACCACCTCGGCGACCACTTCTCAAAGACGTTTGCGATCACGTACGAGGACGTGAACGGGGAGCAGCAGTTCGCCCAGCAGACCTGTTACGGGATCTCCGAGCGGTGCATCGCCGCGCTGATCAGCATGCACGGCGACGGGAAGGGTCTCGTGCTCCCCCCGTCAGTCGCCCCGGTCCAGCTGGTCATCGTGCCGATCACGATCGGGAAGCGGAAGGAGGAGGTACTCCTGGCAGCACGGGAGATCGAGGCTGACCTGGCTGCGTCCGGGCTCCGGGTGAAGGTGGATGCCCGCGATCTCCGGCCGGGGGCCAAGTACTATTACTGGGAGATGAAAGGGGTGCCACTCCGGCTGGAGGTCGGTCCGCGGGACCTCGATGCCGGGCAGGTGACGGTGGTGACCCGCCTTGGTGAGAAATCCACGGTCCCGAGGGCCTCGCTCAGCGACGGGATCGCCGATGCGCTCGCGAGGTTTTCTGGGACGCTCGCCAGGCGTGGAGAGGATCATCTCCTGGCGCATGCAACCGTGGTCGATACGATGGAGGAGCTCTCGGTTGCGATCGAGAAGGGGGTCGCGATCGTCCCCTGGTGCGGCGAGCGGGCATGTGCGGATTTCATCGAGGAGACGGTGAACGCAAGCGTGCTCGGCACCGGGGTGCAGGCAGGATTCCCCTGTGACTGCGGCACTGCCTGCATCGCCTGCGGGAAGAAGGGGACCGGGACGCTCGTGGGCCGGTCGTACTAGGGTACGGATATTTTTCCCATGGGAGTGTGCGTATCCGGCCACCACACGTTCTGTCGAACGGGTCGGATAATTCCGTTCCAGCGATGGTCCCTCCCATAACAGATTGGTTATTGAACCGCCTCCTGGGTGCCCTCCTCATGAGGCGGCGTCCGTTCCATGCGGGGTGGACAGCTACAACACGGTTCCAGGGGTTTCCTTTCGGTTTTGTATATTTCAGAAGATACCTTCGTTCATCACATCGCAAATGTTCAGTCACTGAGCAGCAGCCGGGGCGCCCCGGTGGAGGTGTGCATCTCATGCGAGGGTATGGGGACGGCAGCCCCCACAGAAGGAACCCTTTTTTCACGTTTATGAACAGGGAACTCTCTTTCTATCCTGTGGAGAAAAAGATCGGATCCTTCCAAAAAAGAGGGGTACGTTTCAGCACCGGTGGCAGTAGTAGCGGTACGTGAGGCCGGGGACGGCAAGGTCGCCTGCCGCCATCTTCCGTCCCCCGAAAAAGAAGATCTTCCCGCAGGTGGCACACCGCTTCGGCCGGACGCGGTCGATGATCTGCATCGGGACCTGGAGCATGAACGTGGTATCGGGCTTGGTGGTGCCCTGCAGGTCCTGGTCGTTGAACGTGGCTACGAACTGCATGATCTGCATCGGGCTTGCCCCGATCTCGATGAAGCGCTTGAAGATGAAGTAGTTGAACACGAGCCAGGGGAGATCGGAGCGGTCGATGAACTCCTCGATCTCGTTCTCCTGGGTCTCAAACTCCTCGAATTCACATCCGCAGAGGGGGCACCGCCCTTTCACGAGCTCTTCCAGATAGACCTCTTCCCGGCATCCGGGACAGGTGGTATGGGGGGCATGCATTCGCGATGTCATGGTATCAGAGCGTCCTTGTATGGTCTGGTATTCGAAAGAAAGGGAGCGTATGTTCCAACGTGCTATGGTGAGTGGTCCGCATAACGGTACCGATCTTTTCACCGCACGCCTGGGAGGCACGGCAAATCACGTCCGCACCAGGGCTTGCACGGCCGATGAATCCGTGTGCCATGCAGATTCCGATGCTGCTCCTCTCTTCACCGTGACCTTCATCCAGTGTTCGACTGCCTCTTCTATTTGTAGCTCCTGCTCATAAAACTATATCACGGTACAACCGGTCCCGACCGTTGCATGCGACAATGACAGGGAAAGCACGGTTTTTTTGAGCGATTCAGCGCAGGAGAATCCCAAAGACGCCCGACATGCACCGGAGGGCTTCATGGTTGTTGCCCGTCCGCCAGCTCATGATGCCTTTCTTGACGAGGTCCCTGATATCGTTCTTGTCGATGCCGTAGGCGGTCATGAAGCAGCGTACGGACTCGTCCGGGTTCCCGAGCATGAAGTGGCAGTTGGAGAGGATGACCCATGCATCGGCATACCCGGAGTCCCGTGCGACAAGGGAGGAGAGGCTGGAGACCGCCTCCTCGTACCGGCCGGTCCGGGAGAGGGCGAGGCCTTTCCAGTACAGGATCCGCCGGTTCCCCGGCGATTCCCGTTCTGCATTCCCGAAGCACTCGATCGCGGCATGGTACTCGTGGAGCCCGCAGAGGGCGATCCCCTTGGTCACCCATGCTGCTGTATAGCGGGGGTAGATCTGGATTGCCCGGTTGAGTGCCTGGACGGCTTCGGGGTAGTTCTTCAGCTGGATCTGGGCATGGCCGGCATTCACCCATGCCCCGATGTACCGCGGTCGGAGTTCGGTTGCCCTGGTGCAGCAGTCGAGCTCTTCGCTGAATCGACCGAGCATCCCGAGTGCCTGGCCCTTGCTGTTCCATGCCTCCGCTGATGCAGGGTCGGCTGCAAGGGCCTGGTCGCAGCAGGCGATCTTCTCCTCGAACCGGCCCAGTTTCCCGAGGGCAAATCCTTTCTCCAGGAGGGCGTCGACCGAGCCGGGTTCGTTCGCAAGCACGAGGTCGCAGCACCGGATCTCCTCGTCGTACTTCCCCATCTTGCCAAAGGCGAATGCCTTGCCTAACAGGGCAGGGATGTAGTCCGGCCGCTTCCAGAGTGCCTGGTCAAACCAGAAGAGTGCCTCCTCCTGCATCTTCTTCCGTGAGAGCCGGGTGCCTTCACTGACAAAGGATGCTTCGCTGCCATCCCGGATCAGGTAATGGTACCTCCCGGGGCTGGTCCCATGTGTCCCGGTCTCCTGCAGGATGCCGGAGGGTTCGTCCATGGTAGGAGTATCAGAAATAAGGGTGATAAATAGTATTGCCTTATAAGAGGCTGCCTCCGTTCCGGAAAAGGGGCTTTTTGATGCCCTGAAAAATGAGACGGAATCAGTTCACGCGGACGTAGGAATCGTGCCGTTACTCAGGCACGGGTGGCATGAAACCTGTTGGAAGTGTTTCGTATCTCCATGTTCTTCTGGCTGGTACTCCAGTTCTTCCCGAATCCTCCGTTCTCCTTCAGCCGATTGGTATCCGGTTCTGGTCTCTCTGGGGGGGTTTTATGTTCACGGGCAGGGCGCTCGTCTTCGGTGACAGTGATGGTGATCTTCGCCCAGTCCAGCTCCGCTCCGCTCCCGGAACTGACCCTGAAGTAGAGAAGCGAGGGGGATCCCACCATGGTTTCATCAGCAATAAATCTCTGGTGGATGACCCTCACCTCTTTTCTGGTCTGCTCATGGAACAGCAGGCTGCGGAGGGTCTGCCATGGCTCTGACGTGGCATTGAAGAGCGTGAAGGTAAGGGCACCTCTCCCGTCTTTCTGTGCCATTCCCGTAATGGCCAGCTTGTCACCGGGATGCACGGTGATTCCTCCCGATTCCTGCCCGTCGAGGACAAGGTGGGTTCCGCCCGGGCCGGTCACCTGTACTTTGAGGATCGACCCGGTTGCCTCCCCGGCAGCTGCCCCGGGGAACACCGCGACAAGCACCAGTGCAGCGAGCACGATGCTGATGGTCAGTAATGGTTTCGTGTGTATCGCACCTCCCATATTTACGCATGACTATACAAGGGGTGGTATAAATTATTATCAATCCTCATGGTTCAATCAATCCAGTTTGTAACGTCGCAGGTCAGGAGTTTGGGAAGGATATCGATGCGTCGAAAGCATTTTACCCCCGGACCATCCCATGTCAGAATATGAGTAATGCTGCTCCCCCTGCAGCCCTGACGATTGCCGGGTCCGACTCCGGGGGCGGTGCAGGGATCCAGGCCGACCTGAAGACCTTTGCCGCCCTCGGGATCTGGGGGACCACGGTGGTGACGGCCATCACCGCACAGAACACCCGGGAGGTGCTCGGGGTCTCGATGGTCCCGGAGGCGATAGTGACCCTCCAGATCAAGGCAGTCCTCGAGGACTTTCCCGTCCGGGCAATCAAGACCGGCATGCTCGGCTCTGCCGGGATGATCTGGACCGTCGCCCGTGCCATTCCCCCCGACATCCCGCTCGTGCTCGACCCCGTCATGATCGCTACAAGCGGGAGCCGCCTCCTTGACGAGGACGCAACCGCGGTCCTCCTCTGCACCCTCCTCCCGAGGGCAACCGTTGTCACCCCGAACATCCCAGAAGCCCTCGTCCTCTCCGGCATGAAACACATCACCTCCATCCCCGAGATGAAAGAAGCCGGCAGGACGATCCTCGACCTCGGCCCGGACTATGTCGTGGTGACCGGCGGGCATCTCCCCGGCGACGAGGCCGTGGACGTCCTGGTCGGACCCGACACGGAGATGATGCTGAAGTCGCCGAAGTATCCGTACCCGGTGCATGGCTCCGGATGTTGTTTCTCCGCGGCGATGGCAGGGTATCTCGCCCACGAGTGCTCGGTCGAGCTGGCTTTCTCGAAGGCAAAGGGGTTCATGGACGGGGCGATTCAGGGAGCGGTAGCGAGCCGGTCGGGACATTACAGCGTAAGGCCGGGGTGAGCCAGAACTTCCCGCAGGGGGCGTATTTGCCGGCGGTTGTGCCGGGCCACACGGGAAGGACGGATCTCTGGAGGGTGATTCAGATTGCAGGCAGTGCCGACTTCTTCCTGAGGTATGTGTCCGGACGAACCATTGTAGGAAGGATCACGACGGTTGATGATCCACCCTCCTGTTATTCACCAGTAGGTTTTTCTTTTGGGTCCCAGCCCTGCCGTGACCAGGATCATGTTTTAAATAGTGGTTCCCGGCATGTTCCACTATGAAACAATGGATGGTAGTACCACTCGTGGTCATCATCGCAGGATTCCTGGCAGCCGCCCCTGCCGCGGCCTGGGATCTCAGCGGGACGACCACGGAATGGCCGGTGGATCCTGATCTCTTTCCGGATGCCGCCCCTTACGATATCATCGTTCTTGAAGACGGCTCGGTCTGGTTCACCAGCAACCCGGAATCCGATGAACCTGCCGCTGACCTGTTTACGTTCCTCCTGCCTGACGAGGTTTTTGTCCGGTACAGTCCCGATGAGTTTTCAGCACATTTCCAGACCCTTGCCCCTGCTCCGGATGGTACGATCTGGATCACAGACCAGTTCGGCAGCCTGGTCCGGTTCTCCCCTTCCACGCACGTATTCGACCAGTTTGTCCCTCCCGCTGATTTCCCTGACGATGTATCGCCGTACGGGGTCACGGTTGCCCCTGATGGGAGGGTCTGGTTCACGTGCTGGTCGACCACCCCCTGCATCGGGGTGTATGACCCTGTTACCGGCGGATGGACTCCCTACCCTCTGCCGGCTACGGTCGATCCGCTGGGATACCCGGTCGAGATCGATCTCGCGGATGATGGCACAGTCTGGTTCACAATCCGGAGCTGGGGGCCGGCCAGGCCTGCTCTTGGCCGCCTCGATGACCAGGCAACGGGCGCGATGACCGTCTGGATGGACTGGACGGCCACATCTCCGACGGTGACGCTGACCAACGGCCCGCTTCCCCGGTTCCCGAACACTCCCTGGGGTATCATCGCGAACGGCGAGGATCCGGCAGAGGTCTGGTTTACCGACAAGAACGCCGGTCTCCTGATCCGGTTTGTCGAGGGGGAGGCACCCGGGACAGGTGTTGCGACCTGGTATGATGTCTTTGACACCCTGCTCGACACCCATTTCATCGCTGAGGACCCGGAGGGAGATATCTGGCTTGCCTCCCTGATGGGATACTCGATCGGGGTCTTTGACCAGGAGACCTCGACCATCGAGACGAGGGCGGTGCCATCCGGGGAGTCCCCCCTGAGCATTGCCATCTCCCCCGAAGGGTCGGTCTGGTGGACTACGGCACGGCGGGAGCCGTATACCGGCGGGGTCGGCAGGCTCATCACCCTCGAGGCACCGGTTGCGGACGCCGGGTTGGACCAGATTACCCTCCGCTGCGGGTCGGTGACCCTTGACGGGAGCGGATCCTCCGATCCCGATGGCAGCATCGTCATCTATGCCTGGGACTTCGGCGACGGGACCACCGGCTCGGGGGTCACCGTGACCCACACCTATCCCTCGGCCGGGGACTTCACGGTCACCCTCACGGTGACCGACGATGACGGCATGACCGGTTCCGACACCGCGACAATCACGGTCCTCACTCCCACCGGGGGCATCACCGAACTGCGGTCCATGGTTATCGACCTGCCCCTCCCCCTCCAGCGGGAGATGGTGCTCCTGGCCTATCTTGACAATGCCCAGAGCCTGATCAACAGGGGAGCGTGCAGCCGGGCTGCCACCACCCTCCTTGCCTTCAACAAGTTTGTCAACAGGATCCGGGGAGAGGACCTTACCGATGACCAGGCAGACCTGCTGATCGATTTCTCCAACGGGATCATTGCGTCAATGGAGGACTGTGGCTGCCGGTAATTCTCACCACCCCCTTTTTTTCCAAGTATTTCCTGGTTAATTCTCTCCTTGTTCATTTCGAAAGGAAACAAATGTCTTGCTCCGAAGATATGAGGGAAAGATTCGGGCGTTTACTTCCTGTGAAAAGAAAATTTGGGGGATACGTAAGAGAGATTTGTTTCAAAACGAGTTGAAGGAAATAAAACTCACATGCATTGCATATTCTCCTGACCGATTCCTCAAAAATCATATTATTGGTTGATTTGGATGCCAACGGAGCCAAATCCTGCAATTTTTAACACGTATCTGTCCATGAAGTTTCCGAAGTGAAAAATAATATCAGCACGAAAAAGACCATATGCATACGAGGAGCTGCCATTTCTTCACTATTGCTACCGTTATCATTTTACTCACTGCAACCTGTGGATGTATCCAACAGCAACCGATTCCCACAGAAGATGCTAATCCCATTGTGATGGAACCAACCACTCCAACAATGGAAGTAAGAGAGACATCAACCGCAACACCAACCGACTATACGAGTGATGACAAACAATTTATTGATGCGGCAGAAGCATGTTACCGAGACACCCCCCAGATCATAAACCTTACAACCCATAATACATTTTTAAAATGCATGCAGAATACATCTGACCCGGCCAGTGTTTGCGCGAAGAGCTATAAACGTGATGCTCTAAAATACACAAATGTTGATGATACAACGGCGGGATATCAAAGAGAAACGCATAACGTACACCTGGCCCGTTCTATGTTCTTTAAGAATATGGCCTACAATGCCACACGCCAGGAGTTTGAGCCATGCCCTTGATTGTGCGATTGTGAACCAGGTCGAACGGTTCTTTTAGGGAACACAATATCCTGAAAATGACCTTTAAACAGGGTAACGGCATCCTCACTTCTTTCTTTATTCCCGTCTCCAAACGTTTTAGGATTTGCACCTGATTCATCTCGGCCGTGAACTTTCACGAGCCGAATATATGTATAGCAACCAGCAAGAGTACTGGTTTGAAGGTGGAACTTCTTATGGCGACATTCCCAATCCAAGACGATACGGTATCGTCCTCATGATACTGCAATTT
>Ga0316622_100002522_pt1 | contig 12705 bp, 8 predicted proteins | sample OWC_Aug_OW2_C1_D_FD_207646 | JGI IMG/M metagenome (GOLD analysis project Ga0316622, IMG submission 207646) | Wetland soil microbial communities from Old Woman Creek delta, Ohio, United States - OWC_Aug_OW2_C1_D5_C | ecosystem: Environmental > Terrestrial > Soil > Wetlands | place: USA: Ohio... | reverse complement strand
CGAGTCGATGCCCGCCGAGCCGGTGCCGGCGCCTCCATTTCTGCCCGTCGCGGTGCCGCCCGAGAGCACCGAGGAAGGCCTGAACACAACCGGCGGCATGATGCTGTCCTGGGACGCGCGAGGGAAGAATGGCGTGTTCGACGGCACGCGAACCATGGTGATCGGCGGCGCTCCTGTCGACCGACGCCGAGGCGAGCGGCGCCGGTCGGTTTCAGTAGCATCGGCGTCCGCGCCGGCACCGGCAACTGCGCCGGCAGCGGAACCCACGGCAACGGCTGAGCAGGTGCTGCGGCGCGCTCTTCTGGAGGGTCTGGGTCTGGATCCGGATCGGTGGCCCGATGATCGCGCCCTGGATGCCGAGACCGCACGTCGTGTGGGCAAGCTGCTGCACTCGGCGGTGCAGGGGACCATCGATCTGCTGCGCGCCCGGGCGACAATCAAGAGCGAGGTGCAGGCGCACATGACGATGATTGTCGCGCGCGACAACAACCCGCTGAAGTTCTCGCCCAACGCCGAGGCGGCACTCGTACATCTTCTCGGCCCGGCGCAGCGGGGTTTCATGAGCGCTACGGCGGCGATGGAAGACGCCTACCGCGATCTCGTTGCGCATCAGTTCGGCTTTACTGCAGGTACACGCGCCGCGCTCGCCGATGTCCTTCGCCGCTTCGATCCGGCGAAACTCGAAGAACGTCTGGCCGGCAAGTCGGTGCTCGACACCGTGCTGCCGGCGCACCGCAAGGCCAAGCTTTGGGACTTGTTTGCCGAACGTTTTGCGCAGATTTCGGCAGAGGCCGAGGACGATTTCCAGCGGCTCTTTGGCCGGGAGTTCCTGCGCGCCTACGAGGAACAGGTGGCGAAGATGAGTTCGCTGCCGCCGAAGGAAGACCACTAGGTAAACGCGCATGCAACTCGGCGTCACTGCGCTGTCCAGGCCGGGGGCTCGTCCGGCGAACGAGGATGCTTGCGGCTTTCTCAGTCGGGAGGGCATCTGCTTCTGCGTCGTCGCCGATGGCGCCGGTGGCCACCGCGGCGGAGCAACTGCCTCGAAGATCGTCGTCAGTCGCGTCCTGACGTGGTTGCGTGACAACCCCCGCTGCGATCCGGAGGCGCTGAGACATGCGATTCTTGCGGCCAACCATGCGGTGCTGGTCGAGCAGAGGCGAGATCCCCAGCTGGCCGATATGCGCGCGACGGTGATCGCGCTGGCGGTCGATGCGCAGCGCAGCATGGCCGTCTGGGGCCACATGGGCGATTCGAGGCTCTATCTGTTTCGCGACAGCGCTGTCATCCAGCGAACCAACGACCACAGCCTGGCTCAGCAATTGATCGACACCGGCTATGTTTCGGCAGAAGACCTGCGCGGCTCGTTCCAGCGGGCTCGCCTGTACGCTGCGCTCGGCGACCCCGATGCACCGTCGCCGACGGTGAGCGCTGCCGCTTTCGCGGTTCGCGAGGGCGACGCCTTCCTGCTTTGCACCGACGGCTGGTGGGACAGCCTGGATACGCAGGACATCGAGCGGGAGCTGTCGAATGCCGCCAGCGCCGATGACTGGCTGCGCGCAATGGAACGGGAGATCATCGATCGTCGCCGTCCCGGTCAGGACAACTACACGGCGCTGGCCGTGTGGTGCAACGAGGGTGAGGGCCGCTGAGCATCGGCCCGGCAGAAGGCGGAAGAGCCAAGGCTGCGAATCGCGCTGGCGCGCGCGGCCAACTTTGCTCCAGGGCCGACTTTCGGTCAGGACTGATCTTCGAGTAGGGCGCGCAGCAGGCTCGTGTATTCGGCAGGCGGCGGCAGCCCGTACCAGCCACGGAGTGCGATCGAGCCGCCGGTCGAGTCCCGCATCCACCAAAGGCTGCGGCCCCTGCCCTGGCTTTCCATCAGGTGCGCGGCGGCGAACTCGGCGACCGCCGGCAAGGCATGGGTCGCCGGCATGCGCAGCGAAAGCGGCCGTCCGGACTGCGACCACCAACGAGACAGTTGCAGAGCGATGTCCCAGTCGTTCCTTGCGTCGGCACTTGCGGGCACCGGCATCAGCGCCTGTCGGCCAAGAAGGGCCTCGATCGCCTCGAGCGTCGCGTCGGGTTCGAGCGCCCAGAGCGCGATGCGCTCCAGTTCTGCGAACCAGTGTTCGGCCGCTGTCACCGTGAGCAACGTCGATGCTCCCGACGGAATCGGCGCGGCCAGAGTTAGCGGAAAGTAGCGCCCGGCGCGATCGACGCTCGGCATGATCACGCCGGCCCAGGCCTGCGGACTGCAGACCTGCGGTTGTAGCGCAAAGCGCCAGATCGGGCTCTCCAGGTAGATTTCGGTCCAGCCATTGCCGAGCTTCGCGCGGCTGGCCACCAGCGAGCGTTGCAGCCAATCGTCCCAGGCCGCCACGAAGGCGCTAGGAAGCGAGCGAGTGACGAAGTCCCCCGCCGACGGGAGCTTGCCGAAAAGCCCGACCGGGGAGGCGGCTGAGTTCAGAGGCGCGTTGGGCATTGGAACAGCTCCAACTCGCGCATCCGGAACGGGTTCTGCACGCTGCTGGCCGTCACCTCGAACACCGCCTTGCGGTTGTCGACGCGGAAGGTGACATTGAAGCGTTCCGGCTGCGGTCCGCTGTCGATCTGGGCGCGATCGAGCAGTCGGAACAGAGCCCAGGGCCCTTCGAAGACCATGCCCGCCTCGGCGCCGACACGCTTGGGCTCGATCTGCAGGCGCACCTGCGTCGTGCCGCGCGGCCCAGGCCAAGCCACGGGCATGGGCTGCTGCGGCCCGTGCGCGTAGCGGACGATCTGCCCGTCCACGTCCAGCAGGAACTGGGTGATCGATGCGTCCATTTCGATCGGCTTGAAGTCGAAGCGCAGCGACATCGTGCGTCCGCCGCCTCGGAAGAAAACGTCGCGGATCAGTTGCGCCCGCTGCAACTGCACGAGTGCGGCGCTGGTATCACCGCCGACCTGGTCGGCGACGCGTCGGAATGTCCAAGGCCGGGTGCTGATATCGACGTGCTGAACCAGTTCGCGCTGGATGAAGTCATCGAACAGGCCGCCGGGTGCAAAGAGCCGTCCGAAATCCTCCTGTGTCACGTCGCGGTCGCTGGTCTTGACGAACGGATAGCGCCCGTTGATCGCGCGCGCGCAGAATTCGGCGATCTGCGAAAGCTTCTCGGTGAGGTTCGCCCGCGTCTGGGCCTGCACGCCGCGCAGCGCGACTTCAGACAGCTCGTTCAGCGCCTCGCGCACCGGCTCGGGCATGCTGGCTGCGTCGGCTTTCAGCTTCAGCGGGGCGCCGCTCTCGGGGGGGGGCATCTTCTTCTTCTGCGCCGCATCGACCGCGAGCAGGTGACCGTAGATCTCCTGCATCAGCGGCGCGATCAAGTCGACCGGAGCCTTGCCCTCGGGGCCGCGGACGAACGCTCGCAGTTCCTCGAAACGCGCATCGACGATCTGCTCGGCGCTGGCTACTTCGCGGGCGGTCTGGGTCCCGGTCTTGACGGGAAGCCGCTTGGTCAGCTTCTCGACCTGTTTGGTTCCGAGATCGATGCCGCGCTCGATCACGCTCTTCTCCGTCTCGTCGCGACGTACGAGCGTGACCTCCTTGACGATCGCCCGCAGCAGCACCGGCAGCGGCGAGTCCGGCGCCGAAAGCAGCCGCGCCAGGCTGATGCTCTGCTGCAGGTCGCGTGCGCGCACCAACCGGATGTCACGGATGAACGCCTCCCAAGTGCGGGCATAGTCCTCGAGGTAAACACGTCGCACGTCTTCGACTATCTGCCGCCGGCGTCCGGGGTCGAGGGCCGCGCTCTTCGTACCCATCACCCACGGCTCTTCGTCGGCGAACTGCTGGCTAGCTCGGTCGACCGCGCCTTCGAACGCCTCGTAGCCGGCGAGCGTGAAAAGCCCCGGCACGCCGGAGGTCAGCGGCTTGCCGCTGGCGCGGGCAAAGACCAGCGGCGCGGCGGCGCCTACCTTGGCGGCGATCGTGAATTCGGGCGCACCGGCGCCGACGCCGTCCCGACGCAGGCGCTGGAAAATGCGCTCGGTAATGGTGCGGCCCGCAAGCCTGCTTCGCGCCGCGGCCACCAGTTCCGCATCGACGCGTAGTGCGGGCAGCTCGCGGTGCCGCTCGAGCATGGCGTTCAGGTGTGCCTCGGCCGCCGGTCGCTGCGACGCCGGAAGCGATTGCGCCAGATTGGCGTCCCAGTCGTCCGTCACGAAGCGCTTGAAAGCCTCCGGCTCCATTCGCTCGGGGTCGTACAGCATCAGATAGGCCTTCAGCGCCTCGTAAAGCTGCTCCGGGTTCTGCGCGCCGGCCCGCAGCAGGTCCTCGATGCGGCGGCTCAGCCGCGGCAGGAAGGCGTCGCGCAACAGCCGGGTGTAGGCGTTGTTCACGGCAGCGTCGAGCTTGTCTCCCTGATACAGGCCGAAGCCCATCGACCAGGGAACCGAGCCCGTCTCGACCTCAGTGGTCTTCGTCAGTTCGCGCACGGAGTCGAGAACCGGGAGCACCGCCAGCACGCCGCTGTCGGCCTCGACGCCGACCTTCTCGACCAACTTGGTCACCGGCGCGATGCGCTGTTCGACTTCAGCGACATAGGCACGATTGCGCGCGTAGCTCACCACCCACGCCGCGGTCAGCCCGGCCGCGATCAGAACGGTGGCGGCCGCTGCCCCATAGCGGATCAAGGTCCAGCGTCGCTCCCAGCGCGGGTTGGCGCCGGTCAGCGGCGCCTCGGCGAAGACCACGTCATGCAGCAGGCGCTGCAGGAAATAGCTGCGGCCGGACGACTTCTGCGGTGGCAGCAGTTTCTGCTCGAGTCCCATCGCCCGTGCCATGTTGCCGAGGGCGCGATCCAGCGGCGAGCCTTCCTGCGTACCGCTGGTCAGGTACACGCCGCGCAATTGCGCGGCTCCGGAGAACCGGCTCGGCGAAAACGCCGCCTGCAGCACGGAATGCAGGGGCTCGCGCAACGCGGCGAACTGCTGCGGGAACGAATAGATCAGCGCGCGCCGCTGCGGATCGCGTTCGTGTTGCAGCCGGTCGAGCAGCCGATCGTGCAGACGTTTCTCCAGCGCGTCGAGCTCGGCGCCGAACTGCACCAATGCGGGCGGTGCCCCCTCGCCAGCCTGCAGCGGTGCGGTGAAGCCCCACACCTGCGCGCGCTCCTCCTTGCCGAGGTCGGCGAAGAACTCGGTGAAGCCGGCCATCAGGTCGGCCTTGGTTACCAGCACGTAGATCGGCATCGTGATGCCGAAACTCGACTGCAGTTCCTGCACGCGGCTGCGGATCGCGTCGGCTTCGGCCTCGCGCGCCGCCGAGGACAGGCTCAGCAGGTCGGGCACGCTGACGGTGACGATCACGCCGTTCAACGGGCAGCGCGGCCGGTGCCTTTTCAGCAGCGACAGAAAGCCCTGCCACGCGGCGGCGTCGGTCTCGCGGTTGCTGTCCTGCGTGGTGTAGCGGCCGGCGGTGTCGATCAGCACCGCCTCCTCGGTGAACCACCAGTCGCAGTTGCGCGTGCCTCCGACCCCCTGGATCTTTGGCTGCCCAAGCTTGTCGGCCAGAGGGAAGCGCAAGCCCGAGTTGAGTAGGGCCGTGGTCTTGCCCGACCCGGGCGGGCCGATGAACACGTACCAGGGCAGTTCGTACAGGTGACTGCCGGGAGTAACCGCCTGCAGCCAGCCTGAGAACGTCCGACGTTTGTGGTCGGCGCGCTGCATCTTCTTCAGCATGCCGACCGCCTCCTGGAAGCGGGCGCGCAGGGTGGCGACTTCGGGGTCATCCTTCGGCGCGTCGCGCGCCGGCGCCGGTGCCAATCCCTCGAGCAGCTTGGTGTTGGATCGATGCGAGCGCCAAGCCCGCCAGGCCAGCCGGCCTACGAAGCCCAGCAGGATCAGGCCGATCAGCACGCCGCGCACCATTGTGCTGGCCAGCGGGACATAGCCGGCAAACGCCAGCAGCGGGCCACCGAACCAGATCAGCAGCGCCAGCGCCAGCAAGCCAAGGGCGATCAGCACCCAACGATTGAACAGCAGTCGCAGCAGCTTCTTCATCGACTGCGATATTCGTAGCGATCGCCGAGCAGCGGGTGGCTGGTCATTTCTTTTCGGCAGGAGCCGGCGTCGCGGCAGGCGCGTAAAGAACGATCTCGACGCGGCGATTGCGCGCCCGGCCTTCCGCGGTGTCGTTCGACGCGATCGGCTCCGAGTCGGCGCGACCCTCGTAGCTGAAACGGGAGCCGTTGGCGCTGAAGGAGGCAAGATCCTCGGCGACCGACTTGGCGCGTTCCCGCGACAGGTGCCAGTTCGACGGAAAACGTCCCGAGCGGTTCAGTGGCTGGTTGTCGGTATGACCTAACACGACGACCCGGCCCGGCACCTCCGCCAGCGCCCGCGCGATCCGATCCAGCAGTGGCAGATACTGATCCTCGACGGTGGCCGATCCGGATGCGAACAATCCGTCGCCGCGGATCGTGATTACGCTGGAGCGACTATCTTCCTTCAGGCCGACCAGCCCTTCGGCGATTTCGCGCTGCAGGAAGGTCGCCAGTCGCGGTTTCTGCACCGGCGCCGGTTCCGGTGGCGGGGGCCCCTTCACGCGAATCGCCTGGATTTGCCCGTACACGGGATCTGATGCCGCATTCAGCAGATAGCGCGCCAGCAGGTGGCCGCCCAGCAGCACCAGGCCGACCATCGCCATGCCGATCCACAGCGGTGCCGAGGTCCAGGCGGCCTTCTTTGGTGCGCTCTGTCCCTGCCAGTGCGGCGACAGGGCCCGTTCATATTCGCCGGCCTGCTTGCGCAGCAGTTCGGCGAGCCGCTGCCGGACCGCCTCGAGCTGCGACCGGCCGTCCTCGACGACGCGGTAGCGGCCCTCGAAGCCGAGCGCAAGGCAGGCGTACAGCAGCTCGAGCAGGTCGCGATTCGCCGCCGCGTTTTCGGCCAGGCGGGCGAGCAACTGGAAGAACTTCTCGCCGCCCCAGGTTTCGTTGTGAAACAGAACCAGCAGCGTCTGCTTCGCCCAGGCGCCCGAACTGCCCCACGGTGTCGAGGCGATGGTTTCATCGATCAGGGTAGCCAGCGCATAAGTCGCACCGCGAATCTTGTGCGATTCCACGCCGTTGGCGCGTGCCTGCTCTTCGAACTTGCGCAACGCCGCGACCAACTGTTCGCGAAGCCCCGCAACGTCAGGGTGGGAGGCACTCGTGCGCAGCTGTGGCACCAGCCTCAGCAAGGGGTTTGCTGCGGCCACCAGGGGATTCAGGCCGCTGGTGGCGTTGGCGAGTGGCGCGGCGCTGTCGAACCCCGTGACCGGCGAGTCCGGCAGGCGCGGCATGGCCTGCGCGCGCGCCCGGCCACCGGGGACGGGCACGATGATCGTTCGTTCCAGATCGGAGCTCTCAAAGGGGTCCTGGTTGGCCATTTTCGAAGTGAAGGACTGCTAACCCCTGATCGCCCAACATTCCAGCTCGAGCCCGGGAAAATCCCCCCCGACATGCAGCGCCAGTGCGCCCGACTTCTCGAGTTGCGCCCACAATTCTCCGCCGCGCTCGAGTTCAAAGTAGGCGAACCCGGCATTAAACGGAATCTGCCTCGGCGCCACCGGCAGGGCGTTCAGCGCAATTCCGGTCAGCTGCAGCGTGACCAGGTCGCGGATGCGTTCGGCGGGACCAAGCTTGACCTGGGCGGGAAAGCGCGTGCGCAGCGTTTCCATCGGCATCTGAGCCGAGGCCGCCAGGACGAAGCTCGCCGACTTCAGCAGATTCAGGTCGCGGATCATCGCCAGGCGCACGCCGTGGCTGCGCGCCTGCAGTTCGATCGGCACGGCGGTCTGCTCGAGAACCAGGCTGAGCAGCCGGCGCACTTCGTCGACCACCGGAGCGAAGGAGCCGCGCAAGTCATCCTGCCGGTAGGCGGAAAACTCGGCGACGCGCCGGCGAGGCGCGTCGAACGTGGCGAGATCTCCGGCCAGCGAAACCATCGACTGATAAAGCTGCTCGGGGTGCAGCGCAGGCTGCGCGGCGAGGTGAGCGAATACCGGCTCGTGGCGGTTGATCGCCTGCAGATTGAGCACCTCGGCGATCTCGGCCACCCCGCCGCGGCCGGGGTGAGCGAGCCGCTGGGCAAGAACCTCGCCCCGCTGATGCAGCAGGCCGAGGATCTGCTGCGCCATGGTCTGCAGTGGCGGCAGGGCGCCGATGCGCAGCGCCGGCGCCAGATAGTCGCGATGCAACACCACCGAGTTGTCGGCGCGGCGCTCGAGGACATGAGCCACGCCAAGGCAGACGAACCCATCGGTCCCGCGCCGACTCGGCAACAGCCGCAGCCGGAGGCGTCCGATCTGTACCGGAGCCCAGCGCTCGCCCGGCAGCGCGGTGTCGAGCACTTCGATTTCCTCGATGGCATGGCGCGCCATGCTGGCGGCATCGGGGTCATAGTCGAAGTCGATCGCATCGGTGCGCGCCAGCGGCAGCGCCAGCATGACCAGCTCGTCCTTCGCATCGGCCGGAACGTCCAGGGGCGGCGGCGCGGGGTCGACATGGGGAATATCGAATCCGGTGCCGTCGGGCAGCCTGCCCCGGGCCTTGACGAGCACCAGCTTGCCGAGTGCCAGCGCCGCCTCGTCAATCTCGAGCTCGGCGAAACCCCAGGACAGCGGCGCGTGCGTTGCCGTCTGCAGCGCAAGCAGGTGCTCGAAACGCCGCTCCTGCTGCTGCAGATGCTGGGGTTGAAGGAACAGGCCTTCGGTCCAGACGACCCGGCTGTGCGATGACATCGGTACGGCAGCCCTATGTCGAGAGTTTGGCGAAATCGACGCGCATGTCCTTGTATCGCTTCCAGCCCGGGTGCGCAACGGCCGATGTGGCCACTGATCGAATCAGGGCGCGGCGGGAATTATGCGCGGCGCCACTGGACTGTCACTTACCTTTCAGCGCAACGCGCGCAGCATCCAGCTGTACGACCACCGGCTGATCGCGCAGCGCCTCCACGGGGATCGAAAGCCGCCACTGCGACCGCTCGAGATCGCGATAACCGACCAGTACGCCAATGAATCGAACCTCCGGCGCGAGCTTGCGTTCCTGGGTGATGCGATCGCCCGGTTTGAGCACCATTTCGTCTCGAGCGACCAGTTCCGGGCCCAACGTCTCGCGTTCGCGATCGAACAGCGAGAAGAAGTCGGCGCGCTCGAAGTTGCTCAGTGACTTCAGCTCGAATAGCTTCAGCGCGACCGGCGAGGGGCGCCCGCGCTGATCGGGGTTCACGCTCGCGGCCGCCTCGATGGTGAGCTTGGCGACGACCGGTTTGGGACTAGACGCGCACCCGGCGACCTTGGCGGCGCCAATCACACAGGCAGCGGCAAGCAGCCCGCGTCGCGTCCATGTGTTCCTGCGGGTCAATGAGGTTTCGTTCATCGCTGGGGTCGGAGAAGCGAGTGGTAGACGACGAATCGGTCGAACGCCGGCAGGACCTGCCGATACTGTGCAGGGTGGTGGGCTCGGGGTCAAGCGACCGGTCAGCTGCCGCATGAGGGTGGCCGGGCAGCGGGAGGCTGGGTGCCCGTCGCGAGGCGGTCGTATGTAGCGCCGGAATTGGCTACCATGCCGGGATCAAGGCACCTCGCGGGCTGAACGTTTCGCAAGTATGGCGGCCGAGGATCAACCGACAACGGATCCGGACGCGACTCGGCTACTGCCGCGCGCCGAGCCGCAGAGCAGCCTGCCTGGCGGCACACGGTTGCGCGAGTTCGAAGTCGAACGCGTCGTCGGCGAAGGCGGATTCAGCATTGTCTACGCGGCGGTCGACGTCAATCTTCGCCGCCGGGTTGCCCTGAAGGAGTACATGCCGACGTCCCTGGCGCGCCGGCGCGACGACCGCACCGTGCAGCCGCGCAGCGAGCGCGACAGCGAAACTTTCGATCTCGGCCGGCGCAGCTTCATCAATGAGGCGCGTCTGTTGGCCCGCTTCGATCACCCGGCGCTGGTCAAAGTGCACCAGTTTTGGGAGGAAAACGGAACGGCATACATGGTGATGCCGCTGTACCAAGGTCGGACCTTGAAGCACTGGCTGAAGGAACTGGGCCGACCGCCGACGGAGGAAGAACTCAAGGATCTCATTGCACCGTTGCTCGAGGCGCTCGAGCATCTGCATGCCGAAAACGTGTTTCACCGAGACGTTGCGCCGGACAACATCCTCCTGCTTGACGACGGCAAGCCGGTACTTCTCGACTTCGGCGCGGCGCGCCAGGTACTCGCCGACTCGAACAAGGCGCTAACTGCGATCCTCAAGCCCAGCTATGCGCCGATCGAACAGTACGCGGACATGGCTCAGTTGCGCCAGGGCCCTTGGACCGACATCTACGCGTTGTGCGCCGTCCTGTACTTTGCGATGACGGGTGCTGCGCCGCCTTCGGCGGTTGCGCGATCGATCATCGACAAGATGGCGCCGGCGACGAAGGCCGGCGTCGACCGCTATTCGGCACCGTTCCTGCGCGCGATCGACGCCGGTCTCGCAGTCCGGCCCGAAGGCCGGCCGCAGTCCGTCAAACAGTTTCGTGAATTGGTGCTGCAGGGGGTGCCACCCACGTTGAGGCGATCGACGCAGCCGCAGGGCGTTGGTGAGGCATCCGACTCCGGCGTGAGTTGGCGAGGCCACGGGGGCCTTGCCGCCATCGGCGTCGGCTCGCTCGTCCTCGCTTGCGGTGTCGGCGTTTGGATCGCCTTGGCCTCACATGGCGCTGGCAAGCCGCCGGCAGCGACGTCTCCGGGTGAGGTCAAGGCTGAACCGCGGATTGAACCGGCAAACCCGGCAGCGAGGCCTCAGCCAGCGCCGCTGCCGCCTCAGACTGCGGATGCGATGTCTTCGGGCAAGACGGAGGCAACGGCGCCGATTTCCAAGGCGCTGCCGGCGGACCCGAGAGTCGACGGTCCGGCGTCGCGGCCAACCGTGACGGCGTCGCCGACGACGATCCCGATCTCGCCACCGCAGGCAACGCGAACCGAGCCGAAGAACACGGAGTACGCAGCGTCGGATCGGCGCCGGGTTGAACCGGCGCGGCGCGCGGAGAGTGAGTCGACAGGACGCACGGCGCACGAGGCTTCCGGCCGTGCCCGCTGCCTGCAGATCCTGCAACGGATGCAACTGGGTGAGCTGCCCAACGCAGAAGAGAAGGCCTATCTGAAGAAGGAGTGCACATGACAACGGTTGCTCGAGCCGCCGCACTGACTGTTGCCGCGATCGTTCTTGCCGGCTGTCAAACGCCGCCAACTGAGGCGCCGCCTCCGACCGCGCCGCCCCCGGCGCCTGTCGTGGCTGCGCCGCCCCCGCCGCCCCCACCCCCACCCCAGATCCGGGTCTTGCCGTTCGATGAAGCGGTGGAGGCCGCGGCGGGCACCCTATTTTCGGCTGCGGCGCAGCAGTCAACCGACCGGCGTGTTGTGGTCATTGACCCGCTGATCGATGCCGTGTCGGGAATGGAATCGACGCAGACGCGGGTGATGGAGAGACGGATCGTCGATCTTGTTAAGGCAAAGTTCCCGCAATTCGACGTGCAGCCGTTCACTGTGGCCAGCGTCTCCAAGCTTCCTATCGTGCTGGTGGGCACCTTCACGCCGATCGACGCCAAGAACCAGGTGCGCACGGCCCGCGAGCAGTTTCGAATCTGCCTGGCGCTGGCCGACATGAATAGCGGCAAGATCCTGTCGAAGGGCGTGGCCCGCTCACAACTCGAAGGCATCAATTCCACGCCGACTGCCTTCTATACCAACAGTCCGATGTGGAGCGGCGAAGACCCATCGATCACCAGCTACGTGCGCACCTGCCAAGGCACGAAGCCCGGCGATCCGATCGACCCGATCTACCTGCAACGCATTGCGACGGCGGCGCTGGTCAACGAAGCGATCGACCTGTTCGAGGCGCAGAACTATCGTGCCGCCCATGAACTGTTCAGAAGCGCGGCGCAGACGCCGGCGGGCCGGCAGCTTCGTGTGCTGAACGGATGGTTCCTGTCCAGTTGGAACCTGAGCCGCCGGGCGGAAGCGTCCGAAGCAGCGGGTCGGCTGGCAGAGTACGGACTCGAGCGCGGCAGCTTCTCGATGATGTTCCTCTTCCCGCCGGGCCGCGCCGAGTTCACTCCGGATCGCAAGGTCAGCGGAACCTATCCGGTGCTGCTGACCGAGATCGCACGCAAGACGGTGCCGACCAAGTCCTGCCTCGAGCTGATCGGCCATGCCAGTCGGTCGGGACCCGAACCGGTGAACGAACGACTGTCGCTGGAGCGCGCGAATTTCGTCAAGGGACAGCTCGAGAGAGCGTCACGACCGCTGGGCAGGCGGATGACGGTCGTCGGCGTCGGTTCGCGCGAGTGGATGATCGGCACCGGCAGCGACGACCTTGTCGATGCGCTCGACCGGCGGGTGCAGATCAAGGTCGCGGACTGCCCAGGCTGATCACGAGCCGACCGGCGCGCGGGCGGCCGCCAGTTCGTGGTGCGCGCGCCGCAGCAGTTCCTCGGTCGTCTCCCAGCCGATGCAGGCGTCGGTGATCGAGACACCGTACTTCAGCTGCGTTCTGTCGGCCGGGATCGGCTGTGCTCCGGCATGGATGTGGCTCTCCAGCATCATGCCGCGGATCGCCTGCGAACCCTCGCGGATCTGGTGCACGCAGTCCATGAACACCAGCGGCTGCAGCGAGGGATCCTTCAGCGAGTTGGCGTGCGAG
>Ga0316622_100002521_pt1 | contig 12712 bp, 8 predicted proteins | sample OWC_Aug_OW2_C1_D_FD_207646 | JGI IMG/M metagenome (GOLD analysis project Ga0316622, IMG submission 207646) | Wetland soil microbial communities from Old Woman Creek delta, Ohio, United States - OWC_Aug_OW2_C1_D5_C | ecosystem: Environmental > Terrestrial > Soil > Wetlands | place: USA: Ohio... | reverse complement strand
CGACTGCCACCAGGACCCGGTCGAATAGCTCTTCGCGCGGGGCCTTTGCTCCCTCGAAGGTGACGGCGAGGCCGTCGGCCCGCGGCTCGACCTGGCTCACCCGCGTGCCGGTGTGGGTCCCGGCGAGGGTCCTGGCGAGCCTTTTCTGAAGCGGACGTACCAGGTCGGCGTCGCAGCCGGGGAGCAGGCCGTCGGTCAGCTCGACCACCGTCACCCGGCTGCCCAGGGCCGCATAGACCGTCGCCATCTCCAGGCCGATGACCCCTCCCCCGACCACGAGGAGACGGCCCGGCACGTCCGGCAGCGCGAGGGCCCCGGTGGAGTCGATCACTCGGGGGTCGTCGGGGGGGAGGCCAGGCAGGCGCACGGGTTCCGAGCCCACGGCGATGATCGCGTGGTCGAAGGACAGCGTTCGCAGGCCCTGGGCGGTCGCCACTAGCAGCCGGTTGGCGGAGTAGAAGCGGCCCTCGCCGTGGATCACCTGGACCTTGCGCTGCTTGGCGAGCTGGGCCAGCCCGCCGGTGAGGCGTCCGACCACGCCGTCCTTCCACGCGCGGAGCTTGCCGAGGTCGACCTCGGCGGGGCCAAAGCTCACGCCGTGGGCGGCCATCTCCCGGGCGGCGCTGATCACCTCGGCGGTGTGCAGCAAGGCCTTGGACGGGATGCAGCCGACGTTCAGGCACACCCCCCCTAGGGTGGGGCCGCGCTCGACAATGGCCACCTGCTTGCCCAGGTCGGCGGCGCGGAAGGCGGCGGTGTAGCCGCCAGGCCCACCGCCCAGGACCAGCACCTCGACGTGCTGGTCGGGCTGGCCGGGTGTGCTGGAGACACGGGCCTCCCGGGGCAGAGCGGCCGGGGCGGCCGCCGCCGAGACCGGCTCGATGGGCTCAAGGGTGAGCACCGTCGAGCCCTCGGAGACCTTGTCCCCGACCTTCACCAGCACCTCGCGGACGACCCCCGCCTGGGGCGACGGGACCTCGAGGGTGGCCTTGTCGCTCTCCAGGGTGATGATGGAGCCCTCGGCCTCGACCCGTGCCCCGGGCTTCACCAGCACCTCGATCACGTCGACGTCCTTGAACTCGCCGATGTTCGGGACCTTGACCTCGACAATCGCAGTCATCAGGGGCTCCTCTGGCACTCCACCCTGGGCTTGTGAAGAGGCTGCCCACCCTTATCAATCCCTTCGTTGGTAGAGCCACGTCGCAAGGCGTGGTCCATCCCGGACCTCGTGGCGTTACTTGCGACGGTCGCACTGGCTTGGCGCAAGGGCTTCTTCACAGGCTCAGAGCAGCATCTGGCGGATGTCGGACAGGACGTTGCGCAGCGTGGCAGTGAAGCGTGCTGCCGCGGCACCGTCGATAACCCGGTGGTCGTAGGAGAGGGCGAGGGGCAGGATCAGGCGCGGGACGAATGCGCCATCCTGGTAGACGGCGCGCATGGCCGCCCGCGCGATCCCCAGGATGGCGACCTCCGGGGCGTTCACGATCGGCGTGAAGGCCGTCCCCCCGATCCCTCCCAGGCTGGAGATGCTGAAGGTCCCCCCCTGCATGTCGCTGGGGAGGAGCTTGCGCTCGCGCGCCCTCGCACTCAGCTCCCCGAGCTCGGCGGCGAGCTGGAACAGCCCCTTGCGATCGACATCCCGGACGACGGGCACGACCAGTCCCTCGGACGTGTCCACCGCAACCCCGATGTGGTAGTAGCGCTTGAGGACCAGGCTTTCCCCGCTCGGGTCGAGGGAGCTGTTGAGCTCGGGGTGCTCCTTGAGGGCGACCACGCCGGCCTTCATGAGGAAGGCGAGCAGGGTCAGCTTGACCCCCTGCTTGGCCAGCTTGTCGACCTGGGCCTTGCGGAAGTCCTCGAGCTCGGTGATGTCGACCTCGTCAAACTGGGTCACGTGGGGGATGGTGACCCAGGCCCGGTGCAGGTTTGCGGCCGACTTCTTCTTGATGCGCGAGAGGGGGCGCACCTCGATCTCGCCGAAGCGGGCGAAGTCGACCACGGGGGCCTCGGCGATCGCGACGCCAACGGCCGCGGTGGCGCCGGACCGGCTCATCACCTTCTTTACGAAGGCCTGGACGTCGTCCTTCAGGATCCGGCCCTTGGCACCCGTGCCCTCGACCTGGGTCAGGTCGACGCCGAGCTCTCGGGCAAGGCGCCGGACCGAAGGGCTGGCGTGGGGCTTGGGCCCGGCGACGGCGCGCTCCGCCGCCGTCAGCTCGGGCACAGGGGGGCGCGAGGGGGCGGGGGCCCCTGGCAGGGGTGGGGCCGGCGATGGTGCCCCGGGCTCCGCCGGACGCTGACCCACCTCGGCCGCTGCGGGTCGCTCGGCGGCGGGGGGGACGGGTGACGCTGCCGGTGCCTCGGCCCCCATCGGCTCGTCAACCTCCAGGGTCAGCACCGGGCCGCCCTTGGAGACCTTGTCGCCGACGCGCACGCGCAACTCGCGCACGACCCCGGCGTAGGGCGACGGGATCTCCATCGTCGCCTTGTCGCTTTCCAGGGTGATCAGGGAGTCGTCCGCCTTGACCCGGTCGCCCGGCTTGACCAGGACCTCGATGACGTCGACCTGATCGAAGTCCCCGATGTCCGGGATGAGCACCTCTTTCACGCGAGCCACTTCTTGCTCTCCTGGCCAGGCCTAGACGGTCAACGGGCTGGGCTTCTCGGGGTCGATCCCGTACTTGCGGATGGCCTCGCTCACTACCGCGGCGTCCAGCGCGCCTTCGTCGGCAAGGGCCTTCAAGGCGGCGAGGGCGACGTAGTGCCGGTCCACTTCGAAGAACCGGCGCAGCTTCACGCGCGTGTCGCTCCGTCCGAAGCCGTCGGTCCCCAGCACGTAGTAACGGCGCTGGATGCAGGGTCGGATCTGGTCGGCGTACGCGCGCATATAGTCGGTGGCGGCCACCACCGGGCCGTCGGTCGGCTCCAGGCAGCGCGCCACATAGCCCTGGCGCGGGGGTGCCTCGGGATGCAGCAGGTTCCAGCGCTGCACCTCATTCCCGTCCCGTCGCAGCTCGTTGAAGCTGGTGACGCTCCAGATGTCCGCCGCCACCCCGAAGTCGGCCTCGAGGAGCTCCGCGGCCGCGAGCACCTCGCGCAGGATCGAGCCGCTGCCAAGGAGCTGCACGCGGAGCCGGTGGCTGCCCGCGGACTCGCGCAGGCGGTACATGCCGCGCAGGATCCCCTCCCGAGCACCCACTGGCAGGGGCGGGTGCTCGTAGTTCTCGTTCATCACCGTGATGTAGTAAAAGACATTCTCCTGCTCCCGATACATGCGGCGCAGGCCGTCTTCGATGATCACGGCGAGCTCGTAGGCGTAGGTCGGGTCGTACGCGACGCAGTTCGGGATCGTCGAGGCGGCCAGGTGACTGTGTCCGTCCTGGTGCTGGAGGCCCTCTCCAGCCAGCGTCGTGCGACCCGCCGTCCCCCCCAGCAGGAAGCCCCGGACCTGCATGTCGCCCGCGGCCCAGGCCAGGTCGCCGATGCGCTGGAACCCGAACATCGAGTAAAAGATGTAGAACGGGATCATGTTGATCCCGTGGTTGGCATACGAAGTACCGGCAGCCATCCAGGAGGCGAAGGCGCCGGCCTCGTTGATCCCCTCCTCCAGGATCTGGCCGTTCTTCTCCTCGCGGTAGTACATCACCTGATCCGAGTCGACTGGCTCGTAGAGCTGGCCCTTGGAGGAGTAGATCCCGAGCTGGCGGAACATCCCCTCCATGCCGAAGGTGCGTGCCTCGTCCGGCACGATCGGCACGATGTGCTTGCCGATCCCATGGTCGCGCACGAGTGCGGAGAGGACCCGCACGAAGGCCATCGTCGTGGACATCTTGCGACCTTCGCTGCCCTTGGTGACGAAGTCGAGCGAGGCCAGGTCGGGGACCTCGATCGGGGCCGCGGTCTCGACGCGGACCGGGAGATAGCCGCCCAGGGCCTCGCGGCGCTCGCGCAGGTAGCGGATCTCCGGACTGTCCTCGGCGGGCTTGAAGAACGGTGCCTCGGCGATCAGGTCGTCGGGGATGGGGATGTTGAAGCGGTCCCGGAAGGCCTTGAGGGCCGCCTCGCCCATCTTCTTCTGCTGGTGGGTGACGTTCTGTCCCTCACCGGCCTCGCCCATCCCGTATCCCTTCACGGTCTTCGCCAGGATCACGGTCGGCTGGCCGACGTGCTTCGCCGCCGCCGCGTAGGCGGCGTACACCTTGTGCGGGTCGTGGCCGCCGCGATTCAGGCGCCAGATGTCCTCGTCGGTCATGTCGGCGACCATCGCCTTGAGCTCCGGGTACTTCCCGAAGAAGTGCTCGCGCGTGTAGGCGCCGCCCCTTGCCTTGTACGCCTGGTACTCGCCGTCCACGCACTCCTCCATGCGCCTGAGCAGCAGTCCCTGCTTGTCGCGTGCAAACAGCGGGTCCCAGTACGAGCCCCAGATCACCTTGATGACGTTCCAGCCGGCACCCCGAAACACGGCCTCGAGCTCCTGGATGATCTTGCCGTTGCCCCGCACCGGGCCGTCGAGGCGCTGGAGGTTGCAGTTGATCACATAGACCAGGTTGTCGAGCCCCTCGCGCGCGGCGAGCGAGATCGCCCCGAGCGACTCGGGCTCGTCCATCTCCCCGTCGCCCAGGAAGGCCCACACCTTGCGTCCGTTCGCGTCGAGGATCCCGCGGTCGTGCAGGTAGCGCATGAAGCGGGCCTGGTAGATCGCCATCAGCGGGGAGAGCCCCATCGAGACGGTGGGAAACTGCCAGAAGCCGGGCATCAGCCACGGGTGGGGGTAGGAGGAGAGCCCACCGCCGTCGACCTCCTGCCGAAATCGCTTGAGCTGCTCCTCGGTGATCCGCCCCTCCAGGTAGGCGCGCGCGTAGATGCCTGGGGCCGAGTGGCCCTGGAAGAACACGAGGTCGCCGCCGTGGCCGTCGCTGCGGGCGTGGAAGAAGTGGTTGAAGCCCACGTCGAAGAGCGTGGCTACGGAGGCGAAGCTCGCAATGTGTCCGCCGAGCTCGCTCGTGACCCGATTGGCGCGGACCACCATCGCCATGGCATTCCAGCGGATGAACGCCTTGATGCGGCGCTCGAGGGCGGGGTCACCAGGATTGCGCTCCTGGAGGTGGACGGGGATGGTGTTGACGTAGGCCGTGTTCGCCGAGTACGGGAGGTAGGCCCCCGAGCGCCGGGCCTTGTCGACGAGGCGCTCGAGCAGGTAATGAGCGCGCTCGGGGCCCTCCCGATCAAGTACGGTATCCAGGGCGTCGAGCCACTCCTGGGTCTCCTGGGGGTCGGTGTCGACGTGCGATGCCATGAGGCGTCCTCAACTGGGTAGGCGGGCCGAGAAGACGTAGCGATCAGGCGGGGCCGTGCACCTTGCGGTCTGTGGGCCTCACCCCACGGACTCGAGCGTGTTGGATTATACCGAAACGGGCTCGCGGCCAAGGCGCGGGGCAAGGCTGGTCAGCGCTGCCGGAGAGAGCGTGCGACTGGGCTCGGGCCAGCCGAACGAAGAGGGGGGGTGTACGGAGCTCCGCACACCCCCCTGGCCCGAGACAGGACGGGCTCGATGGACCGTCTGAGGTTATGGCTCGCCTAGAAGGGATGCCCCGGCGGCACCGGCAGGCTCGCGGGCGCCAACGGATTCTGCGGGGCGGAGGCGAAACGTTCGTCGGCCGCCTGCCGCGAGGCGCTCAGCTGGCGCTCGGCGTCCTCGAGGCGCGCCTTGAGCTCGGCCGCCTTGGCGTCGAAGTACGCCTTGGTCGCGTTGCGGTCGCCCGAGAGCACCCGCTCGCGTACCTCGTCGCTCATGCGCGCGGTCTCCTCGCGCAGGGCATCGCCCTGCTTACGGACCTCGTCGAGCGACACGGTATCGGCCACGCTCGCGGCGCGGATGCTGTCCTTGTGGAAGCGCTGGAAGTCCTCGGCACGCTTACGCTCCAGCTCGATCGCGGCGACCCAGGCGCGCTGGGCCTGCTCGATGGAGGTCTGCAGGAAGCGACCGTACTGCTCGGCCGATGCCTTCAGCTGGTCAGCGTCGAGCGCGACCGGGGCGACCGGATAGATCGGCACTACCGGATACACCGGCGTTAGCACCGCCGTCTCGGCGGCCGCGACCGCGGAGACCCCAAGGATGGCGGCAGCAAGCAGCGTCTTCGTCGTTTTCATGGTCTTCTCCAAAGGTTCATGGTCAGCTGGTGTTGAGTGTCCCTGAGGACCCTCACCCAAGCGCGCCGCTTGGGTCAGGGACCTCGGGCGTTGCGGGGAACGGACCGCGTGTCCCCCGCAACGCCCTCGGGGGTGTTACTTGCTCTCGGCGGTCGCCGGGGCAACGGGCGCCGCGTACGGGGCAACCCCGTAGGGCACACCGTAGCCACCCGGGTAGCCGTACGGGCCGCCCCAGCCCGGATAGCCGCCGTAGTAGCCGCCATAGGGGTAGCCGCCCCCATACCCGCCCCCATACGGATAGCCGTAGCCAGAGCCGCGGCCCCAGCCGCGCGAGGAGAAGTTGGCGTCGACATCACCGAACATGTCGGTCAGCCCGCTGAAGGGCCCGCCGCCGTAACCACCGGGGCCGCCGCCCCAGGGGCCGCCGCCCCACCAGGCGTGCGCAGAGGTGGCGGAGGCAGCAACGACGGCGACGGCAGCGAGCGTTTTTGCTATGGTCTTCACGTTAAAATCTCCAGGGTGTTGTGGTCTTCCGGGTGTCTCGAGGTCCGTGCAGCTCCTCGATGAGCATTAGTATATTAGCTGCTTCGAATATTTAAAATCACTTATATTTATAGCTGCCATTAGTTCTGCTGATTGTCTCGAGGCTTGCCTTGGCCCCCTTGCCAACCTCACTCCGCCTCATCGCCCCCGATGACTGGCACGTCCACCTGCGCGACGGTGAGGTGCTGGCCCACGTCGTCGGCGACACGGCACGCCAGTTCAGGCGGGCCGTGGTGATGCCGAACCTCGTCCCGCCCATCACGACGACGGCGATGGCCCTTGCGTACCGGGACCGCATCCTGAGCGCACTCCCGCAGCCAGGTGCTTTCGAGCCGCTGATGACGCTTTACCTCACCGACTCCACGTCGGCGGCGGGGATCACGCGCGCGGCGGAGAGCGGTGCGGTGCGCGCCGTGAAGCTCTATCCGGCGGGTGCGACGACCCATGCGGATGCTGGCGTCACCGACCTGGAGCGCCTCTACCCCGTGCTGGAGGCGATGGCGCGCGCGGGACTGCCGCTTCTCGTGCACGGCGAGGAGACCGACCCTGCCGTAGACGTCTTTGACCGCGAGCGTGTGTTCATCGACCGGCAACTGGCCCCGCTGGTCGATCGCATGCCCGGCCTCAAGGTCGTGCTCGAGCACGTGAGCACTCATGAGGGGGTTGAATTCGTGAAGGCCGGTCCGCCGACCCTGGCGGCGACCGTGACCGCCCATCACCTGCTCATTAACCGCAACGCGGTCCTTGCCGGCGGGATCCAGCCCCATCACTACTGCTTGCCCGTGGTCAAGAGGGAGGAGGACCGGCTTGCCCTGCTTGCCGCGGTTGCCTCCGGTCACCCGCGCTTCTTTCTCGGCACGGACAGCGCACCCCATGCCAGGTCGCGCAAGGAGTCACCGCGGGGACCGGCCGGGATCTACACGGCCCACGCGGCGCTCGAGCTCTACGCCGAGGCCTTCGAGGAGGCCGCTGCGCTCGACCGACTTGAGGCCTTCGCCAGCGTGAACGGGCCGGCGTTCTATGGTCTGGCGCGCAATGAGGGCCACGCGACGCTCGTGCGCGAGGCGAATGCCGTCCCACGGTCGCTGCCCCTGGGTGAGGAGGGCGAGCTCGTCCCATTCCGCGCCGGAGAGATCCTCGCCTGGAGGCTCGCCGGGTGACGCTGGACGGTGCGCCGGGGACGCCGATCGCGTCGCGCTTCCGCGGCTACCTCCCGGTAGTGGTCGACGTCGAGACTGCGGGCTTCGACGCCGAGCGGCACGCGCTCCTGGAGGTGGCCATCGTCACCCTGGCGGTGGGCACGGACGGCCGCTGGGGGTGTGAGCAGACCCACCATGCCCATGTCGAGCCTTTTCCCGGGGCCGAGCTCGATGCCGACGCCCTGAAGTTCAACCGGATCGACCCCTACCACCCCTTCCGCTTCGCGCTATCGGAGCGTGAGGCGCTCGAGCAGCTGTTCCGCCCGGTACGCCGGGCGGTCCGGGCGGGGGGCTGCACGCGGGCGGTGCTGGTCGGGCACAACCCATCCTTCGACCTTGGCTTCGTCAACGCGGCGGCGCGGCGCAGCGGCGTGAAGCGAAATCCCTTCCACCCCTTCACCACGTTCGACACGGCCACCCTCGGGGGTCTCGCCTTCGGGCAGACAGTCCTGGCCAGGGTGGTGCAGGCGGCCGGCCTAGCCTGGGACGAGCGTGAGGCCCACTCGGCGATCTACGACGCCGAGCGCACGGCCGAGCTGTTCTGCGCCGTCGTGAACCTGTGGGACGAGCGGGCAGGGCCGGGAATGCCGTAAATTCAGCCGATGCCGAACGACCGCCCACTACTGCCCCCAAGCCGGGAGAAGGGCGCCGCGAAGCTCGCCCGTCTGCCCGGGCGCGCCGAGACGAAGGTGCCCCCCGCGGCCCGTAAGCCCCCGTGGATCCGGGTGCGAGCGCCCACCGGGCCGGCGGTGCAGCGCATGAAGACGCTGTTGCGTGAGCAGCGGCTGCACACGGTCTGCGAGGAGGCCTCCTGCCCGAACCTGGGCGAGTGCTTCGCCCACGGCAGCGCGACCTTCCTGATCATGGGGGACGTCTGCACCCGCCGTTGCCCGTTCTGCGACGTCGCCCACGGGCGCCCGGCGCCGCTCGACCCCGACGAGCCTGACCAGCTCGCCGCGGCCGTCGCGCGCCTGGGATTGCGCCATGTCGTCGTGACCTCCGTCGACCGGGACGACCTGCGCGACGGTGGGGCCGGTCACTTCGTGGCCTGCATCAAGGCCGTCCGGCAGCACGCGCCGGCCACCCGCATCGAGGTCCTGGTGCCTGACTTCCGGGGGCGCCTGGAGCGCGCCCTCACGACCCTTGCCGAGGCCCCACCCGATGTGTTCAACCACAACCTGGAGACGGTGCCCCGCCTTTACCGGTCCGTCCGGCCTGGCGCCAGCTACGCCGGGTCCTTGCACCTGCTGAGCGCGTTCAGGGACTGGCATCCGGACGTGCCGACCAAATCGGGGCTGATGCTGGGGTTGGGTGAGACCCTGGACGAGGTGAGGGCGGTCCTCGCCGACCTGCGCGCGCACAGGGTCGAGATGCTCACCCTCGGGCAATACTTGCAGCCGACCCGCCATCACCTGCCAGTCACGCGCTTCCTCGCGCCCGAGGAGTTCACCGCGCTGGGCGAGGACGCGCGTGGCATGGGGTTTCGTAGCGTCGCGAGCGGCGCCCTCGTCCGATCGTCATACCACGCCGACTGCCAGGCTGCCGGCGAGACGGTCGGCGGCTGAGAGGCGCGAATAATGTCCCCTCTCCCTCCGTAAACCCGTGGCCCCTGCGGTGGTAGAGGCTCACTAAGGGCTCTGCAAGCAACGCCACCTGTTCCGGGCTGGGTCCCGCACCGGCTGTGGTAATGGCGTTATCAAGAGCGGCTTAGGGAAGCCATATCGCCGGGGTCGGCTCTGCGGGACCGTGTGCCGCCAGGACGGCGGCACACGAGCCTCCAGGGACGGATTCACGGCGTGTCCCGCGAAGCCGGACCCTGGCCCGCGTCACGGCGGTCCCATGGTCAGTGAGGATCCACGCCCCGCGCTGGACGCCACTGACACGCCGCCCAGCGGTCCTCACTCCGCGGGCGCTGGCCTTTCCCCCTCCGGGGTCCGGGCCTCGACCCGAGACTGGATCGCACCGGCGGCGAGGCGCGTGCGCACGCGCTCGCCGACCTCGACCTCGGCCGCAGAGCGCACGACGGAGTCGTCCCGCTCCCGCGTCACGATGGCGTATCCGCGCGCAAGCGTCGCGCGCGGGCCCACGGCCTCGAGGGCGCGGGTGAGGGTCTCGAGCCGGGTGCGCCGCCGTTCCTGGAGCCTGTGCCAGGCGAGCCCCAGGCGCTGGACGGCCTGTTGGCCTCGGATCCTCAGCGCCGTCAGCCGCCCGCGGGGGCTCTGCCGCTCGAGGCGGGCCGCGAGGGTGGCCAGGCGGGCGCGGCGCCCGGAGATGGGCTGGCGAAGTGCGGCCACTAGGCGCAGGGCAAGCCCGTCAAGGCGTTGGCCCAGCTCTCGAGCCCGGCGCAGTGGCGGGGGCAGGCGGCGCGACAGCCAGCCGAGGCGCTCGCGCTCGCGGCGTACCCGCGCGCCCATCACCGTGCGCAGCCTCGCGGCGAGCCGCTCCAGGCGCGGGCGCCAGTGCTCGCGGTCGGGGCTCACCGACTCCGCGGCGGCCGAGGGTGTGGGTGCCCGGAGGTCGGCGACGAAATCGGCGATTGTGACGTCCACCTCATGGCCCACGCCGGTCACTAGCGGCAGCGGGCAGGCGGCGATGGCCCGGGCGACCACCTCCTCGTTGAAGGGCTGCAGGTCTTCGAGCGACCCGCCCCCTCGGGCCAGGATCAGGACATCGCACTCGGCGCGCTCGCCGGCGAGGCGGATGGCGCCGGCGATCTGGGGCGCGGCGTCGGCCCCCTGCACCGGGACCGGGTAGATGAGCACCGGGATCGACGGGAAGCGTCGGCCGAGGACCTGCAGGATGTCGTGGACGGCGGCCCCGCTCGGCGAGGTGAGCACCCCGATGCGGCGCGGGAAGGCCGGCAGCGCTCGCTTGCGGGCAGCGTCGAGCAGCCCCTCGGCGAGCAGCCGCTGCTTGAGCTCCTCGAAGGCCCTGCGCAGGTCTCCCGCCCCGTAGTCCTCGAGAAACTCCACCAGAAGCTGGAAGTCGCCCCGGGCCGTGTAGAGGCTTGGCCGGGCGCGCACCAGCACCTTCTGCCCGTCGCGCGGGGGGCTTGTCACGAGGCGGGCCTGGCTGCGGAACAGGGCGCAGCGCACCTGGCTCGACCCGTCCTTCAGGGTGAAGTAGAGGTGTCCGGAGGGTGGGCGCGAGAGGTTGGAGACCTCGCCCTCGACCCACAGGGAGGGAAAGGTCAGCTCGAGCAGGTCACGGGCCTCCTGATTGAGACGCGTGACCGTGTAGACGTCCCGGAAGCCCCGGAGGCCGGGCTCGGCAGCTGCCTGGGCGGTAGGCTCTGGCGGTTGGGGACTCATGCTCACAAAGGGGTGGGCGCCCGCGGCAGCGGTGCGCAGGCGGGCCGGCACCCTACCGGTTTACCCCACCCCGGTCAAACCCTATACTCGCCGGCTTAACCTTGGCCAATCAGCGCCCAGCCGCCATGCGGATCGTAAAGGAAGCGCTTACCTTCGACGACGTCCTGCTTGTCCCCGCCCACTCGAGCGTCCTCCCGAACGAGGTCAGTCTCGCGACCCGCCTGACCCGCGGGATCGCCCTCAACGTGCCGCTCATCTCGGCGGCCATGGACACGGTCACCGAGGCTCGGCTTGCAATCGCGATGGCCCAGGAGGGCGGGCTCGGCATCATCCACAAGAACATGAGCGCGGAGGAGCAGGCCCGGCAGGTCCGCCAGGTGAAGAAGTTCGAGAGCGGCGTGATCAAGGACCCGATCACGGTGACGCCGGACACCAGCGTGCGTCAGGTGATGGAGATCACGCGCAGCCACAACATATCGGGCGTGCCGGTGGTCGACGGCGACACGCTTGTGGGGATCGTGACCAGCCGGGACCTGCGCTTCGAGACCCGTTACGATCAGCCGGTCAGCACCGTGATGACACCCAAGGACCGGTTGGTCACGGTGCGCGAGGGCGCGGATCGCGCCGAGATCATCGGTCTCCTGCACAAGCACCGGATCGAGAAGGTGCTGGTGGTGAACGGCGGGTTTCAGCTGCGCGGCCTCATCACCGTCAAGGACATTCAGAAGGCCACGGAATTCCCGATCGCCTGCAAGGACGAGCTCGGTCGCCTGCGCGTGGGCGCGGCCATCGGCACGGGCGCGGGCACCGATGAAAGGGTCGCGGCGCTGGTGGAGGCCGGCGTCGACGTGATCGTGGTCGATACGGCCCACGGTCACTCGCAGAACGTGCTCAACCGGGTCCTGTGGGTGAAGGGACAGTACCCGCAGGTCCAGGTGGTCGGTGGCAACATCGCCACCGGCGATGCGGCGCGCGCGCTCGCCGACGCCGGCGCCGACGCGGTCAAGGTCGGGATCGGGCCCGGCTCGATCTGCACGACCCGCATCGTCGCCGGCGTAGGGGTTCCGCAGATCACCGCGGTGGCGGACGTCGCCGAGGCCCTGGCGGGGACGGACGTTCCGGTCATTGCCGACGGCGGCATCCGCTACTCCGGCGACATCGCCAAGGCCCTCGCCGCCGGCGCGCACTGCGTCATGATCGGCGGCTTGTTTGCCGGCACCGAGGAGTCGCCCGGCGAGGTGGAGCTCTACCAGGGCCGCTCGTACAAGTCGTACCGCGGCATGGGGTCCCTCGGGGCGATGGCCCAGCGCGAGGGCTCGAGCGATCGCTACTTCCAGGAAGCCACCACGGAGCGCGAGAAGCTCGTGCCGGAGGGCATCGAGGGGCGCGTGCCCTACAAGGGGCCGGTCGCGGCCATCGTGCACCAGCTCCTGGGGGGGGTGCGTGCAAGCATGGGGTATACCGGCTGCCGGGACATCGCGGATCTGCGCAGCCGCCCTGGCTTCGTGC
>Ga0316622_100002519_pt1 | contig 12713 bp, 15 predicted proteins | sample OWC_Aug_OW2_C1_D_FD_207646 | JGI IMG/M metagenome (GOLD analysis project Ga0316622, IMG submission 207646) | Wetland soil microbial communities from Old Woman Creek delta, Ohio, United States - OWC_Aug_OW2_C1_D5_C | ecosystem: Environmental > Terrestrial > Soil > Wetlands | place: USA: Ohio... | reverse complement strand
CCTGAACGAGATCTGCCAGAGGACATCCCCCAGTCTCGTCTTTCCAGTATCAGAACCCCCTCGCGGACATATTATCGGGAATATTGGCACTTTCTCGCGCAACCAACCGCTCATCACGCACAAGACAACAAGCGAGACCAGGTCGGGGTCATTCTCTGACCACTTGTTCACGAACTCGACAAGTTCCCCGTAGAGCTTCTCCTCGCTCTCGTAATCGCGAATGCCAGACGGGAGTAGAATCTTCTTCTTCAACAGGAGATCGTCTTTGATGGGGAATAGTCTCCGCTCTCCATCGTGCCAATCATAAACGATCTCCCAATTGGTTGTCCCACTCGGAATCTTAGCGGGGTCTCCCCAAACAATGAACGCGGGAGAATCACCCATCAAGATTTCGTCAATGATTGTCCCGTCTTTCAGAATTTCTCCAGGAGTCTCCAAAGGACCTTTCGACTTGTCCATCTTGAAGAGTTCGGGGAGCAACTCCGCAATCATGACATCGACCCAGGTCTCGAACTGGTCTTGAGTGAACCACCACTCCGAAGCAATTCCCTGAATGTAGATAGATTGGTCGCTCTTGATTCTCTGCGAGAACTCCGCGTGTATTTCATCTGTCGAAAGACCCTGAGCTTTGAGTTCGTTGACCCTTTTGACGAGGAGTCTGCGAAGCAACCGCTTTGACATCGCGTCCATCTAGCTCCCCCTCGTCTTGGCCAGATGAGCCAACCAACACTCCCGACAGATCCTCGGTCCAGTCCGTCTCATGCTAGGCCGATACTCTCCGCACCAGTCGCACTTGAACGGGCCGTTTGCGCGTTTTCTGGCCTGGGAGAGCGCGTCTAGTCTCTCAGAGGATACTTGACTAGGGTCGTCCTGGGTTTGTGATTCCTCAGGCAATCTGCGCTTACGATTCTCGACCGTGCTCCTCATTCATCTCCTCTCCTTCGCGAATCCAGAGCTTTGACGCTGAGACGTGCTTGTGGACGATCTGAACATCAGGTCTCTTGTTCAGGAGTTTCTCCAGGTCGTCCATGAACAATCTCAAGACAACAATGTCCCCTCGAAGGACCAGGCCCAGGTTCGCTTTCAATTCGGTCATGTCGTGCATTTTCTCGAAACTTCTATATGCCGTGAGAACTATTCGTGAATAGCTATCCATGTTGTGAGTTCCCTAGCTCACAGACATGAAAAGGTGGTCGTGGAAATGAATGAAAGAAGAAAAGAGATTCTTGACTCTCTGGACAATTTCCTAGAGACATGGACAGAGAGCAAACCGAAGGTTCTCACAAGTACCGATATCGCTGAGCTGGGTACGTTTGTCCGAAAGAATATGCTCGGACAAAGTCTGAATGACCGAGAGAGAAAGATGAAGAGCTACATCCATTTGAAACTAGCTGGAGCATTGGCCGACATCGAGCGCATGATTGACTACGGGTTCATTGGAAAGAATCCGACCAGATGGAATCCTAAGCATGAGGACTACAAGAAAGGGAAAGACCGAGACATCTGGAATATCAATACCTGGAGCGAAGACTTCCCAATCAAGCGAGTGTGTAAGCTCGTCAATTGCCTAGCTGAGATCTACGGAGACAGCTACGCTATCCCTCTGCTTACAGCAATCCAGGACGGATTGGGCAAACGACCTGAGAACTACGAGCTGGTCGTTGAGGTCCGCGCCACGAAGTACTCGAAGTATTGGCCAGGTGGCTTCGTCTAGTTGCGGACGGTTCGGACACACTCGGACACTACATCTTGACGCTGTCGAAGCGTTGTCCGCGAAGTATCCGCAGGTTATCGCTAGGCTATCGCTAGGTTATCGCTAGGTTATCGCTAGGCTATCGCTAGGTTATCCGTAGTTTGTCCCATCTAGCGCGTAACAGTCTAGTGTCCGCAACCGCCCGAAGTGTCCGAATCCTCGGAAAAGACCATAGGGATGTGGCATGCTTTGACACAGATTGCTTATACCTGAAATCACAATTGTCTCTGGTGAGGGTGTTAGGAAATGATGAGGATATGCAATAGACGCAAGATCCTAATCGTGGCCGTAGCTGCGATATTGATCCTCAGTCCTCTCGTTGCCTACCTATTTCTGACCTCAGCTACTGATTCGACTCCGAGGAGTCCAGCATCTTTCACCGATCACGAGGCGGGAATCGCTTTCATCGGTGACCCAGTCATACAGTATAATCCAGAACGCGGGGTCATGTCTTTTGATATCAGAGTCGTGAACAATGGCAATCTGTTCGATGAAGCAACGATTGTATGTTGGGTTTTCGACACTCAGGGTAGCCACAGCGAGGTAAGGGTGAATGTTGGGCTTACCCCAGGGGAGGTCAGCGACTACCACATAGAGGTCAACTGTGAATACAAATCCGATTCAGGTTATGGAATCGAAATCGAGTCCTGAAGGTCTGAGAAAGGAAAGGGGTTTGGTTCCTGTGCCAAAACCCCCGGATTGACCTCAGATTCCTGAGATACTGGCTCGGAAAAGTGTTGGACCCCACAGGGTCCATTTAAATTCTATTGTTTAGATAATGATTGCTCGGAAAAGACCATAGGGGAGGAACACCGATGAGGCATCGGGGAAATGGTCATGAAGAATGTGCGGATTGCCCTTGCGATCTCGGTCCTCAGTGTCTTGGTAATAGCGTCAATCATAGTGGTTCCAGGCTATTCCTCAGCCACTGAATACCAAGGAACCTCCCCGTTGTTCGCCCCTGGTACTTCATGGAGTCTCGGTGCTGGATTCTGCGGCATAGGCACAATTATCAAATGGCAATGGACAACATCCGACTCTCTCAGCTTTCACCTCGCCTACACTGATGACACTGGAACACATAGCCTCTATGGGTTTTCGAGCAGCGATGGTTATGTGGTCACTACCACTGCACATTATGGGTTGTACTGGTACAACAACAACTACTTCTTCAGTGCCAGTGTCAACTATGATGTCGAAGTCTTCGGACCGTCATTGACGATCACGACACCAACCGATGATGCCTACCTGAACTCAACAACGATCAGCGTTCAGGGAACATTCGATGGATACGCAGATGGAGTGCTTGTTGGGCATGATGCCCTACATTTGCACAAGGCAGCAATTGTGGGCACCAATTGGGGATTGGACAATCTCGCCTTGAGTGAAGGTCAGAACACAATATTGGTTCGTAGCTACTACCTCCTAGACTATGCTGGAACAAAGAATCAAACGCTGGACAAGACAATCCAAGTCATCCTCGATACCGTTCCTCCAGACCTGCAGATCCTCCAGCCAACTTCTTACTCCTACGAGCAAGAACAGGTAGAGGTATCTTGGCAGTGCTCCGATGAATCGGGAATACTGACGAAAGAGGTCAAATTCGATGCACTTGCATGGCAGACAGTGACTGCAGACAGCCTCCAAACTGAGCTATCGAATGGCGCCCATATCCTTAAAATCCGAATAACTGACATCGCAGGAAATGCGGCTATCAAGGACACATGGTTCACTGTTGATTCAACCTTGCCGACAGTCATCATAACCGCACCTGATGTGAACGCCAAAATCAGCAAGGATACCGTCACGGTGACTTGGACTGGACTCGATACACTGTCAGGAATTGACCACTATGAAGTGCAGATAACTGGTGGGCAATGGGTGAATGTCGGTACAGCAACAAGTCATGAGTTTACTGGACTTGACGACAGGTGGTACAGTGTCACGGTCAAGGCTGTGGACCGCTCCGACAATGAGGACACTGCGACAATCGGATTTGGCATCTACACGAGCATCTGGGATCAGAATGGTCCGTATCATGGCATTCCTCTATACGCTCTCGTGATAGGAATCGTGATACTGGCGTTCCTCGGATATTTTCTGATTCAGAGGCACAACAAGAAGTCAAGTTCTCCGCCTGAGAAAGAGAAAGGGGACTGAACCCATGAATAGGTCTTGCACAGAGGAAATCTGCTACAAGCGTCTGTGCGAGATTCGTCAAAAGGCAACAGGCAAATGCCTACAGTATTACTACTAGTCAAGAGGGAAATGATACTTCGACCTCGGAAAAGACCATAGGGGAGGAAAGGCGATTCCGACCCGGTGAATAGTTGTGGTGGACATACTACAGGTGCTGGAAGGGGCGACATATGCGGCATTCATCGTGGGTGCTATCGTTGCGGTCTTCGAACTGCGATCGATATCAAGAGACAGGAGAGCTGAGCTGCTGATACGAAGTCAGGAGATGTTCTGCTCTCGCGATATGGAGCAAGCGGCCGTCAATGCGGTGATAGCTGATATGCAACCGGGCAAAGTGGCGGACGTCGACGCGAAGATGATCGCAGATTATTTCGAATTCCTGGGGGCAATGGCGAGGACCAAGCTTGGGGACAAAGACATAGTCGGATACATAATGAGTCACGAAGCGATGTGGGAGTGGATGCACCCCTGGATTTTGTCTTGGGAAGAGCGTGTTGGGGAAGGTAGGTTCCCGAATTTCGAATGGATGGCAAACGAGGAGAGAAAGAAGAGACTAGCTGCAGAACAGAGAGCGAAAGCAGCGTAAGTCTCGCCTCGGAAAAGACCTTAGGGGAGGAAGGCGATGGCGTTCATCAGGAGAAAATGGCAACATTGGGCAGAGCCACACTCTTGGTACTAGTCAGCTTGGTCATTCTGATTGTGGGAATCCTCATGATAGGAGATTCTGAGCGCACCATACGCGACTTCTACGGATCTCATGTCTGGTGGGAACCAAATGGGCTCAGACTTGGCATCTTCATCACGATAATGGGCACTCTAGCACTCGCAGGGTCAACCAAGGTACTCTCAGTTGCCTGGAACAAAGACATACAAGAATCCAGGCAGAAGTGGAAAGTCGAGCGTTCGCCGCCTGAAACACCGAAGCAGTGACAAAAGGAAAGGGGTTTGAGCCGAGCTTCAAATCCGCCTGATTGACGCTTCTTCCCCAACTACTGGCTATCGAAAGGTAAGAACCCCACAGGGTCCACCATGATTCTCGGAAAAGACCATAGGGAAGGATGGCACATTCACGCCATCATGTTTGGACTCGGCCCTTCTTTGACCGTCGGGGGTGCGGTCGGCTACTTGGTCGCCACTGTGGTCTATGCACTGATCTGGTGGCTCATGAGAAGAAGGAATTATGACCTGAAATTGCGCTACGAAGGTCTGGTCATATTCGCAGTAGTCTGGCTTTTCTCTATGTTCCTTTTCGTGACGCTCCTAGACTGATTTGGGAAGAAGCTCGCCGAGCTTCAGTTTCGCCTAATTGACGATCCTTCCCGGACTGCTGGCCAGAGCCAGGCATGAATCCCATAGAGTTCACCATGATTCTCCGAGAAGACCATAGGGAGGCATTCCAGGAGAATCGATTCGTCTCCAAGATGTGAACAGAGGACGATGTCGTCCCTAAGTCAATTCATTTCTGACTCCTACATATTCTGACGTAAACCACGACGCTCGCTGCAATGACAATCACTACGATCACCGCAGCCACTACATATACCCCCCCGCCCTGCTGCGCTTTCTCGGTGAGGTCAGGGTCCAGAGTTAGGACGGCTCCTAGGAACGCTTTTGTTATTTCGACCATCTGAGGCTCCGAGAGGGTGCTCGCAATGTCCTCGGCGTTGTGGTAGTAGGGATTCATCGGGATGTGGGTCACGTGGTTCAACCATTCAGTCGCGAGGAGGCTGGGATAGTCAGCATGCCAGAACGGTGAGTGGTCGCTGTAGGAAATTTGGGGATCGTTGACTGTGTCGATTTGGAGGTCCAGAGAAAGGTCTTCTGTGGCGTTCTGAACCGCGACGAAAAGGGTGTCGGTGTCAGAGTTCGTTATGAGGGTGCACACGTTCTGAGGCCATGGTCTGTATCCGATCATGTCGAAGATGGCGGTTCCCTCGAAAGTGATACCTCTGGCCTTCGCATCAGCCACAAAAGCGGCGCTTCCCCAAGGTCCGCCTCCCTGCTGCGTCTGGTTTAGCTCCTCAGCGCTGAATGCCACGAACATGATGCTGTGTTCAAGCATGAGGGGTGAGAGCACCGTCGCGAGCTCGATCACGGCGGCGACGCCAGATGCGTCGTCATCGGCCCCTGGCGCACTTGTGTTGGCCCCTACTGAGTAGTTCACCGAGAGGATATTGAAGCTGTCATAATGTGCGCCGAAGAGGTATCTGGATTTTTCAGGAGAGGTTCCGTTCAGCATTGCCACGATGTTCCCTGTCTCAACTCCGGATGTCGTGAAGTTCTGATAGGTCACGTAAAGTCCAAGCTCACGCAATCGCTCGTAGATGTAGGCGCCCGCCTCTTTGCACGATTCGAGATAGAACGCCCTCGAATCGAAGGACTGCAAATCGTTGACTGTTTCCATGATCCGCTGGCCGTCCACTTCCTGCACAGCCTTCACGACGCTCTCACTGACTTCGGCTCCCGCTCCCCAGGTCACAGTCGCCGATGAGATACTGAGAAGGAAGACCGTCGCTAGGGTCAACACTCTCTTGCGGGACAGGACGCTATTCCCCATGGCCGCACTCTCCACTTGCATCTCTTTCCCCCGATTCGCCATATCTCTCCAAAACAAAATGTTTTGGGGTGCTTCTGATTCGAAGCTACTCGCGAGATGCTCAGATCCGCACATAGACTGACGAACTAGTCCGTGACATTGATTGTGTTTGGTATTCCAGAAGGCTTGTGCCCATGTCCTGGCGTCGTGATGGCATCGTTCTCGGAAAAGACCATGGGGAAGAGGAAACCATGCTCTTTCGGGGAATCGGTCATGATGTGTCCGAATTGTGAGACGGAAATGGAAGAGGGCCATATCAGAGTGGGACGTTTTCTGGTGGCTGTGAAGTGGGTCCCCGAATCATGGGGCAAGGGAGTCTCTTCAACATACATCAGAAACAACAGTCCCGCACACCATTGCCTCAATTGCGGAATTGTGGTGTTGTTTTCGGGTTGAGGAAGGAGGAGTTATAGGGCCTGAGCCAAGCTTGCTCCAAACTACTGACGCGGAGGCTCTTGATATTCAGGTTGAGCTGGTGGTGCCTGCATCACTTGGTAACCTGGTGGATACGCCTGCTGAACCAACGCAGGTTTCGGAGGTATCATCCCCACCGCAAGGACAGCTACACCTAGGAATGCAACGATCAAGCCGACGGTGAATACCGAGTCTGCGAGGTTTCCGGAATTGATGGCATTGTACTCCTCCCACAAGGCGTTGATGTAGTCTGCGTTGCTAGGCGATGTGTACGCATTGATCTCATCCCTCATCGCCTTCTGATAGTCCGATTCCGCAACCAGACTCCATGCCTGGCCTATTGCCATTAGGGCCACGCCAATCAAGAGCACAATGACCGCTTTCTTCGCCTGACTGTTCATCCCAATTCCTCTGCCGTGAATCGTCATACCAGGGATAAAAGAAAAGGGGTTTGAGCCTCGGAAAAGCCCATGAACCAGGAGGCACATCAGTGCCGCAAGGCGGGAGCTATTGGTGCGAGAAGGCAAAGGGCCGCTGAAAGGCAAGGGAAGGAGGTTCGCCACTAGCCTCTTTCTGCCAGTCGACGAGAACAGGGCAGGGAAGTGTCTGAATTGCGGCGCATGCTGCGTCTTCCTATTGAAGTGCCCATTTCTGAAGCCGGCCAAGGACGGATCGGGGGGATACAGATGCAGGATATATCGCATCAGACCGCTTCAATGCATGAAGTACCCTAGAACGAAGGAGGAACAGATACACCTCCCCTGCGGATACTACTTCAAAGAGACAAATGAGTGATTTCGCTCTGGAATCCCGGCCCTCTGACCTTGGATGACCGGAGCAATAATTATCATCGAATGAGCTAATCCGCATACGAGGGTGGACTTGAGCGCCGGCGAGACCCCGCGGTTGAAGGCGAGGAGAGATCTCGTGGAAGATAGCATGGACGCTGTCGACTATGAAGAATTGTACAAAGACGAGGACCGCGAGCGAAAGATCGTCGCTGGAATAGTCGCTGGGCAGGTCTATTCGAAGACTTCAGCTCCGGAGTCAAGGTCGTATTGGAAGTATCCATATTCATTCCAATCGGGTGGCACGTACTGGGGAGGAGACATGCACATTCGTCTTCCGGTCCGTCAGGCACTCCCTTGGTGGGCGTGGCTCGCGCTCTTCTGGGGAACCGCGTTCTATGTCACGCTGGCGATCGTCGTCATATTCCTCTCGGCGTAGGGCTCGAACCATCGCCTCCCTCCGGAGACTGCATCATGCGCACGATACCGCCATGGACTCGCGGAAAAGACCAATTACCCGCCCGGGCATTCAGGGCTGTTTAAGGAGCCAATAGCATGCCGCGAATCAAGTTGCCGAAGAGCAAGAGAAGGAAGGTCAAAGAGAAGATCAAGAGGATCAGAAAAGGACGTCCGCACAAGAAGAAGCAGGCTCACGGCATCCGCAGGGGATTCCTCAGAAACCGTTAATACGGATGTCTAACGAATCATCTCCAGGGAAATCAATGAGATGTACATCCTGTAGCAGCGACAACCCACATGGGATGAAATTCTGCGGAGTCTGCGGCAAGCCTCTAGGGTGTCCGAACTGCGGCGGGGAGAACCCATACGGAATGGTATTTTGTGGCCATTGCGGGAGGCCGCTCAGCCAGACACCTGTGGTCTCATCAGCCGGTGGACCGACGGAGATCCATGTCAAGACCGAGAGGGTCTCCTCGACAACGCTGATTGCGATATCTGCAGTGGCCACGGCAGTCCTTGTCCTTTGTGCGGTGGCAATCTGGTACCTGACTGGGGGCTAGCGGCCCTTAAGAGCCGCTAGTACTGACATTATCAAATCCGATACTGTGGGGAAAGCCCATATTAATACTGCGTAACATCCTTCTAATCGCTGATCCATGTGAAATGCCAGAACTGCGGTGCCGATGTTCCCGAGGTCTCAAGATTCTGCCTTAGCTGCGGCAAGGAGATCCCCCCTCCCCAGAAGATCGAAATCCCCGTCGAGGAAGACGACGGTCCAAGTGTTGGCGCCATATTGTGCTTCGGCCTTTCGTTCATGCTGTTCTTCTTCGGATTGGTGCCGATCTTGCTTGGGAGCTGGGAAGGCGCTGCTCTGATGTTCGCTGTGGGCACAATCCCTGTCATTATTGGCTTCTTGATCATAAGATCAGAGAAGAAACCTCGAGTCATCGAGAAACCCAGCAAGCCCGAGCCAGTCGTGAAACTGAAGTGCCACTATTGTGGGTCGCTCAACGACCAGACATCCAACAGGTGCGAGGCCTGCGGTGCGACACTCTGAATGTAAAGAACTGTGAAAGGGGTTGAGGATTGCCTATTCGTCCAGGACCGTCGCTGCAACAACGACGTATGGCCTCATCATCTCGTTGTCCTCGTGGTCAATGATGTGACAATGCCAGACGTAGCCTGGACCTTCAGTTGCATCGAAAGGGTACGCAGGGCTGCCATCAATTGGAGCGAACTTCACCCTGATAATTGTCACATCGCCCGGATGCATTTGCACAGTGTCCTTCCAGCCCCGCTCCTGCAGCTCTGCCATCCTCGGCTTTCCCTTCAAATAAGGAGTGACATCGAGCTCTTGAGGCGTCTCATGGTGGAATGGCGGCTCTCCATTGAGGGCGACCCAGTCTGCATAGTAGGCTGCCACATCCATTTTCTGCCTGCTTATGAGCTGGAACTGCGTAAGATGGATGTGGATCGGGTGAGTGTCCATTGTTGGGTTCACGATTATCCAGTCCTCAGTCATTCCCAGGACGGGCATTTCGGACACAGGGGCGTGCCATTTCTGCCCGTTGAGGAGTATCTCCAACGGACCTCCCATGCCCATGACCTCGGTCAGAACGAACCGTCTCGTGGCGTCAGCCGCATTAAGGGATGGGAAGGAGTTCTGCAGAGTGGGATTGAGAATCATTGGCAGTTGTGTCGCCTTCCAGCCGGAGTTCCCCGTGACTGTGAACTGCATGATCTGTCCAGTCGTTGCGCCCTGGGCAGGCTTGCCACTCGGATAGGGCGCCTTTGCAGAGTTCAAAAGGAACACTCTGGTGCCAGGAGCCAGGCCGGAGAAGTCCACCAGTATGTCGTACCTCTCGCCCGGAGCAACTGTGAGCTTTGTGACGGTCGCCGGAGACCTCAAATAGCCTCCGTCAGAACCGATGACAGTGAATGGCATCCCGTTTGAGAGGGTAAGAGTGTAGAACCTCGCGTTGGACCCGTCCAGCACTCTGAACCTGTATTGCCCCTGATCAACGTCCATGTTCGGCCAGACTAGGCCATTCACCATGATCGTATTGCCGAAAAACTCTGGCGTCCAGTACGGGTGCATGTCCGGATTGACTCCAAGAGAGTCAAAGAACAAAGACCCGTCGGTGTTGAAGGTCCTGTCTTGGATGGCCAGTGGAACCTCGTACTTTCCAGACGGAAGAAGCGCGCTGAGTCCATCGGCTGGGTCTCTCAGCAGATAGAACCCCGCAAGACCCGACATGACATTGGTTCTTGTCAACCCCAGAGCGTGGTCGTGGTACCATAGGGTTGTCGGAAGCTGTTCGTTGGGATAGTGGTACACCGCAGCATTGGTGGTGGTTTGCCTGTATGTATTGTAGTCCTCACCATGCTTGCCGTCATATGTGAACCATGCATCAGGTCCGCCGTCAGATGTCGATTGAACCTCTGCACCATGGAGGTGGGTGACCAGGGGAACAGGGCTCTGTGCCTCAGCGTATCCGGGTGGATACGACTCGAAATCGTCCATCAGCATTTCCATGTTGTTCGGGTTCGCCCAGTGCAGCGTAGGATCAATAGCGAACATGTGCGAGGTGTCAATTGTATTGACCCATTCGACATTGATAGGAATGCCCTTGACTGCCTCAAATGAAGGTCCTGGTGAGTTCACTACAAGTCCAAGGTCCGCTCCAGTGATCGGATCCTTGGCGTACCCGCCGTATGCCCAGACATGTGTCATTGGCAATGGCGCGGGCAGCAGTTGCTGGTCTTTCTCAGTCATCTTCACTTGGTAGTCATATGATGCTAGCACACCATCCTCGTAGACCGGCGTGGCAACGTATACTGGCGGCGGACCAGTTATCTGGTTGACCCATTTTGGGATCGTCAGCGGATCCATGATTCCAACCGGAACCGGCGCCAGCTCAGATTCAGCTGCCAGGGCCGTCCCAAGCGGCAGCACCAAGACAAGCATGACAAAAGAGGATGTGAAGACGGCCATCAGGCCCCTGAGAGATTCCGGTACTGTCTTCAGTTCTCGTCTCTTGTTCATAGCTCCAACTGATTCAATGCATTTTCTGTTCATTTATCCCTCTTCCTTTTGGTCCTTGACCTTCTCCAATTAACGCCGTGAAGATATATTACTCTTGGACCGCACTGGGACAGGTTGACTGCGGATAGTAACGAGAATCAAGGGGAAGGTTCATGGGCGTGCGATCCGATACTTTCACGAGCAGAATGACAGTTGTACGAGAATCAATTAGGTCGGCGGCAGTGTCGCTAATGTTAGTTGGGTTCTTCATGCTGTTCTTCTCGGTGGCATTCATAGTCGTGTTTCCGGAGAGCGGTCACAGTGCATTTCCTTATCCGCTGGGAATCCCCGGAGTAGCGGCCATAATCATAGGGATCGTCCTGTATCTTCTCGAAAGACGCTCCGGTGCCCAAGAGAAGAGACAGGCTCCTCCGTCGTGAACTGGCAGATCAGGTTCTAGTAGACGAGATCTCCCTTCACGAAGGCGGAGGAGCGCGGGTCCTTCGGGTTACTGAAGAATGTCTGTTTGTCGGATATCTCCACGGCCTCCCCATCCCACATTAGGGCGATCCGGTTGCAGAGCCTCTTGGCCTGGAAAACGTTGTGAGTCACTATCACAACGGTTCTAGACGGGTCCTCAGATGAATACTGCTTGATCTGCTCCTCCAACAGAGCCACGTTATGCGGGTCCAGGTTTGCGGCGAACTCGTCAAGCAGAAGTATCTTCGGCTCGTAGACCGTCGACCTCGCAAACGAGAGCCGCTGCATCTCGCCTCCTGAGAGCGTGCGGGCATTCTTGTTCTTCCTCTCCAGAAGGCCGTACTTCTTCAACTCCTCGTCAACCCTGCTGTATATCTTGTTCTCATCCCAGCCCCTGATAAACAAGCTGTACGCAAGATTGTTCGCCACGCTCCTGTTGAGCACGACAGGTTTCTGGAGTACCATCCCAATTCTGCGCCTTATCTGGACTGTCATCGGGGACCCTACACTTGCTTTCTTCCCATCGATGAGCACGCTGCCCTCGCTCGGTATCTCCAGGAGGTCCATAATCCTCAGGAGCGTGCTCTTGCCCGATCCACTGGGTCCGAGTATCCCGAAGATCTCACCTTTCTCAATGCTGACGCTGACCTTCTTGACAGCCACAACTTCGTTGAACTTCTTCGTGACATTCCTGAGTTCGATGGCAGCACTCACAGAATCTCCTTCTCCTGAAGCAGGCGAAGGAACATGAAGACCACCATCGCCACTGTAATCAGAACAACTCCTAGCCCCACCGCGTATCCGAACTCACCCTGTCGGGTCTCCATCATTATCGCGGTCGTCAGCACTTGTGTCTCCCCTTTGATGTTGCCCCCCACCATGAACGCTGCGCCGACCTCTGCAATGCATCTTCCGAAGCCTATCATCGCAGCCATGATCAGCCCCACCCATGCTTCTCGCATCACGGTTATGACAGACTGGCGCTGCGTGGCTCCTAGG
>Ga0316622_100002518_pt1 | contig 12717 bp, 13 predicted proteins | sample OWC_Aug_OW2_C1_D_FD_207646 | JGI IMG/M metagenome (GOLD analysis project Ga0316622, IMG submission 207646) | Wetland soil microbial communities from Old Woman Creek delta, Ohio, United States - OWC_Aug_OW2_C1_D5_C | ecosystem: Environmental > Terrestrial > Soil > Wetlands | place: USA: Ohio... | reverse complement strand
CACACTTTCATCCCGATCATCTTGGCCTGGCCGACTGGCTGACCTCCGGCGGCGACCGTGCACGCTGGACGGCGCGGCTGTGGATGACCGCGGCGGAGTACGCCATCGGCCGCTTCCTCACAATGGGCGGCGGCGACATCAGCGGCGACGGCGCGGCCGGGCACTTCCGGCGCAACGGCCTGGCGGACGAGGCCTCGCTTGCCAAGGTGCGTGAGCGCGGCGCCGGGTACTACCCCAGGCTGGTGCCGACCGTGCCGCAGCAGTACCGCCGCATCCAGCACGGCGACGAGATCGCCGTCGGTCCTGCGCACGCGCGGCGCCTGTTCCGCGTCATCGTCGGATTCGGCCACGCGCCGGAGCATGCCTCGCTCTACTGCGAAGACGACCGCCTGCTGATCGCCGGCGATATGGTGCTGCCGCGGATCTCGACCAATGTCAGCGTGTTCGACGTCGAGCCGGACGGCAACCCGCTGCCGCGTTACCTGCACTCGCTCGATCAGTTGCTGCTGCTGCCGGCCGACACGCTGGTGCTGCCTTCGCACGGCAAGCCCTTCACCGGCCTGCACGCGCGCATCGGGCAGCAGCACCGGCATCATCGCGAGCGCCTGGCCGAGGTGCTGGCGGCCTGCGCGACGCCGCAGACCGCAGCGACCATCGTGCCGGTGCTGTTCAGGCGCGAACTCGACCTGCACCAGACGACCTTCGCGCTCGGCGAGAGCCTCGCGCACCTGCACGCGCTGTGGTACGACGGGGCACTCGTGCGGCGCGAGGTCGACGGCGTGTTCCAATTCCAGGCGGCCTGATTCCGGAGTCCACTGCATGAAGCGACGCGTCGACACCCTGCTGGTCACCGCCGGTCGCGAACCGCGTACCAGCTTCGATTTCGTCAATCCGCCGCTGGTGCGCGGCTCGACCGTGCTGCACGAGAGCGTGGCCGACATGAAGGCGCGTATCGCCAGCCGGAATGCCGGCGCCGATCTGCCGGTCACCTACGGCATCTACGGCACGCCGACGCACCATGCGTTCTACGAGGCGCTCAATGCGCTCGAAGGCGGCCACGCCTCGTGGGCACTGCCGTCGGGACTGACCGCCTGCACAGTGCCGATCCTCGCGTTCGTGCAGCAGGGCGACCACGTGCTGGTGCCCGACTCGGTCTACTGGCCGACGCGCCGCTTCTGTCGCGACACCCTCGCGCGCTACGGCGTCGAGACGACGTTCTACGACCCGCGCATCGGCGAGCAGGGACGCGCGGCGATCGAGGCGCTGTTCCGCCCGACGACACGTGTGCTGTTTCTCGAATCGCCAGGCTCGCTGACCTTCGAGATGCAGGACGTGCCGCTGCTGGCCGAAGTCGCGCGGGCGCGCGGCGCCGTCAGCATGATCGACAACACGTGGGCGACGCCGCTTCATTGCCAGCCGCTCGCGCTCGGGGTCGACGTCTCGATCCACGCGGCCACCAAGTACATCTGCGGCCACTCCGACGTCATCATGGGCACGGTGACCAGCAACGAATCCGCGTGGCCGCGTCTGCGCGAGACGTTCCACCAGTTCGGCCTGACGACGAGCCCGGACGACGTCTACCTCGCGCACCGCGGCCTGCACACGCTGGCGGCGCGGCTGCGGCAGCACACCGCGACCGCGCTGCGGCTGATCGAATGGCTGCAGGCACAACCGGAGGTCGCCCGCATCCTTTACCCGGCGCTGCCGACCGACCCCGGTCATGCGCTATGGAAGCGCGACATGAGCGGCGCCTCGGGGCTGTTCGGCGTCGTGCTGAAGCCTGTGGCCGAGGAGCGCTTCTTCGCCTTCATCGACGGACTGCAGTTGTTCGGGCGCGGTTACTCGTGGGGCGGCTACGAGAGCCTGCTGATCCCGGTGTTCCCCGAGCGCACCGTGGTGCCGCTGAAGCTCGAAGGGCCGCTCTTCCGAATCGCCGCCGGTCTCGAGCACGCCGAGGATCTGATCGCCGACCTGGCCGCGGGCTTCGCCCGGTTGCGCGCCTGAGTCCGAAGGAGATGGCTGCTCCGCTGCCGGTGTCGATCCGCCGTTTCGAACCGGCGGACTGGCCGCAACTGTGGCCACTGCTGCGCGCGACCTTCGAGGCCGGCGACACCTATGCCTACGCGCCCGACAGCCGCGAGGCCGATATCCGAAAGATATGGACCGAGACACCCGCAGCGACCTTCGTCGCCTTCGCGCCTGACAGGCAACCCGTCGGCACCTACTTCATCAAGGCGAACCAGCCGGGGCTGGGTTCGCATGTCTGCAACTGCGGCTATGTGGTCGCGCCGGCCGTGCAGGGTCGGGGGATCGCCGCTGCGATGTGCGAGCACTCGCAGCGCGAGGCCGTGGCGATGGGCTTTCGGGCGATGCAGTTCAACCTGGTCGTGTCGACCAACGAGCGCGCGGTCCGGCTGTGGCAGCGACTGGGCTTCACGGTGGTCGGGGCGCTGCCCAAGGCATTCCATCACATGAAGCTAGGCTATGTGGATGCCCTGGTGATGTACAAGGAACTCGTGACCTGAGGCGTAATCTGACTGGGTGCAGCAGATGATGGGATAGCTGCAGCAAAGGAGCAGACGATGGATCGATCGATGATCAAGGGCATTGTGATCGGCGGCGCCGCGATGGTGGCGGTGGCCGCGGTTGCCACAACCGGCTATCGCACGATGACGCAGCCGAAGTTCGCCGAGGTGCTTGCGGTGAAGGAAGTCACCGAGACGATCCGCACGCCGCGCGAGGAGTGCCAGGACGTGCAGGTGCAGAAGCAGGCGCCGGTGAAGGATGAGCATCGCGTGGCAGGAACGGTGATCGGCGGGGTGGCGGGCGGCGTGCTCGGCCACCAGATCGGCGGCGGTACCGGCAAGACGGTGGCGACGGTCGCCGGGGCGGCGGTCGGCGGCTATGCCGGCAACAAGGTGCAGAAGAACATGCAGGAGAAGGATGTCGTGACGACGACGGAGAAGCGCTGCAAGACCGTCACCGACACGTCGCAGAAGTTCGTCGGCTACGACGTCCGTTACCGGCTGGACGGCAAGGAAGACGTCGTGCGCACATCGTTCAAGCCGGGCAACCAGATCCCGGTGAAGGACGGCCAGCTGGTGCTGACCCCGCCGGAAGCCGCCAAGCCGACGACCAAATAGTTCGTTCCGAAGGTTCGCTCTACGGCGTGCCGCCGGCGCGCGGCTTCTGCTTGCGGCCCTTCATCAGGCGGTCGAAGAGCGCCCGCGGCATGACCTTCAGCAGGGCCGAAACCCACGCCATCTGCCACGGGATCGTGCGGTAGCGCACGCCGGCGACCATGGCGTCGGCGGCCCGGCGCGCGAAGTCGTCGGCGTCCATGAGGAAAGGCATGCCGTAGGGGTTCTTCGCCGTCAGCGGTGTGCGGATGAACCCTGGCGAGATCGTCACGACCTTGACGTCGGACTTCGCCAGTTCGACGCGCAGGCTCTCGCAGTAGGTGATGACCGCAGATTTCGAGGCGCAATACGCCTCGGAGCCCGGCAGCCCGCGGATGCCGGCCACGCTCGCGATGCCGACCAGCGTGCCGCGCCGCCGAGCCTTCATCGGCGCGATGAAGGGGTGAAACGTGGCGGCCAGCGCCAGCACGTTGGTGTCGAGCACGCGGCGGAACTGCGCGAGATCCTCGTAGAACTCGGTCCTCACGCCAAGCGAAATGCCGGCGTTGGCGATGACGATATCCGCACCGCCCACGGCCTGATCGAAGGCACGCCCCGCGGCGACGACCGCTTCGGTGTCCGTGACGTCGACACCGTAGGTCAGGTGCTCGCCCGGAAGGCGGGCGACCAGCGCCTGCAGCGCGTCAGTGCGCCGCGCGACCAGTCCCAGCCGGGCGCCGCGCGACGCGAACTCATGCGCCAGCGCCTCGCCGATGCCGCTGGAGGCGCCGGTGATGAAGACGTTCACGTCGCAGTCGCCGGCGAGGCTACTTCTTCGTTCGCTCGCTGCGGGCGCGTTGCACCAGGTAGTCGAGCACGACCAGCGTGCCTTCGCGCGTGCCGACCATGGACGGCGCCGTCATGAAGCGGCCGTCGACCGCCATGATCGGCGTGCCGTCGACCTTGTACGCGCGCCAGATCTGTCCGGCGCGATTGGCCCGCGCGGCCACCGAGAACGAGTTGTAGGTATCGAGCCACTGCTTGCGGTCGATGCCATTGGCCGCCATGAAGTCGGCGATCGCATCGGGATTGAGCATGGGCTGCCGGTTCTTCTGGATTGCGGCGAACACCTTGTCATGCATTTCCGGAAGCTTGCCCAGCGCCTCGAGCGTGTAATAGATGCGCACATGCGGCATCGTGCTGTTGTCCCACGCGATCGGGATGCGCCGGTAGTCGACATCGGAGGGCAGCTTCTTCTTCCACGCGGCCAGGTACGGCTCGAACGTTGCGCAATGCGGGCATGAATACTGGAAGAACTCCAGCACCTCGATCTTGGCCCCCGACTCGACCGGCACCGGCGTCTTCAGCACCGTGAAGTCCTTCAGTTCCTGCGGGGCGCGGGCGGCGGGCTGGGCGCGCGCCAGCAACGGAGGGGTGGCCGTCGCGACAGAAGCGATCAGCAGGCTGCGGCGGGATAAAGGCATTTCGGGTTCTCCAGGAGTTGCGCCGGCGTACCGGCTCAAATGGACATTAACGAGTCTGCGACCGTCGCCGTCGACAAGGGTTCACCCGTACCGATGAAAGGCCCGGTCGGCGAGCGGTCAGCGTACCTTGATCAGCTGCACGTCGATGCCGTTTTCCGCCATGGTCTTGCGCATGCGGTTGACGTCTTCGATGTTGCCGTAGGGCCCGAGGCGCACACGATAGAGCGTCTGGCCGTCCTGCTCGCGCGGGAAGACCTTGGCGTCGAACCCCATCAGCGCCAGACGCGCGCGCATCGCATCGGCATCATCGGGCAGCTTGAACGCTCCGGCCTGCAGCATGTAGCGCGAGCCATCGTCCGGCACCGCGGCTGCCACCCCTTTCTCGGGTGGCGGCGGAGCTGCCTTCGGATCGGTGGCGGGGTCGACCGTCGGCACCGCGCCCGTTGCGCCGGGCCGGGCCGCCATCGGGGGCTGCAACGGCTTGTTCGGGTCGGGCAGCTGGCCACCCGCAGACGGGTTCACGTTCTCGCTCGCCGGGCGCACCTTGTTGACGAACGGCACCGGGGCATTGGTGATGTACAGCGCGACCGCGACCGCGATGCCGAGTCCCAGCACCAGCCCCAGTATGAAACCGAGCACGGTGCCGCCGCGCTGCCGGAGTGAAAACTTCTGAGTCATGCGCGCAGTTTACTTGGGGGCGGGCGCCGGTCCGCCCGGCGCCCGGACAGGATCAAGCTGCGGGCACGGACCCGCGGTCCGCAGGTCGCGTGAACCCTGAGCGCTACATCTTTTCCGGCGCCGAAACACCGAGCATCGCGAGCCCGTTGCGCAGCACCTGGCGCGTGGCCAGCAACAGTGCCAGCCGGGCATTGCGCACGCCGTCATCGTCGACCAGCACCCGCTCGGCGTTGTAGTAGCCGTGAAAGTCGGCGGCGAGGTCCTTCAAGTAGTACGCGAGTTGATGCGGCGCGAGTTCGTCAGCCGCTTCGGCGAGCAGGTCCGGGAACTGAGCGAGCCGGTTGAGCAGCGTCTGCTCCCGCGCACTCGTCAACGGCCCGAGGTCGGTGTTGAGCGCCGCAGCGACGTCGGGCGCGGCGTAGCCTTTCTCTGCGGCCTGCAGCAACACTGAACAGATGCGCGCATGCGCGTACTGCACGTAGTAGACCGGGTTGTCCTCCGACTGCGAAAGCGCGAGGTCGACGTCGAAGGTGAACTCGGCATCGGCCTTGCGCGCGACCAGGAAGTAGCGTGTGGCATCGCGCCCGACCCACTCGAGCAGGTCGCGCAGCGTCACGTAGGTGCCGGCGCGCTTGCTCATCTTCACTTCCTCGCCGCCCTTGGTCACCCGCAGCATCTTGTGCAGCAGGTAGTCCGGGTAGCCCCGCGGCACGTCGAGTTTGAGGCTCTTCGCCGCGGCCTGCACGCCGGCGCGCACGCGAGCAACCGTGCCGTAGTGGTCCGTGCCCTGGATGTTGATGACCTTCTCGAAGCCCCGCTGGAACTTGTTCAGGTGGTAGGCGACGTCCGGCACGAAGTAGGTAAACGTGCCGTCGGACTTGCGCATCACGCGGTCCTTGTCGTCCTTGGGCGGGCCGCCGTGGCCGGCGAGATCGTCGAACGCCGTCGTCTGCAGCCACAGCGCTCCATCGGCCTCGAACGTCATGCCGGATTCGACCAGGACCTTCACTGTTTTCTCGACGGCGCCATCGGTGTAAAGCGAAGACTCCAGGAAGTAATGATCGAAGCCCACGCCGAGCGCCTCGAGGTCCGCATCCTGTTCGTTGCGCAGATAGACGACCGCGAAGTGGCGCACGGCCTCCAGGTCGCTCGGGTCGCCGCTCGCCGTCACCGGCGCGCCGTCGCGCGCGGTCACCGTCTTGCCCGCCAGGAAATCGCGCGCGATGTCGACGATGTAGTCGCCGCGGTAGCCCGTTTCGGGGAACTCCACCGTCTCGCCCAGCAGTTCGCGCGCCCGCGCCTGCACCGATAGCGCGAGGTTGGCGATCTGCACCCCGGCGTCGTTGTAATAGAACTCGCGTGACACCTGCCAGCCTTGCGCCGTCAGCAGGTTGGCGAGCGCATCGCCGAGCGCGGCCTGGCGTGCGTGACCGAGGTGCAGCGGCCCGGTGGGATTGGCCGAAACGAACTCGATCATCACGCGGTGGCCGGCGTGCGCGGACGTCGTGCCGAAGCATTCGCGTTCGCGCAGCGCGAGGCGGACGACTTCCTGCTTGACCGACAGCGCAAGCCGCAGGTTGATGAAACCCGGCCCCGCCACCTCCACGGCATCGATCAGGCCGGCCGCGGCAGGGTTCACCTTGAGTGCATCGGCGATTGCCTGCCCGACTTCGCGCGGGTTCTTCTTCAACGACTTCGCGACCTGCATCGCCACGTTGCAGGCGACGTCACCGTGCGACTCGACCTTCGGCCGCTCGAGCACCACGGGAACGCCGCTAACGCCGAGGCCGGCCAGAGCCTGGTCGATCAGCAAAGTGACGCGTTGCTTGTGGTGGGAAAGCATGCGGGTTCCGGTGGCGGGTAACCCTGAATTCTAGCGGTGCCGTCAGGGTCACCTTGCAACTGTCCGACACTGATCGCGGTCAGCGACGATCAGCCTGTGACAGGGTCGGCCGCAGCTCGTGCATGTTCTGGCGCAAATACTCAATCGCGATGCGGCGCTTTTCCTGGCCGCGTGTACCAGCGGCTCCGTTCCGGCCGTACATACCGGCTCCTGGCAGAACGCGCTCCAGACGCTGGTAAATCGAGCGCCAATTGGACCGTACGGTCTCGCTCGACAATCCCAGCGACGCGGCGAGTGTCCGGTCCGACGCACCGTCGAGAGCACTCAACGCGACCCGCTGCTCCGCCGGTGTCAGCCCCAACGTCGGCGGCTGCGGATCGAAGAACTGGGTGGCCATGCTCATGGCGCCCGGCGCAGCCTCTGCACGCGTGAGCCGCATCATGCGCGGGCGGCAGTGTGGAGCGAGACCACCGGTGCCGGCCCGGGTCGAAAAGTCGTGCAACAGGCGGTACCCGCCCATCGCCAGATACTCCGCGACCTTGTCGTCGAAGACTTCGTAGTAAATCGCTTTCAGGCGATAGCCGCCGCAGGCGCGCAGGAACGCCTGCGGTGCCAGCTTTCGGATCTCGACGAACTTGGGGTCATCCCAGTCAAATGTGCCGATCGGGACGGGAAACACCGCAAGCGTGAGCCCGTCGGTCGAATTCGACTGCCGGATCTCTGCCAGCGTCGGCAACGGTCGACGGCCGTCCTGCATCTCCGCGAGGACATGCGAAAGAAGGCCGGGATACGGGGTAGTCAGGTAGGTCTCGATCATGTCATCGCTGACGAAGACGCTGCCGGCGAACGACAGCACCCGCAAACTGGGGCCCTCGTGGTCCTCGAACACCATGAGCGTGCATGCGGGGCTCGCAAGGATCTGGCGCAACAGTCCCGGCAGGGCGGCCCGAACGCCGGCCGCCAGCGGCAAGGCATTCCGCCCGCTGAACGTTGCCTCAATTTCGGGGATGTCGGATTCGGTCGCGTTGCGGAATCGCATTGTGTCGCTGCCGCCAGCGTCGGTCGTTCGAGAGTGTTAGATTTGTCGACTCACCGATTTTCGGTGTTATCGATTGTTCCGGCAGTCCGGAAACTTGTCCACGCAGTGGTTTTCACTTGGATCAAGACCTGTGACGGAGGAAACGATGCGCGCGTTGAATGCGATGAAGTCAATGGCAGTGGTCGCCGCGCTCTGCCTGTCGGCGTTGGCCTCGGCGGCGACGAGTTTCACCTTCGTCAACGAGGGCGTGGCCCTGCCCGCGATTCCCCCCGCGGCCAACGCCTGTCCGCCGCCGCCCGCGCTGCCGCTGAACTGTGACATCACGGCACTCGGCAAGGCGGAAACCGTGAGCGGCGACATCTTCTCGCCCTGGAGCTTCACCTCAGTGTTCCAGATCGGCAATGCGTTTGCGGTCACCGGCACGTTCCTGTTCGACGATCCAAGCCCGGCGAACAACGACTTCTTCGGCACCATCACGGGTCTCTTCAACCCCAATACCTTTTCGTCGGTCATCGACTACGTCGTCACGGGTGGCAGCGGCGCGTTTGCGAGCGGCCGCGGGCTGGGCTCCGGCGTCGTGCAGATCATCCCGAGCGAGTCGGGGCCTCCTACGTACGTCGAGCGCGGCCAGTTCAGCATTCCCGAACCGGCCACCGCCGGCCTGCTTGCAGCCGCGGCGCTGCTCATCGGGGCGCTGCGGCGCGGCGCTCAGCGTCGATAGCCCGTCCCTCCGGTGGCGGGCGCTACCTGATCGCGGCCTAAGTGCCCTTCTGGTAGGTCCCGATCAGCTCCGCCTGCGCTAGCACGTGGCCGTCGAACGCGCGCTGCAGCTGTCCGCTGGTGGGGCGCTGCAGGTCGCCCAAGGGACGATCGAGCGCGAACAGCTTGAAGAAGTAGCGGTGCCGGCCGATCGGGGGGCAAGGTCCGCCGTAGCCGGTCCGCTTCCAGTCATTCAGTCCTTCACGCCCGTGCAGCGCGGCGGCGGACACTCTTTCCGGCAGCGACTTCGTCTCGGACGGTAGGTCGTACAGCACCCAGTGCACCCAGGTCATCTTCGGCGCGGCCGGGTCGGGTGCATCGGGATCGTCGACGATCAGCGCGAGGCTGCGCGTGTTGGAGGGGACGCCTTCGATCGTCAGCGGTGGCGAAACGTCGGCGCCCTCGCAGGTGTACTTGCGCGGGATGCTGCCGTGGTCCTCGAACGCGGTAGAAGTGAGTTTCATCGTGCCAGCCTCCTCATGCGCTGCCCGCAACCTCGCGCTGCTCCGGCGGCACCCAGGGCAGATCGAGTGCGGCGTAGATCGATTCTTCGGTCGCACCGGCGATGCGCCTCTCACCCTTGAACAGCCCGTATTCGTTGAGCTTCAGTCCGCGCGCGATTGCGCGCCGGCGCAGTTCGATGTTGTGCGCCTTCGAGCCGGTGAAGTAGAGCAACGCCGCTCCAAAGCTTTCCGCTGGCACGACACGCAGATCGACCTGCAGGCCGTTCGTCAGCACCGCGCTGGCGCGCTTGGCCCCCTGCGCCAGCACTTCGCGGAACGGCGGATAGGCGACGAAGTGGCGCGTCACCGCGGTTCCGCGGTCGCTCGTGACCAGCAGGTCGATGTCGCCGACGCTTTCGCGCCGTCGTCGCAGGCTGCCCGCGACAATCGCCTCGCGCACCATGGGACAGGACTTCATGTACGCCAGCAGCGGCTCGGCCTCGCGCTCAGCGACGGCCAGCGGGACGCGCTCCTTCTTGCCGCGGTGGGTGCCGAGTGCCTCGCGCAGACGCTCTTCGGTCTTCGGGCCGAAGCCGCGCAACTGGCGCAGACGGCCGCTCTTCAATGCAGCGACAAGGTCGGTCGGGCTGTGCACGCCCAATTGCTCGCCGAGTGCGTGGACCTTCTTGGGCCCCAAGCCCGGTATGTGAAGCAGCGACGAGGTGCCGCGGGGCACCGCCGCCCGCAGTTCCTGCAACAGCGCACACGTGCCGGTGCGCGCGATCTCGTGGATCTTCGAGTCGAGATCTGCGCCGATGCCGAACATCTTGCCGAGCGCCTCGCCGCGTGCCGCGCGCGCGGCGAAGCCCGGCGCCTGCTGGCCGATCATGCGCGCGGCATTGCGGTAGGCGCGGATGCGAAACGGATTCTCGTCCTGCACCTCGAGCAGATCGGCAATTTCGTCGAACACCGCGGCAATGCGGGCGTTGTCGAACACGCTCGCCGCGGTCATGGGCGGCTATGGTCGGGTGCGCAGTTCGCGCGTCTGCTGGGCCTTCAGCACGCCGATCATGCCGTCGAGCTGCTCGCCCAGGGCTTCAAGCACGTTGTCGAGTGCGATGACTCCCGCCAATGCGCCGTCGGGCCGCGTGACCGGGAGGCGCCGCGCACCGCGCTCGCGCATACGCGCCAGAACGTCGAGCAGGTCGTCGTCTTCTTCGACCACGGCGGGCTTCTCGCTCATCACGTCGCCGGCGGTCAGTGCGTTCGGGTCAAGGCCGAAGGCGACGACCTCGATGGCGATGTCACGGTCCGTCAGCATGCCGATCGGAAACTGGCTGCCGTCATCTTTCTCGACGACGATCAGGCAGCCGACGTGCTCGGCGTGCATGCGCTTGGCGCAGGTGGTGATCGTCTCATTGGCCAGGGCGGTCGCCGGTGTGTGCACGGCAATGTCCTTCACAAGCAAGGTCGGTGCTCTCATTGGCTACCCCCGAGGCAGGTGTACGGTTTCAGACTAGGAATCCGGACCGTCCGTTTGCTGACGGGCGTCAAGGAAGCCCCAGCCGCCGGCCGGTGCGGGCGCCATTGCGTCTGCTGCGGGTGTTGCGCCGATGTCCCTGTTGGCGTCATGCTCACGGTCCGGCTTCGAACGCTTGTCATCGTCTTTTGTCGAGGAGAAATCACATGAAGGCCGCTGCACTGACTCGCATGACCCTGGGCCTCGCGGCGATCTTTGCCACCGGCGCCGCTTGGGCGCAGGCGGGCAAGGGGCCCGCGCAGGTCGTCAAGCCGCCGGTCTCCCAGGCCTGGATCGACGTTGCCACTTTCGCCGGCATGGGCATGCCGTCGATGGGCGGCGCAGGCGGCGGACCGATGTCGATGATGGGCAGCATGTTCGGTGGTGGGCAGGGCGGCAAGAACACGTTTGGCATGACGCAGACGGGCTCGGCCGGCCGCTGGGTCGACGTGACGCTGTACACCAGCCGCAACCCGGCGCTGCCCGAGGCGCTGCAGGCCGTGCCCGCCGGCACCCAGCTCGCGCCGACGCTGAAGCTCGTGGCGCCGAAGATCGAGAAGGGCACGCCGCCGCCACCGGGTGACGACACCGTGGTCGAGCACGAATACGAGCGGCCGAAGGGCAAGATGTATCTCTACTGGGGCTGTGGCGACACCGTGCGGGCCGGACAGCCGCGCGTGCTCGACATGGCGACCGCCAGGCCGGAGGACTTCGGCAAGTTCTTCATTTCGCGTCGCGCCACCCAGCGTGGTGCGCACAGCGCCGCCGGACGCCCGCTGTGGCCCAACGAAGTGGACTCGCGCATGGTGCCCGCCAACGCATCGCTGGTGGGCGAACACGCCTTCACCGGACAGGGCGTGCCCGAAGGATTCAAGTTCGGGATCGGCCCCCAGCAGGACCTGATGCCGGCGATCGAGTTGCGCCAGAGCGACGCCGGCGGTGCGACGCAACTCGAGTGGGCGGCGTTACCGACGGCTCGCGCCTACTTCATTGCGGCCATGGGCGCCAAGGGCGGCTCGGAAATGGAGATGGTGTTCTGGACGTCGAGCGAAGTGCCTGAGGTCGGCATGGGACTCATCGATTACCAGACGAACCCGGCCGTCGATCGCTGGCTGAAGGAAAAGGTTCTGCTCGAACCGAGCGTCACGAAGTGCGCGGTGCCCAAGGGCATCTTCGGCGAGGGCGGAGGCGCAATGCTGCGCATGATCGCCTACGGCTCCGAACTGAATCTTGCGCATCCGCCGCGCCCGACCGACCCAAAGATCGCGTGGGAGCCTCAATGGGCCGTCAAGCTGCGTGTCAAGAGCGTGGCCAATGCGATGCTCGGTATGGACATGGGCAGCATGCAGCGCGGCGCGGGCCGCCAGGCACGGCCGCAGCAGGGACAGCCGCAAGCGCAGAGCAGAAGCCAGAGGAGAAGTTGCCGGACCCGGTCAACATCCTGAAAGGTATCTTCGGGCGTTGAGTGCCAGACGGTCTTGACGTTCGTCCGAGGGCAGCGACGACGGTCGCATCACCCCGAGGCGGCGGTCCTCCCTCGCGCGGGCCGCTTCGGGGCGTCGGCAGCGTGCGGGGCAGGCCACTGCGGTCCTCGCCTGCCACAGTGATTCGCGCCAGCGCGGACGCGCGCGAGCAAGCAGGCCGCCGCGGCCAGGGCAACCCTCTGAAGTTGCGCGTGCCGTTGCCGTGACGTCTGCCGCTTTGTCGTGCGCCATCGACTTCGGGACCTCGAATTCCGCGGTGGCGAGAGTCATGCCGGAGGCGGGCAAGCCCGGGCGATCGCGCGTTGAACTCGCGCCGCTCGAAAACGGCGCGCCCAGCATGCCGACGGCG
>Ga0316622_100002517_pt1 | contig 12719 bp, 5 predicted proteins | sample OWC_Aug_OW2_C1_D_FD_207646 | JGI IMG/M metagenome (GOLD analysis project Ga0316622, IMG submission 207646) | Wetland soil microbial communities from Old Woman Creek delta, Ohio, United States - OWC_Aug_OW2_C1_D5_C | ecosystem: Environmental > Terrestrial > Soil > Wetlands | place: USA: Ohio... | reverse complement strand
AGCGCTGAGCAGGGTTGCCGCCACGCCCGGGCCGAACCCTCCGAACCAGGCGGACACCGCCAGGGCCGCATAGAAAAATGTGAAGGGAGTCTCCGTGCCGAGAAGATTCCAGGCTGCAAGCCTGATGATGAGAGCCGCCGAGACAGCGGCGACAGCGATGCCGTACTTCAAAACGGGAGAATCTCGGTACGTACTCATGTTCGCCCCCGCCGAAGCTTTCGCGACAGATGACCGTCTACTTCATTCCATTCCGCAAGCGACTCACATCCGATCCCGAGCGCACGAAATATAACATTCGTGTCCGTCGTTTTCAAACGGTCGGGGTGCAGCGCTGGTGCCCCGGCAAGGTGTCAATGCGAAGCGTATTTCGCCATAATACAGATCTCTGCCTGCGCTTCGGCTCCGTGTGCAGTCTCAGCAACCTGGAATGCGCCGTTCCGTCCTGCCCAATTCAGCTGAGTGATCAGTTCCGGTTGTCAGGGCTTGCCCTGGATGGAGATCAGCTCCACCTCAAAGATGAGGGTGGCGTTTGGCCCGATCAGGTTGGCGGCTCCCCGCTCGCCGTAGCCCAGCGAGGGCGGGATGAACAGCTGCCACTTGGAGCCGGCGGGCATGAGCTGAAGGGCCTCGGTCCAGCCTTTTATTACTCCCTTGACCGGGAATGTTGCCGGCTGGTTCCGCTTGAAGGAACTGTCGAACTCCGTCCCGTCGAGGAGGGTGCCGCGATAGTTGCAGACGACGGTATCATCGGCTGTAGGCTTCTTTCCGTCGCCCTCCTTCAGGATCTTGTATTGGAGACCGCTTGGCAGCGAGACGACTCCATCCCTGGTCCTGTTTTCGGCCAGGAACGCCTCGCCTTCTTTCCTGTTCTTCTCCCCGAGCGTCTTTGCCGCCTCGGCCTGCTTCTTCATGAGTTCAGTCTGCAGCGCGGCTATGGCCGCCCGAACCTCCGTCTCGGTCAAAAGTGTCGCACCGCCCGCGAAGGAGTCCTTCAACCCTTTGACGAAGATATCCGGATCGATCTGAACGGACTGTTTCTTCAGTTGGTTCCCGAGATCCATCCCGAGTGCATAGCTGAGCTTTTCAGTTTGATCCTTGAGCACCGTGGTCTCCTGGCCGGCGCCCACGGGGATGAACAGCCCAAGTCCCAGCAATATTGTCAAGCATCGAGTCATTGCAGCTCCTTACAGAGTGTCCTTACCTGCGGCGACGCAATCGAGTGACGATTATCGCATGCGGAGTCTTCCTGCGCCATATCCGTAAAAATACCCATTCGTCTATAGGTGGAATTACTGATGAATGCCGAACGTAGGCAATTAACACCGCAAGAATAGGTTCTTCTACGGATTGTTCCGAAGCGGAGGAAAGAAATATAAACGGCAGTCACTCCATCAAGCCAGAGAATTCGTGCCATCTGGACTCAGGAGTGGAGAGTATACACCGCAAACAGGCACTGGAGGAAAATCCACATGAATGGACGCAACCTGTCCAGAACACTGCGTCTGCTATTGATATTGACCGCCCTTGCCGTGGGCCTCGGTAATGACTTCCGTGCCATGGCGGAGAACAGCAGCGGTCAGCAAAAAGGAAAACCGATACTCACCAAGTCCGCCAGGAAGCTGGCCCTGCAGCAGGCGGCTGCAGGCGTACATAAGATGCCCCTTTCGCCGACAGACGAGACCAAGGTCCCGCACTATTTCGGACCCTATCCAAACTGGGCCAACAGCCCGTTCCGGCTGCCCAGCGTTTTCATTGAACTGGCCGGAGGCGGCGGGACCGGCGCTACGGCGGCCGCAACGGTCGATCCGCAGAGCGGAGCCCTGACCGCAATCACGGTGACGTCCCCCGGCAGCGGCTATACGTCAGCGCCGGGCGTGACCATCAACGGCTTGGGCCAGAACGCGGCCGCGACGGCCGTGGTCGACTATAGTGGAGTAGTCACCGCGGTCACAGTGGATATCGCAGGCAGCGGATATACGGCGCCCTCCGTGACTATCTCCGGCGGCGGCGCGACTACAGATGCCACCGCGACCGCGTACGGCGGTGTCGATGCCGTGGTGGTGACGGATCCCGGCCTCGCCTACACGGCGCCGACGGTTGAGTTCGGGCTGCCGAACGGCCCGAACGGCGTCCAAGCCACGGGCCACGCCACGATGGATGCTAACGGCGCCATCACGGCGGTCATCGTGGACACGCCGGGGTCCGGCTACTCGACGGCTCCGGCGGTTACCATCCATAACGGCACGCCGGCGGACCCGATCGCAGGTAACACGCCAGCCACCGCCACGTCCACGCTAGGGGTCCAGAGCGTCGTCCTTGACACATTCGGCTCCGGCTACACCTCGGCCCCGACGGTCGCGTTCGCGGACACAGGGGCTGGCTCCGGCGCGTCAGCAACGGCGAGCATCACGACTTCCGGCGGCTCAGTCACCGCCGTCAACATCACCAACGCCGGCTCCGGCTACATGACCCCCGGGATCAAGAAGTTCACCGATCAGTTGCCCAACGTGTGCTCGCCGCCTGCCTGCCCGGCGACGGGCAAGTATATCCCGCTCGGGGTCGCTGAGGTCAAAACCTACAACGGCGTGGAAGCCGACGAGTACGTAATCGGCCTCGTCCAGTACCGGACCTCGTTCTCGTCCAGTCTTCCTGATACGCTCGTCCGCGGCTACGTCCAGCTGGAGACGCCGGCAAACGCCGGAATCAGCCAGCACTTCCCCCTCCAGAACGAGATGCTCGACGGCACGAAGGTCGACACGGGCTGGCTCGCAGTTACGCCACCGCAGTACCTCGGCCCGACAATCGTCGCCACCAAGGATCGACCGGTCCGCATCGTCTTCTACAACTTGCTGCCCACTGGTACCGGCGGCGACCTTTTCCTGCCGACCGACTCCACGCTCATGGGCTCGGGGACGGGGCCTATGGGATTGCCTGACCCTGTCGATCAGGGCAGCGTCATGGATGATGTCCGGAACCCGATGTGCACGGAGAAGTATTCCGTCCCGCTGATGAGAGACAATTGTTTTGCGGAAAGCCGGGCTACATTACACCTGCACGGCGGGACGACCCCATGGATCAGCGACGGCACGCCGCACCAGTGGATCACTCCAGCGGGGGAGAGCACGACGTGGCCTCAGGGCGTCAGCGTACAAAACGTTCCCGACATGGACGTCTGTAACGGCACCAACGACGGCTGCCAGACCTTCTACTACACCAACCAGCAGAGCGCGCGGCTGTTGTTCTATCACGACCACGCCTGGGGCATCACCCGCCTGAACGTGTACGCCGGCGAGGCCGCCGGTTACCTGATCACCGATGCGACTGACCAGGCACTGTTCGGGGGCTCTGGTCCTTACGCAAGCATGGCAGAGGGCATCCCGCTCGTCATCCAGGACAAGACGTTCGTCCCGGACCCTGCTCAGCTCGCTCTCCAGGATCCGACCTGGGATACGGCCCGCTGGGGGAACGAGGGCAATCTCTGGTACCACCACGTTTACATGCCGGCCCAGAACCCCGGTGACCCGTCCGGCATGAGCGCCTTCGGCCGCTGGATGTACGGGCCGTGGTTCTGGCCGCCGGCCGTGAACACCGTGTACGGTCCCATCGCCAACCCGTACTACGACCCGAACTGCAACCTCGACGATCCGACTACCTGGCAGTACCAAACCGACCCGTTTTGCGAACCGCTGCAGATCCCCGGCACGCCGAACATTTCCACCGGCATGGAACAGTTCAACGACACTCCGATCGTCAACGGAGTCGCCTACCCGACGATCACCCTGGAGCCGAAGTCGTACCGACTCCGGATCCTGAGTGCGGCCAACGACCGTTTCTTCAACCTGCAGTGGTATGTTGCGGACCCGACGACGGGAACCGACAGCGAAGTGGCCTTCAAGGCTGCCGAGCTGGCGGCGGCCCAGCTCGATCCGAACGTGTTCCCGACCCCGGACACGAGCGTCAGCCTTCCGGGACCTGACTGGATTCAGATCGGCACCGAGGGTGGCTTCCTGCCTACGCCTGTCGTGATCGACGGCCAGCAGGTGACCACATGGATTACGGATCCGACGAGGTTCGACGTCGGCAACGTAGACCAGCACTCGCTCCTGCTGGCGCCCGCCGAGCGGGCCGATGTGATCGTCGACTTCTCCAAGTTCGCCGGCCAGACGCTGATCCTTTACAACGACGCGCCCGCGGCCTTCCCTGCTCGTGTCGCGTCGTATGACTACTACACCGGCGCACCGGACCTCAGCCCGGTGGGCGCCCCGACGATCGTGCCCGGCTACGGGCCGAATACCCGCACCATCATGCAGGTCAAGATCGCGCCAAATGCTCCTAACCCACCCTTCAGCCTGAGCGCGCTTCAGCTCGCGTTCAAGCATCAGGCAGACGGTTCGGGCGTATTCGAGTCCAGCCAGCACCCGATCATCGTCGGGCAGGCCACGTACAACTCGGCCTACGGCACCAATTTCGCGGCCGGCAGCAACTGCAATGTTCCCGGCAGCACGTTACAGACCTGCGACGGATACGTCCGGGTGAACGACACGACGACGTTCGGGTTCAACACGCTTATCGCACCTGCAGTCAAGATGACGATGCCGCTCCAGCCGAAGGCCATCCACGACGAGATGAACTCGACGACCTTCGACGAGTTCGGCAGGATGCAGGCGACTCTGGGCGTCGAAGCCCAACCGCCAGCACCCGGCGCGCAGAACGTGGTGCTCTACCCATACGTGAATCCCGCGACGGAACTGATCGACGCGACCAACCTTCCGAAAGGCGACCTCAACGTCACGCCGATCTCGAGCGCGACTGACGGGACGCAGATATGGCGTATCACCCACAACGGCGTCGATACCCACCCTGTCCACTTCCACTTGTACGACGTCCAGGTGGTCAACCGCGTCACGTGGGATAACATCATCATCCCGCCCGACGCCAACGAGCTTGGCTGGAAGGACACCGTCCGGGTCAGCCCGCTCGAGGACACCATCGTCGCGCTGCGGCCGATCATCCCGACACTTCCGTTTGAGATTCCGAACGCGATCCGGATGCTGAGCCCGGCGATGCCGGCGGGCTCGACGGCGCTGTTCAACAACGTCGATCCTCAGGGCAACCCGACCAATCCCATCGTCAACCAGCTCGTTAACTTCGGCTGGGAGTACGTTTATCACTGCCACATCCTGACCCATGAAGAGATGGACATGATGCGGCCGGTATCCGTGGTGCTCCCGCCGATCAGTCCGGATGGATTGGCTTACGCAATTTCCGGTTCGGGTAACAACGCCCACGTGGTGCTGACCTGGAACGACAACTCGATCACCGAGACCTCCTTTGTGATACAGAGTGGAGACTGGGCCGGAACTTGGGGTGACATCGGGACGGTTCTGTCGCCGCTGAACCAACCGAACACTCATGGATCTGGAACCTTCACGGTTCCAGGCACATACAATCCGAATGCCGGATATCGCTACCGGGTTGTCGCCCTCAACACAGTCGGTTACGGGTCAGGATTTCCGACCATGACGGCTCAGTCGATTTCGAGTCCAGTGACGGTCGGCACGGTACCTTTGGCCCCCACCAACCTTATGGCGACGCTCCAGGCTGGTCCGAAAGTCGTACTCACCTGGAGAGACAATGCAGTCAACGAGAGCGGTTTTGTGATCGAGAGATCCACGGACGGTGTTAACTTCGTTCGGATCGCCACGGCGCCGGCTCGAAACAACACCGGCAACGTGACCATCACCGACACGACGCTACCTCAGGCGACGGCAAACGTCACCTACACGTACCGGGTAGCGGCGTTTAATCCCGTCGGGACGTCTGCCTTCTCGAATTACGCAGCCGTCGCAGTGCCTGTGGCCAACCCACCGGCGGCTCCCACCAACCTGTCTGCGGCGCTCATAGCCGGCCCGCAGATCAGACTCACCTGGACGGACAATGCAACCAACGAGAGCGGGTTTGTGATCCAGCGATCCAACGACGGTACGAATTTCACCCAGATCGCGACGGCACCCGCACTGAGCGCCACCGGCGCCGTGACCTTCACGGATACCACAGTAACGACGTCGGTCGCGAACGTGACGTACACCTACCGGGTAGCGGCCACCAACGGAGCCGGTACATCGGCATTCTCTAACACGCCATCCGTGTTGATCCCTGCACTGCCGGTAGCTCCGACCAACTTCACTGCCGTCAATGGTGCGAACGCAAACAAGAAACGCAGCGTGGTCCTCAACTGGGTCGACAACTCGAGCAACGAGACCGGATTCACAATCCAGATGGCCACGAACTCCTTGTTCACTCTGGGCCTGACGACTATCAACGTGGGACCCGGGGTGCAAACGTACACCCAAACCAGCTTGAACCCAAACACGCAGTACTGGTTCCGCGTCCGCGCGAACAACGGCACGATCATCTCATCCGTGTGGGTCAACGCGACGCCGTTCCCAATCCGGACCAACCCGTAAACCGCACAGCTTCATCCCCGGCGCCGGCACCGGCCGGCGCCGCAGGGATGTGCGGTCTAGCTGACTTTTGCGTCGCCGTTGCCCGGTTGGGCAACGGCGGCGCAGTTTGACCTCTATGCCACATAAAAGCACACGCCCGGTCTGCGACACCACGTCCATGTTCCGGGATATCAACACCTCACTCATATGACTCATGTCCTTTGGGAGGACAGATGAAGACGCCCGCAAGATTGACAGTGAAAATAGCCCTTGCGGCGGGCATCTTTCTTGCCGGATTTTTGGCCAACCGGCAAAACGATCCCGCCATATCGGCTGCCTCAGCCGTGCAGGATGTGAAATACACCTGCCCCATGCACCCTCAGTACACCTCTCACCGATCTGGAACGTGCCCCGTCTGCGGCATGAGCCTGGTGACGGCATCGCCTTCCAGCCAGGTTGGGGATTCCTATTCTCGCAGTGCCGCAGGGCAGGGAACAGTGCAGGTCGGTATCGACAAGCAACAGCTGGCCGGCGTTCAAACGGACGAGGTAATGCGAACCCCGGCATCTCAGTTGATACGTGTGCCTGGGCGCGTGGTCGTGGACGACACTCGGCTTTACCGGATCAGCGCAGCAACCGAGGGCTGGATCCGCGAACTCGGAAACAATCCGCCAGGAGCTTATGTAAAGAAGAATCAGATTCTCGGATCCTATTATGCGCCCACGACGCTGGCTGCTCAGCAGACACTCCTGTTCGCCACTGGTCCATCCGATTTGTTCGGCACCGACACAACTGAACTAGCCAAGAGGGAATCAGCCGCCGGCCGCCAGCGCCCGATAGTCTCATACGGCCTGCAAACAGCAGTGGATGCACTGCGAAGCTTGGGTATGAACGACCTCCAGATCCAGGAGGTCCGCGACAGGCAGCAGCCTGAATATCAGATCCGCATCTATTCTCCGGTGAGCGGCTTCGTCATCTCGCGGAATATCTCGCCCAAAGAGCGCTTCGACAAAGGGGCGGAGATGTACCGCATAGCAGACATAAGCCGCGTCTGGGTGATGACGGACATCTTCGAAAAAGACCGCGAGTTCGTGAAAATGGGAACCACGGCGATGATCCGGTACCAGGGGCGCGACTTTCAGGCGCGCCTGAGCGATGCCCTGCCCCAGCTGGATCCGCAGACCCGCACGCTGAAGACCCGCTTCGAGCTCGACAACCCCGGCAACGTCCTGCTGCCCGACATGTTCGTCGACGTCGAACTCCAGGTCGATCGGCCTGCCGCCATCACGGTGCCTTCAGACGCCGTCATCGACTCCGGTTTGCGGAAGACCGTCTACGTCGATCGCGGGAACGGCGTCTTTGAACCCCGCCTGGTCGAAACCGGCTGGCGCCTCGGCGACCGGGTGCAGATTACAGGCGGCCTGGAGCCCGGGGAGCGCATCGTCGTCTCAGGCAACTTCCTGATCGATTCCGAAAGCCGCATGAGGCTCCCGGTGAACGAACCTGTCTCAGTGACGAAGGGGCCCGCCGGCGCCAAGGACCTGGTCTGCGGTATGAGCGTGGATCCCATGGCTCCCGGCACTCTCAAGGGCGAATACAAAGGCGAGACTTACTACTTCTGCGCCGAAAACTGCAGGAAGCGCTTCGAAGCGAATCCGGCAAAGTACGCCCCGAGCGCGGTGGCGGCGCAGGACATGCACGGAAGACACGTTGCGCAGTGATCTTGCAGATCGACGAATTTGCGCGCGCAGCCGCGACAGGTCCGTCGTTTTCATAATCGCGGCTGAAGCGGCCGCCTGCGAAGTCGGAAGGACGATGTTCGAGTTGCTGCGCCGCAAGGGAAGGGCAGCGGGAGCCCTTGGAGGACCTTGAGCCTGTCCCGACTTGATTCGGAGATGCGGTGAGCGGTGTGGCGGCGCAGTGCCGGGCAGGGATGCGGCGGGCGTCGATCCCGGGCCCTGTACCTCGCCATCTGCCCTCGTTCACCTCAGTGCGGGTCGCGGCCACGACCGGCACAAACACAGAGGGCCGGCGGCTCAGCCGCCGGCCCTCTGCCGTCAGCCCCCGATCCTTCCGGCAGGCCCTCCTCTTTTTGCCTGTAGACTCTAGGCGTCAAGGATCGCAAGCGACCGGGAGTATCCTGACCCCGGCTCAAGCAGGGCGGCAATGTTCGCATCAAATGTTGCCAGGATGCCTTTCCTGCGAATCGCCAGGCCTAGGAGGTAGGCGTCAGTGACCTGCTGATGTCCCGCAAGGAGATCGGCAAATGGGGCTACGGCTTCTGCGAAAGTAAGATCATCCTCCCAGAACCGGTGCCGTGGATGGTGCGGGTTTGCTTCCAGCACTTCAGTGACCTTGCCGGGTGATGGAGCGTCAGGAAAGACGCGCGGGTTGGAGCTGACGCGAACGAAACCGGCCTGGGTAGACGGGCAAGTTGCACACTCGAACCTCCGATGTGGCTGAAACCAGGCACGTGCCGCCTCGTGCTGTTCGTGGTTGGTCGTGAGACGAGCCACGACAAGACTGATATCCAGCAGGCAAACGCTCACGGAAAATCGCTCAACGCGTCCCTGACCTTGCGCATCGTGATCCGGGGTGACCCATCCGGCGGATTAAACATGACCAGGCCATTGGCCCGCTTCAGAGGAGGCACGGCCTGCAAGCCGCGGCGCGCCAGGTCCGATATTGTTTTGCCGATCGGGATCTTCAATTCCTTGGCGCGTCTCGTGGCCTCCTTCAAGATGTCATCATCCAGGGTCAGGGTCGTTCTCATACCCAAACGATGCTCCTGGCACCCTGCGATGTCATGCGCCGTACCAGATATCAGACCTCGCCAATGATGCGAAATCGACCCGGAAGCCGACGACCTCGATTGAAAGTCTTGCAGACTACCGGCGCCGATATTGCGTTCGCGACCCGGGGTACGTCTTTCCCTCGTCCCGGTCAGGCTTCGTCCGGCTCGTTCTCCAGCGCGGCGGCGCGGATCTGCGCCAGCTCCAGCCCGTGTTCGTCCTCCATCTGCTCCTCGGTGAGCTTGCCGTTCCAGAAGGCGGTGTTGATGGGGTAGACGCTGGGATTGAAGATCACGAAATAGAAATGCCAGACCAGAATCGCCAGCGCGGCCAGGATCGCCTCGTAGTAGTGGATCGTCCGGGCGACGTCCCAGCCGAGCTTGGTCAGGAGATTGAGGAAGTAGTTGTCGAACCAGAGGATGAAGCCGGTGCCGGCCATCACTACAGTTCCCCAGATCAAGGCCCAATATTCGGCCTTTTCGATGTAGCTGAAGCGCGGGAGCCTCGGCTTTGTCTTCTGGAATCCGAGGTTGAAACGGGTCAGTTCCAGCGCGTCGCGCGCGTCCTGCAACTTCGGCACCATATCCCTGAGGACCTGCCTGCCCCGGGGCGTGCGGATGAGGTAGAACGCGTGGTAGATGCCGAGGCTGACCATGACGACCCCGGCGATCCGGTGGACCAGGCTACGCACCTGGAACGCGCTCTCGCTGATCTGACGGATTGCACGAACCCACCATGCGTCGGGGAACCTCAGCGCGAAGCCCGTCATGACGAGCAGGATGAAGCTGCCGGCAAGGATGGCGTGCTGGATGCGTTCGTTCAGACTCATGCGCTGGTATTCGTCCTGACCATGGTGAGGCTCGGGGAGGATACCCCGACGGACAGCGATCTGGATTCGTGATTTTTTGAGGAAATCGAACACATTGTGAACCGCCATGCCGCCGATCGTGATGCCGATCAGGCTGACGTAGATAGCCCTGACCCAGTAGAGCAGGGGCTCGTCGCGGCTTTCAGTCGCGACGTGAACCATGCCCTTGGCGAAATTCTCCCCCGCCCCGGGGTGGCACCGGCCGCAAGTCGTGGCCAGGTTGGCCTTGTTGATCGTGGATGCAGGGTCGGACGACTGCTTGATGTTATGAACCCCGTGACAGCTCGCGCAATTCGCAACCTCTGCCTGACCGGCGCGCGAAGCCAGCCCGTGGTAGCTGTCCGCAAACGTCCTGAACCGCTCCGTCGGCAGGCCGAACTTCTGATTCAGCGTGACCGAGCTGTGGCAGACCGCGCACACCTGCGCGGAAACGTTGGTCGGCGACACGCGCGCCCGCGGATCCGATGGCGCGAAGATCTGGTGCTCGCCGTGGCAGTCCGTGCACGAAGGTGACTCCCTGTTCCCGTCAATCAAAGCCTGGCCGTGAACGCTTTCGTCGTAGGTCTTCGCGATCTCCCCGTGGCACGTGGCGCACGTCTGCGGGATGTTCCATTTGTTGACGCGGGATGTCGGGTCGTTCCCCCGCTTCATATCGTGCGCGCCGTGGCAGTCGCTGCAGGTGGCGGCCTTCGTGTCGCCTTTCGCGAGCGCGACACCATGCACGCTGCTCTCGAAGCCGGCGATGAATCCCGCCGACGGGGCTGTCCGCTGGCGTATCTCCGCGTTGTCGAGATGGCACTTCAGGCAGACCTTGGCCTCATGGGTCTTGTAGAGGGGGGACTCCCTGCTCGAGAGAAGTTCGACCTCGTGTGCCGTGTGACAGTCCACGCATGAAGGAGCGCCTTTCACTCCTTTTTCCAGCGCGATGCCGTGTGCCGAGCGGGCGTAATGGGACTCGACGTTCTCGTGACATTTTCCGCAGGCCTGGGCGACGTGGGCCCGGTTTGTGGCCGATTCCGGCGTCTTCGGCGAAAGGATCTCGTGGGTGCCGTGGCAGTCTTCACACGACGCCGCCGGCGGCGCGCCTTTCTTTCCCTGCGCCTCCTGTCCGCCGGCCTGCTGGGCATGGACGCTCTTCAGGTACCCGGCGACATCATGACAGGCGCCGCAGTCCACCGGCTTGATGACCTTGGCGTGCGGAGTCTCGGACGGATTGAAGCCCTGGTGGCAGTCCGTGCAGGCAACCTCGGCATGAACGGAATGCTTCAGCAAGGAGGAATCGACGAAAAGCGAAACCTGCCGCCCCCTTATTTTCGCGGTCAAACCCCGATCGCTGTGGCACATCAGGCAGTCTTCGTTTGATTGGGCGAGCGCGCACAAGGAAGAGAGGATCAGGACAATGAAAAGGCCGAAAAGGCCTCGAAAGATCCGTTGAGTTCGTATTGGCATGGTTCAGTCTTGTTACGAAATCCTTTGAATATTGATCTTGAGCGCTCTCTTGCCGGTTCCCCACCTGCGACGCTGCGCGGCCCCCGCGTTATCGATACGCGAACAGCATGGCGTAGACGATCGCCACTATTATCAGGAATCCTATCGAAAGCGCTGCCCAGGCGAAGAAGCGGATCGTCCTGACCACGATCGGCGGATAGGGCTCGACCAGGTGCTTTTCCAGTTCACCGCTGGCAACCAGGGCCTCGTATTCCTCGGGCTTGTCTCTCTTGAGCTCTTCGATCGGCATGCGGCCCGTGAAAACCACGATGTCCATCGGGAATTTTTCAGGGCGCAGGTGAGTGTTGAAGAAATGGACAGTGAAAATGAAACCGGTCGCAAGAAGGGCTTCGTCGCTGTGTATGATGGTGGCGACGTTCAGCAGCCAGCCGGGCAAAAACCGGGTGAAGAACTCGGAAAACCACAGCGTCAAACCGGTCGACCCGATAACAAAAATCCCCCAGAAGACGGCGAAGTAATCGAATTTTTCCCAATAGGTCCAACGCCCGTACTGCGGCCGCCGGCCCAGGCCGAGGAACCACTTGATCGAACCGACGAAGTCGGACAGGTCCTTCTTCGTCGGAAGCATCGTGTTCGGGCCGAAGAGGACCGACTTCCATGTCGTGCGGGTGGCGCGCTTCCGTCGCACGAGATCATAAATGTGAGCCACGAAGACACCAATCATGACGCCGGCGGCGAACCTGTGGATGTACCCCGCGGTCTCGTACCCGCCGAGCAGGCGGGAGAGGGCCCCCGCCCATCTCGTGTAAGAAAACTTCAGTGTCATTCCGGTGAGGGCGAGGCTTATGAAACTCACGATCATCAGGACGTGCAGGATGCGGTTCAGCCGCGAGAACCGCTCGTACTCCATGGCGTGCGTTTCCGCCTGCGCGCCGGCGTTCTGCCTTCTCATCTGCACCGCGCGCGGCAGCCACATGAGCGTGTGCGCGCCGCTCACTGTGAAGGTGCCTATCAACAGGGCGGTCATTCCCCAGAACGTCCAGAACAGCCAGGGATACTTGGCGGGATCGTGGTGGGTTGCGTGAGTGAGGTAACCCGCAAACCGCCTGGTTGCGCCCGCGTGGCATTTCCTGCAGGTTTCGACCACGTTCGCGCGGCTGAGAT
>Ga0316622_100002516_pt1 | contig 12725 bp, 6 predicted proteins | sample OWC_Aug_OW2_C1_D_FD_207646 | JGI IMG/M metagenome (GOLD analysis project Ga0316622, IMG submission 207646) | Wetland soil microbial communities from Old Woman Creek delta, Ohio, United States - OWC_Aug_OW2_C1_D5_C | ecosystem: Environmental > Terrestrial > Soil > Wetlands | place: USA: Ohio... | reverse complement strand
TTTACAAACCGTGTTTCCTGTGGTATAATGCCGCCGTTTCGTACCCACTTGTCACCGCTCGGGGAAGTTCATCCCGAACAGAAACAGAAGGGAGACTTTATGCGCACCGCGGCTCTTGTCGGGGTTTTGAGCTTTCTCCTTCCGAGTTTTTCGTTCGCTGCACATTACCATCTCAAGGCGGATGGGACCGGCGACTACGCTACGATACAGGCCGCCATCACCGCCGCGAGTTCCGGAGACACGATTTTTTGCGCCGACGGCACGTACGACGGCTACGGCAACGACGCCATCGACTTCGGCGGCAAAAATCTGATCCTGAGGTCGGAGAGCAATCATCCCAAGTACTGCATCATCGACTGCTTGTCGGACCGGGGATTCTACTTCCATTCCGGGGAGACGGCGAGCGCGATCGTCCAGGGATTCACGATCCAGGGCGGCGGGTCCGAGGATTACGGCGGGGGAATCTACATCTTGAACTCCTCTCCCACCATATTCAACTGCGTGATCCGCGACTGCCAGGCGGGAGGGTACGGCGGTGGGATCTACATTCAGGGGAACACGGCGAATCCGTCCATCTTGAACTGCCTAATCGAGCGGAATTACGGCATATCGAAGGGCGGCGGGATCTATTTCCATGATTCCCACGGGATCGTCAAGAATACGACGATCGCTTACAACGAGGCTGACGATACCGGCGGCGGCGGAGGTTGCTACCTCGACAACAGCACGCCGACGGTGACGAACTGCATCATCGTGCAGAACATCTTCTCCCAGGTAGGAGGCGCGATAACCGGTTTCACCTACAACCTCATCGAGGGTTGGTCGGGGGGTGGGTCGAACTTCAGCGGCAACGCCGAGTTCGCGTGGGGAACCGGTGGAGATTTCTACCTCAACCAGGCGACGAGCGACGCGGTGGATGCGGGAAGCGACCTCGCTTCCAACATCTGCTACACGACGGCGGAGGGCTCCAAGTGCATGAGCGGCTGGACGACGAGGACGGACCAGCAGGATGACGCCGGGCAGGTGGACGTAGGGTACCACTATCCGCATTACTCCGCGGTCATCGCTGTTCCCTCGTACAAGGCGACGATCCAGGCCGCCATCGACGCCGCCTGGAACGGCGACATCGTCAACGTGGCCGACGGCACGTACACCGGCACGGGAAACCGCGACCTCGACACGAAGGGAAAAGCCGTCACAGTGAGATCGCAGAGCGGAAATGCCATCAACTGCGTCATCGACTGCCAGGGATCTTCGGGCGCGCCTCACCGTGGATTTGCGATAACCAAAGGCGAAGGGCCGGCGACGGTGATTCAGAACCTGAAGATTGCCAACGGATGGGTATCATCCAGCGGAGCAGGTATCTACATCGTCAACAGCAGCCCGAGGATCGAGGGTTGTATTCTGATTGAAAACTATGCCGGCGTGGACGGCGGCGGCATCTTCAACTTTCAGGGCAATCCGACTGTGATCGGGTGTAACTTTTACTACAACGATGCGGGGGACGCGGGCGGGGCGATGTTGAACCACACGTGCGCGCCCGTGATGTCAAACTGTCTCTTCCAGTCGAATACTTCGGTCTATGGCGCCGGCGGCCTCCACAACTATCAGGCCTCCCCGACGCTCGACTACTGCACTTTCAAATACAATGTCTCCAACGATATGGGCGGCGGGCTCCACAACGACGGCACCTCATCGCATCCGACGCTCACAAACTGTCTGTTCCTCGAGAACCAAGCGAAGAACGGCGGCGGGATGTACGACCGAGGCGGCGCGCACCCGACGCTCATCGACTGCGAGTTCACGATGAACTCGACGCTGGCGACCGGGCGGGGCGGCGGCATCTACGCTTCGCAGGGTTCGCTGGGTCTGACCCGGTGCATTTTCGACACGAACTCGGCGTATGTCGATGGCGGCGCCGTTTACAACACTTACTACAGCACCGCCACACTCGATAGCTGCATATTCACTGCGAACACCGCGGAAAGCGGCGGCGGCGCGGTCTACTTCTACGACCACGACACTTCGACCCTGTCGAACTGCACGTTCTACCAGAACGATTCGCCGAACGGCGGCGCCATCTGGACGTGGCTCAACTGTTACACCACCGTCCAGCGATGCATCTTCCGCGGGAACACGGCGACGAACGGGAGCCAGATCGGCATCAACAATGCCTGCACCATGGTGGTGAGTTGCTCCGACGTGCAGTACGGGCAAAGCGGCGTCTACGTCGGAGGGAGCAGTTCGCTCACGTGGGGCTCGGGCAACTTCGACCAGGACCCGCTATTCTGTGACGTCGCGGAGAGGGACTTCACGATCGATGCGTCCTCCCCGTGCGCTCCAGCGAACAGCGGCGGGTGCGGCCTGATCGGAGCCAAGCCGGTCGGATGCACGGTGACCGGCGTGGAAGAGACGACGCCGAACGTGCTGGCGCTCTACCAGAACCATCCCAACCCCTTCAACCCGGCGACCACGATATCGTTCGTCTTGCCCGAAAGGACGATAGCGATGCTGGCGATTTACGACGTCGGGGGACGGCTGGTGCGAACCCTCGTGGATGAAGTGCGAGACATCGGGTGGAACGAAGCGAGCTGGGACGGAAAAGACGCGCGCGGAAATCCGGTGAGTTCGGGCGTGTACTTCTACCGCCTGACGGCGGGGCAGCAGAGTCTCACAAAGAAGATGACGCTTCTCAAATAGCCGGCGTCTCTCTGGTGATTCCTGTTTTGCGGTCCGCCGCGGACATCAAAAGGAAAAGACCTCCGATTCCCTCGGAGGTCTTTTCCTTTTCGCCACGGCGCAGTTCTGGCAACCATGCAAAACTCGTCTGCCGCTCCGCTTTTTGTACTCTGGTGCTCACGCAGCAGAATGTGATTGATGCCGCAGGCTGATCAGGTATACTGGGCAGTATCATTCGTCAGAACCGGCCACTCTTTCCACGCTCCAATCATGAAGAACAACTACGTGTACATCGTCGTTTCCGTGAGCGGCGCGTCCGTCCTCGCGCTCGAGATCCTGGGGACGCGGGTCCTCGGGCCCTTCTACGGCGTGAGCCTCTTCCTCTGGTCGGCGCTCATCACGGTGACGCTCGCCGCCTTGGCCCTGGGATACGCAATCGGCGGACGTTGGGCGGACGCGGGACCAAAGCTCGGACGCCTGTGCCTGCTACTTCTGCTCGCGGGTCTCTGGGTCCTCGTCATTCCATGGCTCAGGCGTCCCGTGCTCGGCGTCGCGGAACCCCTTGGTCTTCGCCTCGCCGTTCTCGTCGCGGCGACCGTTCTCTTTTTCCCGCCGCTCGTTCTGCTGGGAATGGTCAGCCCCTACGCGATCCGCCTCAAAGCCTCGGGTCTCGACGTCGTGGGGAGAACGGCCGGGAATATCTACGCCGTATCCACCGTGGCAAGCGTCGCGGCCGCCCTCCTCGTGGGTTTCTTTCTCATCCCCGTCGTCGGGGTGACGCGCCTCACGCTCGGCACGGGAGTTCTTCTCGTGGGCACGGCGATCTTCGGTATGACGGGTAAAAGTAGAAGCAAGGCCGCAGTGCTCCTCCTTCTGTTCGCCGCCGGAGCGGTCGCCGTGTTGACCCTGATCGGCCCCGGCGACAGGGCGTCCACTGCGGGGGTTCTTGCGATCGAGCAGAGCGCCTACGGCGAAATCCGCGTGGTGGAGAGCGACGGGGCGCGCCTTTTGCTGATCGACGGCGGCACGCATACTTCCATCGACACCGCTTCCGGCGAGTCGCTGTTTCCCTACGTCGATGTGCTGGATATCGCGAAGCTCTTCTACGATGAGCCGGGGCGGATGCTCCTCGTGGGACTGGGCGGCGGGTCGGTGGTCAAACGATTCGCGGGCGAGGGCTGGCGGGTGGACGCGGTGGAGATCGATCCGGTGGTGACGCGCATGGCGCGGGAGCATTTCGGTCTCGCGGACGAAGAGGCCGCCGTTTACCACATGGACGGCCGCGGTTTCCTCGCGACAACCGGCGAGACCTTCGACCTCGTGATCATGGATGCGTTTGGGAGCAGCTCGATTCCGTTCCACCTGGTCACGCGGGAGTCGTTCGCATTGATTCATTCGCGGCTGGTTCCGAACGGCATCCTGGCCATGAACATCGAGGCGACCGCTTGGCACGACATCTTCGTGCATTCGCTGGCCGTGACCATGCAGGAAGTGTTCGGGCACGTAGTGGCGCTGCCGATAGCGGAGCCGCCGAATACGCTCGGGAACCTCGTGCTGCTCGCGTCCGACCGGCCGCTCGAGCTCGACCGCGATCCGCCGGTGCCCACGGACCGTTTCAGCCCCGAGTACAACCGCGCGCACGCGTGGGACAATCGTTTCGAGGTCGCTCCCGGGGGCCTTCCCATTCTCACCGACGACCACAACCCCGTCGACATCTGGGCCGAGCAATTGAACGTCGTGGCGCGCCGGACGCTCCACGAGCAATTCGATCCGCAGGTGAGCTGGTAGACGTTACCCACCGTCGCCGGACATCGGCCGGATGACACCGCTCTCTTCGACGGTCACCGGGTGCCCGCCGAGCTTTTTCGGGATGCGGCGCACGAGGTCATCGGTTTTCTTCACCACATAGACCTTGATGCACGGTGTTCCGTCGTCGAGCTCCCCGATGGCAACGGCGGTCACTCCCTCTATCGCCATGAGCTCGCTTGCGTGCGCCTCCATCACGGTCTTTATGTCTTGTTTCGGCATTTCACTCCCGTCTCCGGCACGGCCGCCGCACGCGCCGTGGAAAACGAGCGAAAGCAGCGCGGCGGCGAGGATCGCAGGTATTATCGGGCGCATTATAATCGCTCCTGTTGCACGATGGCAGACTAACAAAAGACGAAGCCCATCCCCGGCACTCGCCGAGGACGGGCTTCGTATCGATCAAAAACTAGCGTGGGATCGCTCACACGCTACTGTCCAACCATGGTGGCGTTGAAGAACGAGAGTACCTGGCCAATGGGGTTGGCCACGGCCAGCGAGGTGCTGCCCGCGAACAACAGGCCCACTGCGCGAGGATTGGTAGTCACGTTTTCCACCATCAACGAACCGGAGTCACCGCCTCCAAGGAACTTGCTCGCCTTGTTATTGACGATGATCTGACCGGTGAAGGTCTTCGTGAACGCGGCTCCGCCTGCGCACTCGTTTTCGTACGCTACGCTGACGGTCCCGTTGAGCGCGCTCACCGTACTCCGCGTGAGACCGGTGGTGCGACCGCTCTTCTTGACCGACTGACCCACGAAAGCGGCCACGGTCGACGCTGAGATTGTGCCGACCTCCAGAATGGCGCCGTCTTCGCGGACCATGCCGGAGATGATGGTCGCCGAGGAGCAATCCACGTTGGAGCCTGGAAGCGAACTCGACTTGACGAGCGTGGCCACGTTCTGCGCGCTGCCCGCGTTGCAGGCGACGTCGATCAGTCCGGGCTGGATGATCGGGTCGCCGGTCTGCGCCACGCGGCTGTTGCCGCCGCTCACGATATCGGCCTCGAAAACGTGATAGTTGCTGAGGATCCGCTTCTGGCTGCCGACGTTGATCAGCGCACCGAGCGTTCCGCTGCAGCAATATCCGTTGGCGAGGTCATAGCGCCAGCCCCCCGACGTTCCAAGCTGAATCGGAGGGGTCTGCTTGGCTTTGTGGCTTACCGTAGTGGTTTTGAAGGCGACGATCCTGTCGGTGCGGTGAACAACGACGGGAACGCCGTCCAACTCACGCGGCATTGCCTTGGCCGCTCTGTCTGTGGTCGCGAGGACCATGACGGCGATACGGCCATCGTCGGTGAGCGTCGTGGCTGTACCGATGATCTCAGGATCCGCCATGAGCTTGGCGGTGTGGCGATCCTGAGTCGCCATGACGGACTGAACCATCGGATTGCTGGTGCTCAGAAAACTGGTTTCCGGCGGCGTCTGCGGCGCGAGGGGCGCGTCGCCGTCCTGGGAACATCCCCAGAAGCCGATGCCCACCGCCAACGTCGCGACCAGCAACAGTAACGAGGTGCGGATGAATGAACGTTTCATTCAGTCCTCCTAGGTTTGGGGTAGGAAAACCAAGCACCAATTGGAGAGGATTAAGTGACACTCTAGCATAAGCTTGCGGCGATGTCAAGCAAAGGTTCTGGACCTGATTGGCCAGAAGTCCGCACGCGAGCTTTGTTTAGCGCAGGCACACGAGCTTTCGGACCGCGGTGTGGCCCGCGACCACCAAGCGGGCGAAATAGACCCCCGATGGAACTTCGCGCAGCGCCTCGTCACGGCCGTCCCACACCACCTGGCGCTCCCCGGCAGACTGCGTATCGTCCAGGAGCAGCGCCACGCGGCGCCCGGCCGCGTCATAGACAGAGAGCGTCACATGCGCCGGCCGGTCCAAGCGGAAGGGAATCGTCGTGGCCGGATTGAACGGATTGGGAAAGGCGAGGCCCAGAGATGCCGCGGCCGGCGGCATGTCTTCGGCGACGCCGGTCTGCACGGGGACGCTGAAGGTGATGTCGTAGGGCGGGAGGCCGACGTCTATAGGATTGGTCGTGATGGGCGTGGCGGTGGCGGCGTCGTAGATGCGCACGCCCGGTTTCACCGGTGTGCGGTCGCACACGAAAAGCTCACCATCGGGGGAGACATCGATATCCGGAATCACATAGTCCCCGGGCGCGTACAGCGTGCCCGTTTTCGTTCCCGTGGACGGATCGAAGCGGATGAGCTCGGTGTTGAAGCTCCAGTTCTGTATGATCGCGTAGCCAATGTGGGTGCTCACGATCTCCACATCGAGAATGTCGCCGCCCGCGGCGTTGTCGGTGAAGAAGACACCGTCGGACGCGAGGCTCACGGGATCGACCCACTCCACGCCGCCGTCGGCAAGCCCCCAGAATGCGGGGCAGGCGACGTAGATCGCCCGCCCGCGGGGGTAGAGCTCGAGGTCGGAGAACGGATTGGCCCCGGCAAGCGCGATCGCTTGCGTGCCCGGCGAGGCCGGATCGGCGTCGATCACGGTGTCGGTCTGCGTGTCGATGACGGCAATGTAGCTCGTTCCCGCGGGCGTCCAGTAGTTGTTGCGGTCGATCCTCTGGATCCCTACGAAGAGACGCTTGTTCACGATGCACATGTACGCCATCTCGCAGAGCCCGTCGGCGTCGGCGAGCCAGGCAAGATCGATCGAACCGGTCTGGGCTCCCGTCGACGGATTCATGATCCACAGCGAGTTGGTCTCGTACCGGGAGACGTACATCTTGTTGGATCCGGCGAAGGCGACATCCTGAGGATTGGATCCGTTCCCGGTCGTGAACTGGCGGATGGTGTTGAACCCTTGGGCCGGGTCGATCACCTGAATGTTGTCGGCTCCGGTGCGGTTCACGACATAGATGAGCCCCTCGTGGTAACGCGCCACGGCGTCGCTGTGCACGGGCTCGACGTTCTTCGATACCGTGTAGGCGCCATCGAGCCACACCACGGAAGAAGACCCGGTGGTGAAGTCGGTGGTGGTGAAGAACGCGAATTCCTCCGCGGCGGCTTCGCCCGGGATCACGACCGCGCCGATGACGGCCGCAGGCCCGATCACGGCGAAGAGCCCAACGGCGACGACAACGGCGCGCCCGATGGCGGCAGCTAGGCCGGCGACGGCGGCAAGAAGGAAGCGCGCGGGACTCGAGGATCTGCGACTTTTCATGTGTTCGACCTCCAAACGCACGTTTTACGGATTCACGGCAAAACCCACCGTGGTGTAGAAAGACCTCCCCGGGAGCGGGAATCCGCTCACGTCGCTCGCGCGGTCGTCGAGGAGGTTCCTGCCTTCGGCCGTGAGCGACAGTCCCTCCCACGGCAGGTCCCAGCGCAGTGCGACGCTATGCAAATTCCGCGCGCTCACGGCCTGCATGTTGGCGCGGTCGAGGAAGTTCGCGCCCAGGTAGTGGTACTCGTACGTGAGCTTCCAGGCCCGCCACGGGATGGCCGCGGCCACGTTCACATCGTCGCGCGGGCGCGACGGCAGTTCATTGCCGCGATAGTAGGGGATCTCGCTCGTGTCCTCGGTCTGAAGGCGGGTGTAGTTCGACGAGATCTCCAAAGCGCGCGGGAGAACGGCCGAGAGCGAGAACTCCCAACCCGTGATGCGGGCCGAGCCGATGTTCACCGGGCGCGAGGTGTGCTGCGAATTGGGAAAGAAGAGGATCAAGTCGTCCACGTCGTTATAGAGGTACGTCGCCTCCGCGAAGAGCCTCCGGATCGGTCCCATGCGCCCGCCGTTGAATATGATCCCCACGTCCCGGTTGAGGCCCGTCTCCGGCTCCAGCGCGGAGTTTCCCGTCACCGAGCCCACGTTTCCGAAAAGCTCGAGGAACGTGGGCAGCCGGTAGTAGCGCCCGATGTTGCCCTTGACGGTGAGGGACGCACCCGGGGTCCACCGGAAGCCGCCACTCGGCGTGCGGGACTCGACGGCGACACGGCCGCGCGGAGACGGAGGGAGCCAAGGGAAGGGAGCGTCGTCGTAGAATTCGCTCACCTGCCGCTCCCACCGCTGCGTCCCGGAGAGCACCAGAGTCTGGCCCTGGGGGGGGAGGTAAATCTCGCCCACGAGTGCGGTCGTTTGCGACCTACGCCATCGGTCGGGGCCTTCGCGCTCGACCGGGAACTTCTCCACGGGATGGAACTCTTCCTTGCGTCCGTCGAACACGAGCTCGAGAGTAACCGGCAACCGGGGAACGAACCACTTTCCGCCGGCGCGCCCCCCATACGATTCGATGGTGTTGTCCGTCTCTTGCGGGCCCAGGCCCACCGTGCCTTCGAGGTCGCGGAAGCGTTCGCCCGAAGTCGATGTGTGCGTGGAAGCGGTCATCCGGAGCTGCCGGCCGAAGAGCGAACCGGATGCGAGCTTGAGATACGTGAGCCGGCGATCTCTTGCTGCCCGCGCCGTGATCGACTGGTTGTTGCCGAGGCCGGGCACGCCCTGTTCCCGCGAGAAGCGATCGTGGCCGAGCGAAACGGTCCCGTCTCGCGGGAGATCGAACTCGATGCGCGCAAGCACCTGATACGACTCCGCGTCGTTGTTGATCCGCATGACCTCGGCATCGTCGCCGGGATTGAGCGGCGTGCCGTCGTTGTCGAGGAACGTGAAATCACCGGAAGTGCGCGCATAGCTCCCGTGAGCGAAGAGTCGGGTCAGCCACGGAGACGCGCGCACCGAGAGCTGCTGGCGGACGGTGTCGAAAGAACCGTAGGACGAGTTGAAGTTGAGGTGCGAAAGCGCACTGCCGTCGCCTTCAGCGCCGGAGTACTCCGTGACCAGGTTCACGGCGCCGCCGATCGCTGACGATCCGAGTTGTGGCGGCGCAAACCCTCGGTAGACCTCCACGCGTTCAATTGCGCCCAGCGGAAGATCGGCCAGGTTCGTCACTCCCGTGTAGGGATCGTTCATCGGTATCCCATCGAGAAAAACGGTGACCTGGGCGGCCGACGACCCCCGGACGGAAACGGTGGCGAAGTCCCCGAGTCCGCCGTACTGCTCGACATTCACCCCCACCATCTCCGAGAGCACGTCGGCGAGGCCCTCCATGCGCTCGCGTCTGCCGTCGAGCTCCACCGCGGCCACAAATCCGGGCCGATGGTAGAGTTCGGAAACGGGATCGTCGCGCCGCGCTTCGATCACGATGGCCGGGACGAGGTAGAGGGTGTCGCGGCGAGCGTTGGTGCGCACGCTGTACGTGGTGCGCGCGTTGCGCGAATCGCGCAGGGTGTCTCGTGCGGCCTGCGGGTTCGCGGCTGCAGCGGCTGCCGCTAGGGCGGGTCCCGTTACGGGCGCCGCGACCGTCACGACGGCGGTCGAAGCGGCCAGAAGCGCCGCAGTCGCCGTGGTCAGAATCGCCGCGCGCAGCGCAGCGCCGGTCAATGATATCCTCAACGTCTCTCCTGCGTTGGGACGAGAGGAGAGTCGGCGCATGCCCGCAGGGGCAGGGGCGAGCCCGGCACTGGAGGGAAAATCAAAAGCCCTCCAGTGTCTTTCCGTGAAAGTCGGGAGGGCTTCAGCACTCGTCCCTTCCTCTCAGTCCACGAAGAGGTTCTGGGAATTGGAACTGGAACCAGGCGGGTGTCCTGACTGATGGCTCGGGCGCCGCCGCCCCCCTTCCCGGCTCGATCGCCAGTGGTTGCGGGCGCACGGCTTGCCAATCACAGTGGCGGGTCCGTGAGGGATTCGCACCCTCTTCCCACTTGTGCCCGACGCGGGCACCTGATTCCCGTTATTTATCTCCCTGTAGACTACAGGCAGGTGGCCGCGGTGTCAATCGAGATCTCGCGCCCGCCGGGAGCCCGCGGCTACTTGACGGCTATTTTACGACAGTGAGCTTCAGCGATCGGGAGGCTCCGCCCGCGGTGACCTTGAGGAAATACACGCCGCTACTGACGCGGCGGCCGCGCTGATCGGTGCCATCCCAGAAGAGGGAAATGCCGGCGGCGCCAGCGGCTTTTTGGCGCGCGAGTGTCACTACGCGGTGACCCGCCGCGTCATAAACGACGGCGGCGATGTCCACGCCGGGCGAGTTCGTAGTTCCGATGTCGATGCGGATGGTGGTGCCGGGATTGAGCGGATTGGGCGATGCCGCAACCGACAGCACCGGAGGGCCCGCCAGGCCGTTTGTGTATTCCGCTCCCGAGAGTGGGTCCGGATACAAGTAGCCCGACCTCCGCACGAACGGGACCTCCTCTCCGCAGCACAGTATTTGCTCGATGCCGGAGTCCAACAAGTGAAAGGCCGTGTCTTCGCTTTCGAGTTCGATCACGTCGCCGGCGAGTGCGCACGTTGCCGGCCCTCCGAAGAATCGCGCGTGCTCCGTGCTGCCGCGCTCGAGCACGGTGGCGTCCGCGAGGAGATATCGGGTGACGTCCGCCCTGTGTGTGCGCACGATGGCGAATGCGGCGTCGGTGCGAACCGAGTCGGCGCCCCAAGAAACGACTCCTCCCGAGTGGTTCCCGAGGACCAGGTCGGCCACTCCGCCGCCCCAGTTGATGGTGCACGCGAATCCCCAGGGCTCCACTTCGGTGGCGACGGATGGGCTGCTCATAGTGGAGTCGACGGGAAGCAGCAGGAAAGCGAAGTGGGGATTGATCGCGCTTCTCGTGAGCGAGAGCAGGCGGGAGTCGGGATCGCTGTTCCCGTTATTGTATGCGGAGACCGTCGCCGTGACATCGGGAAGACCGGGGTTGAGGACGAAGAGGTCCATCGCGGCCCGCCCTGGTCCGTCGATGCGGATCGGGTTGGCGGTGGTGTTCACCGTGTTGGCGTTATGCGTGTGCATGCGCCACTGGTATTGATGGAACGCGCCGTCCTTTTCGATATCATCGGCCACGATGACGTACGGCGGCGTCGGCTCCTCGTGCACCACGAGCACCCTCCGGTGCGCGTGGTCCACCGGGTTGGCGCCGGTGTAACCCCACGACCAGTCGATCCCGGGGACGGGGTAGTCGGGCGCGTTGAACTCCGAGTACGTCGTGTACGCGGCGGTGGCGTCGCCCAGTAGATAATCGGCAAAGCCGCTCAGCAAGTGATGCGCGATGCAACCGTCGGTGCCGATGGAAGCGCCCGCGTTGTGCTGGCCGGCCCCGTCGACGAACACCATGTTGTGCGCTTCGCTCTGCATGGCGGTAGGGCCCGCGCCGTGATCGATCGCGAACTTCTCCCCATAGGCGTACAGTGTGAACTGGTTCTGGTCCTCCTGCGCGTGCCCGCCGTGGAACTTGCCGGAGTAGAAGCTGAACATCACGTCGCGCGAGGTGAGTTCATTCTGCCAGCCGGTGCGAAAATAGTACAGCCCGCGGTCCGGCCAGAGCTGCCTGAGCGGGACAACGGAAGCCGGCTGCACCGGCGGCAGGGACAAGTTCCAGAGCGCGGTGGAGACCTTGTCGGCGTTGTCGAACAGATCGACACCGTACTCCCCGGCGATGTGTTCCCATAGCCAAGATGACAACCCGCTCTGCCATTCCCACTGGGCCCAATCGAAGTAGGTGGTGTTTCGCGCCAGCGGAATGGTGGTGTAGGGCGAGTCGTTCAGGTTGTTCGTCTTGCCGTACCCGTCGGGGAGTATCTCGTGGGCGAACCATCGCTCCATGTTGCGGATGCGGGGGTGGGTGGAGTAATCGTACCCGTCGAACCGCTTTCGCGCATGGAAGTACGGGATGAGCTGCCGCATCGTCCAGGCCCCGTATAGGCATCCTTCCTTGTACGCGCCGCCGGGATCGAACTGATAGGTGAGAAGGCTGTCCACGGTACGGTCGGCCATGGCCCTGGCTTGCGAGAGCAACTGAGGATCCGCTTCGCCCTGCAAGCAGATCGCGGCGAGCCCGAGCGGTCCCGCGAACATCGCGCTGTGATTGCCCAGATACGGACGGCGCGTGAACAGATCGTAGGTGAGTGACGTCGTCATGAAGGAAAGGTAGGAGACGATCTCGTTGCGCACGTACGCGCGCACCGACTCCGGAGCATCAGCGAAGAACATGTCGTAACCGAATGTGAGCGCCCTGAGCCTGAGACCGGAACTGCCCTCGTCGTGGCCCACGTTGTATTGGTCGGCCAGGTACAGGGTCGCCTCGCGCCCCAATCGAGCGGCGCCGGTATCGGGCGGCATCTCCACGTGCGTAACCAGGCCGAGGTTGCGTATCGATTCCATGCCGAATTCCAAGCCCAGGATATCGGACGGCGCCATGAGCGGATAGTAGTCCTGCGCGAGATGGAGCACGTAGGCGTACGCT
>Ga0316622_100002515_pt1 | contig 12727 bp, 15 predicted proteins | sample OWC_Aug_OW2_C1_D_FD_207646 | JGI IMG/M metagenome (GOLD analysis project Ga0316622, IMG submission 207646) | Wetland soil microbial communities from Old Woman Creek delta, Ohio, United States - OWC_Aug_OW2_C1_D5_C | ecosystem: Environmental > Terrestrial > Soil > Wetlands | place: USA: Ohio... | reverse complement strand
ACACTATCCGGGAGCGATCGATCGACAAGGGGTTCTCGTTCGCTGATTTCAAAAACGCGGTGACCGGCGCCAGGGCTGGCGGTGCCGGGATCAAGGCATATCTCCTCCATAAACCTCTCTTCCTCACAGAGAGAGAGGCTCTCCTCGATATGGAGGATTCGATCAGGGGTCTTGCAGGAATAGCCGATATGATCTCGATGAACCCCTGCACCGTCCAGAAGCACACCGAACTTGAATACTACTGGAAGCGGGGAGGGTTTCGGCCGCCCTATCTCTGGAGTGTCGTTTCGGTGCTCCTCTCTGCTCCGGTCCATGTCACCTGTGATCCCGTCGGAGGCGGTCGTGCCCGCGGACCCCACAATTGCGGGACGTGTGATTATGATATCGTCAGGGCGATACGGGAATTCAACCTGACCGCGGATCGTCAGATGCTCACGGGGATTTTTGATACCGGCTGTGAATGCAAAGAAGAGTGGGAGCGAGTCCTTTCACTCGAGAAACCGTACTGTATGCCGCTGACTCGCTGACGGAGCAGACTGGATCTCGAGTTGCTTTTCAAGGAGGGGAAGGAACGTCCCGGCGTCGCTTACTACTCCTATTGCCTGCATCGTTCCCCGATCCATCAGTTTTGTCAGGGATGAGGGATTGATGTCGACGCAGATGGTCTTCACGTAGGAAGGGAGGCAGTTGCCGACTGCCACGGAGTGGAGGAGTGTGGCCACCATGAGGACCATCCCGCACCCTTCCACATGGGCGCGGATCTGGTCCTGTGCCACAACGGCGTCGGTGATAACGTCCGGGAGGGGTCCATCGTCCCGTATGGAACCCGCAAGCACGAACGGTATATCACGCATGACACACTCATACATGATGCCGCCGGTGATCACCCCTGCATCGATCGCCTTTTTGATCGACCCGGCCCGCATCACCTCGGAGATGGCATAAAGATGATTTTTATGACCCCCGGTGACCGGTTTTCCGGTGCAGATATCCATGCCAAGCGAGGTCCCGAAGAGGTTGTATTCGATATCATGGGTAGCGAGTGCATTGCCGGCAAAGAGGACATCGATATACCCTTTCCTGATAATCGCGGCAAGTGCCCGGGCTGCACCGGTGTGGATGATCGCAGGTCCCCCAACAAGTCCGATTTTACCCCCCTTTGCCTTCAGTGCGATCATCTCGGCAGCAACCTTTGCAATAATCGTCTCGCTCGGCCGTTCGGGAGAGACCGTACCATGCATGAACTCGAAATTGGAGAGCTGACGGGGCCGTTCAGGGGGATCCACCCGTACCCCCTCCTCACCCACCACCACATTGTCTCCTTTCTTCAGTTTTGACAGCGGAGTGCACAACGCAGACCTCCCTTTGGGATCGACCACGATCGTGCAGTCCATCTCGATATGTTCAACAGGGATCCATCTCCCCTGGAACTTGACTGAAGTCGGGTGATGGGTGGTGGAATAAAATCCCTTCGGGACGATGCGGTCCCCCTCGGCAGATGCAACGGTAATCTCTTCCTCCTCAAGAAGGTGTGCACCATAACGGTGAATCTCGGAGAGGATGGCCTGGAGCTGTGGTTCAGTATCAGCGTTCACTTTAAGGCGAGCATAGCTCGGGTCTGTCTTCCGCTTGCCTACTTCAAAGATGATAATCTCGAAATTACCCCCTTTGTCCATGATCCGATCAAAGACTTTTGTCATGATACCCGAGTCGATGATATGGCCCTCGAGCTCGACTTCACGGGAGACCTGCATAATAAGTATAATTCGGTGACACTTGCTTATATTATTTCTCCGGTATTCGGGCGAATCAGCCAAAATTGACTCATTCTTATTGATTTTCGGGAATGTTGCCCTTGGAGAGCAGACGAACCCGGTCCAGTTCATCGCGGGTATTGATGTTGAATACCAGGCTCTCCTCTCTCATGAGGATCTGGAGTTCTTCCTGGGGCCGATCCATCAGGTCCCCCCGGAGGATATTGATTCCGGCAGGACACGCGGAAATACCGCTGATGCAGCTCGTGTATGAAGGACGAGAGCCTGCTTTCAGGAATATTTCCTCAGGGATCCATACCGAGCAGGCCTCTTTTCCGGATTGATTATACCGTTCCTCGATCTCATGGATCGTTTTGGAGCGGAGGCAGGGGAGATCGGCGACACAAGTGAAAAAGGGATGCATCACTTCCAGATACGCAGCCGCTTCAGCAATATCTCCGATATAGCCCCCTCCTGATGCCACAAGATAGGGAATCGCACGGGCCCTGCACCAGTTGGAGGTGTAAGGTGTTTTATCTGTCAGGATAACGATGACCTCGTGGCCTTCAGTGTGGAATGCACCGATAACATAGTCGATCATCGGCCTTCCTTTTATGGTGACGAGTGGTTTTTCACCAAGATCGAGCCTTGTTCCACTTCCTCCGGCGAGTATCAGCGCATACATTCACCCATCGCCTCCAGGAGCCGGGCGTTCTCTTCCCGTGTCCTTACCGCTAGCCGTATGGAATCAGGGAGCCCGAATGAATGGCAATCCCTGACTAGAATGCCTTTCCTTGAGAGATCAGTACAGAGCGTTGCAACATCATACGGGAAAGTGAGGAGGAGAAAATTCGTATCTGAGGGATGTATGGTAAGAGGAAGATTGCGAAGGGCTGATATGAGCCATTCGCGTTCTGCCTGAATCCTGGATCGGCACAGTTCAAGCTGGTCAAATTTCTCAAATGCTCTGATCGCATACTCTTCTGCAACCGAATTGACGCTCCAGGGAGGGCGGATGGTCTCTATCCGTGCTATCAGATCAGGGTCCCCAAATCCGTATCCAAACCGGATCCCGGGGACTGAAAAACACTTGGTGAGCGAACGGCAGATAAATAATGCAGAGTCCCTGACATCAGCAACACTCTGGGAGATATCGGACAGTTCGATAAATGCTTCATCAACAAAAAGAATCTCCATATCACAGAGCAGATCCAGGACCGATCTTTTGTTCTGCAGTATTCCGGTCGGATTATTTGGATTGCAGAGAAATCCGGCATCCGCAGGTTGCCCGTCACCTGCGGGGGTAGCTCCCGCCAGGCGTGCAGACAGTTCATACTCGCCAAAGGTCGGATTCCTGATCCGTACCCGATCTCCCCGGGATAATGTCGCAAGGCAGAAGACCCTGATCAGTTCAATGGATCCGTTTCCAACCGCAATCTCGTCAACCGGCCGGTGAAACCTCTCTGCTATGATCTCTTTGAGGCGGAGATACCGGTCATCCGGGTAGCTGGAAAGAATATCACTGGTGAATTCAATGGGTATAGCAGGAGGCCAGGGATTGAGATTCGCGCTGAAATCGATGGCCTTTTCACCAATCTCCTGATAGAACTGTCTGACCCGTCCGCCGTGCACCACTTTTGATGGGAGCTCTCGGTTCACTTCAGATTTCCCTTCAGAAATGGGTGTACCGGGGTATTAAGGTATCCAGAAGGTATTTGAAAGGAAAAGAAAAAGTATATATACTATTGCTGTTTATTTAGGAAACATCTGATCTATGTCAGACTAGCGTTATCTCTCTGACAGACGATTGGCAGACAAATGTCTGACATTTGTCATACATGAGGAGAAGAACAATGCAACGAATCACGCTCAGGCTTCCCGACCATCAGATCGAGATGCTCCAGCATATGGTGGAAGCGGGGGAGTTTCCAACCATCTCTGAAGCAGTAAGGTATGCTGTCCGGCAACTGATTGAGAGGCAAGGGGGGCGTGTCCTCAAAGAGAGTGACCAGGTTTCATTCAAGGTTTAGGAGGGTCAGAAATGCAGAGTATCATCAATGAAGCGCTCAAAAACGCAGAAATTGAGAAGGAACAGAAAAGTCCACAGAATGTGGATGATGACTTCATCGGGCAGCCGCGGATCATGATCATCGGCTGCGGTGGAGCCGGGAACAACACAGTCAACCGTCTCCACCACATGGGAGTTGCCGGCGCGGAGACACTTGCCATCAACACCGACAAGCAGCACCTCGACATGATTCAGGCAGATAAAAGAGTCCTGATCGGCAAATCCCTGACACGGGGACTTGGTGCCGGGGGCTATCCCGATGTCGGGAAGCGTGCCGCAGAGATGGCACGCCCAACCCTTGAAGCACTCCTAGAGAATGCCGACCTTGTGTTCATCACAGCCGGAATGGGAGGAGGGACAGGGACAGGTGCAGCGCCGGTTGTTGCACAGATCGCAAAAGAGCAGGGCGCAATCGTGGTCGGGATGGTCAGTTACCCGTTCCAGGTCGAAAAAGCCAGGCTGATCCGCGCAGAAGAGGGCCTTGAGACCCTCGCTTCCAACTCCGATTCAGTCATCGTGCTCGACAATAACCGGCTGAAGAACTTTGTGCCAAACCTCCCGCTTGGCCAGGCATTCTCGGTTATGGACCAGCTGATTGGGGAGACTGTCAAGGGGATCTCCGAAACGATTACCGAGCCATCGCTCATCAACATCGATTACGCCGATGTTCGTGCGATCATGAGCAAGGGGGGAGTTGCAGTGATGCTGGTAGGAGAGAGCAAGCAGCAGAACAAGGCTGAGAGCGTTGTTCGGGAATGCCTGAGCAACCCGATGCTTGACGTTGACTACCGCGGAGCAACCGGAAGCCTGATCCACATCACCGGTGGAAGTGACCTGACCCTGCAGGATGCCGAAGAGATTGCTACCTCGCTTACCTATGAACTTGACCCGCACGCCGATGTCATCTGGGGTGCCCGTGTCAGGAACGATATGGAGGGCAAGGTACGCGTCATGGCAATCATGACAGGGGTCCAGAGTGGAAAGATTCTTGGAAACCGTGTCTCTTACAAGTCAATTCTTGAGGAGGATGCAAGGAAAAAGGAGGACCCGAAGGCCCCCCAGCTCCCCAGGAACCGCAAGGCACGGGACTTTACGAGCGGAGGTAACTTACTGGAATGGTTCTGATAAAAAACATACCACCTTGATTCACAACTGCCCGGCACATCTGCCACCTTGTGCCGGAATATACCACCATATTATATGCGGAATCGGGTCCTGTGAACCGATTGAATTTTTTACCGGTACAGGAAGAATGACCAAAACTGCCCCGACAATAACCATCCGGCACTTACGCCACCTTGTGCCGGAAGATGCCACCATCATACCCAAGCCAGATCAGGTCCCAGACCTGGTTGACTTGTTTTTCAAGAAAGCCCTGTGGGCCAACGTTCTTCCCTTAGAGCATAGGGACTTCAGGTAAACAGCACCATCTCAGGGTATATCAGTAATCCTACAATGGCTGCACTGGCTGTATTCTGAATGAACTCCTTGTGGATTTTTACCCTTTGCCCTTTTCATTCGGAAATTATTAAATCAGGGGATAACGTGTACTATATAGAAATCCTGAAGGATTATCCCCCGCAGAACCGTCTGCTGTGTGAAGGGTTATTCCGGAATAACAGTTCATGGAAAATCCGGACGAATTCCCTTCTGGTATCGGGAGTCGAACATGATGGACAGACAATTGAACAAAGGCTCGAGCAAAATCGCATTTGCGGTGCATGCTAGCGCCCCGGCACTCGGTCAATGCAAGGATTACTCTTTTACCGTACCTGGCACGAGTGCTGATGAGCATAAGGTATGCGCAGTTGACTGTATCCATATCCGGCAGACCGTTCTTTTCGGAGGATACTCACCCGGCAGTAGTCGAGGGAGGTAGGGCATGTTGAATGAACTGATCGAGAAACGAAAAAAGATTCTTGCCGAGTCTGAACAGCACAAAAACCGCAGAAATGAGCTCAATGCGAATGCCAGCAAATTCGCCCGCGAACGAAACACCCTGAACAACCAGACCCGCGAGTATGTTGAGGAGGCGCAGAAGAACAAAGAACTTCGCGACAAATTCAACAATGAGGTCCAGTCCTTAAAGGACCAGCGGAACGTGATCAATGAACAGGCCAATACCCTGTTTGAAGAGATCGAGGGGTTTAAAAAAGACCACGGCGGGATGAAGAACCGGGGGTTGAAAGAGCTCCAGAAGCAGATTGAACACCTTGAATTCCGGCAGCAGACCGAGGTCATCAGCACCGATAAGGAGCGCGAGCTGATCGAGAAGATCAAGCAGATGAAAGAGACGATGCGTGAGCAGGAGGCCGAACTTGAACAGAACAAGGAAGTCAAGGTAAAAGTCACGACTGCACGCGAGCTCCGCCGCCAGGCCTCTGATATGCATGCAAAGGTGACTGAGATGGCAGAACTTGCCCAGAAACACCATGACCTCATGGTCGAGTTCTATCGGAAAGCTGACAAGTCACGGGAGGACGCCGATGCATCACACCGCAATTTCGTCGAGGCACAGGAGGCAGCTGATGCTGAACACAAGTATTTCATCGCGTGCCAGAAGGAACTACGGGATTACGACAAGGTGATCTCTGGTCTTCGCAAGAAGACAAAGAAGGCCAAGGTCTCCAAAGAGCAGAAGGCGGTCCGGAAAGAGGCCGAACACCTCTTCAAGATGTTCAGGGCTGGGGAGAAACTCACGACCGACGATATTCTCCTCCTCCAGCGCTCAAAACTTATTTAACTTCATTTTTATCCCCGGTAAACCGAAGTAACCATTTAATAGATAGATCGCGATTTCTATTGTGATGCAGACGGGGCGGACACTGGTTCTTTGTGTCGATCGCGACGATGATATCGGATATAAAGGGAATGTCGAGAGCCCCGTCCTCGGCCGGCCCGCATGTCTGAATGCAGCGTATTCACTCGCCCTCGCTGATCCCGAAGACTCCGATGTCAATGCCATCTTCCAGGCCATAAAAATCTACGATGAGCTTGCTGCTGCCGGAGAGAGCGTTGAGATCGCACTCATTGCCGGCGACCATATGCACATGCTCGAGGGTGACAGAAAGATCGGAGCATCCATTGACACCCTTGTTAAGGAGACTGGGGTGGATAACTGTATCGTTGTCACCGATGGGGCGGAAGACGAGTTTGTGATCCCTATCGTCCAGTCCAGGGTCCCTGTCTCAAGTATCAGAAGGGTTATTGTCAGCCAGATGCCGAACCTTGAAGGGACCTACTACCTGATCAAGAAGATCCTGAACGACCCCAAGGTAGCGCGGCTGGTCCTTGTGCCAATCGGCCTTCTGATGCTCTTATGGCCGATTGCCTACCTGGCAGGGAGATCAGAACTGGCCCCGGTCATTGTCGTGGGGGCAATCGGGATTTATCTCCTGTACCGTGGTCTTGGTATCGATGACCTCTTCCGGGGATTTGCCAATGCCCTCCAGACCTCGCTTACCAGAGGCAGGTTCTCCTTCGTCACCTATATTGCGGGAATTCTCCTCGTTATCATAGGGGTAATCCTTGGACTGATGAATATCCTTATTTATTATACGGAGGTAGGGATTCTCCTCTACGTGCTCATCTTCGTATACGGCGCGGTGCTCTGGTTAGCCCTTGCCGGCATCGTGGCTTCTGCCGGCATTATCATCGACAATTTCTTCCATGACCGCCAGAGACTTGCCAAAGTCATCATCTTTCCCTTCTTTATCGGGGCGATAGGCCTGATCACCTACGGGGCAAGCATCTATGCTATTGCAGTAAGCAATGTTCCGGATTTTCCCTTCTCAACCGCCAATGCCATAACCTACATGCTCTATGGCACTGTTGGAGGCCTCATTTGTGCATTTGCAGGGATTGGGATCCAGCACCTTGTAAACCGTTACATGGCAGCCGGTGATAAAGCACCAGAAGTCATTGAGCTCATCTGAAATCCGGACACAATTGTTCTGAGCCAGTCGACCGGATGTACTTTTATTCATCGATAACCGCTAAAGCGGAAAAATTGTGAGTGAGGTCAGGAACTGGAGACGGATGATCCGACTCATTCTTTATTTTTTCATTGAAATTAAATAAAAGTGACATCTTTTATTTGACAAACCGGAGTATCGCGCTGCACTTCTCCCCGGAACAATGATATCCCCAGGAATGACCACATCCCTGTTTCAGCCGATTCCATTGTACAGGCACAGATCATGAGGAGATAACGGAGCCAGGTCCCGCCCGATCAGGTACCCTTCTGGATCGCACCATCCAAAAAAGGAGAGTTTAGACAGTACCGATCGGAAGCTCACGTTGAGAAATATCCGATCCCGTTCGGGATCTCATTCACACGGGCGTACTCCCTTGAGACCTGAGGGGTGGTAATCCTCAATGTGGGAATGAGGACGTTGAAGGAGTGAGAGGGGAACCAGTAGACGCCTCTTCCGTACGAATAGGAGACATCATCCACAACAAGTTCAGCAGAATTGAGGTCGAGATTTTTTACTTCAGCATCCTCGTAATTGAGGACCGTGAGGAGCCGGCTTTTCAGGTCCTGCTTGCCAAGAAGAAGAACGATCACCCGTGTCGGTTCATCAAGGGTATATTTCATATCGATGGTGGCTTTTCCCCCGTCAAGGGTGATATCGACGGCCTCGATGGTAATGTAACCATATTTATCGGTATTTGTTGTTGCGAGGACCGGTACGGTAAGGACGGCCAGAACCACAAGGCACCCTGCAATAGTCCAGCCTTTCATTGATTACTAAGTGTTGTAGAGTGTCTTATATCCTTTCTGGTGGTTACCAGGACTATCCTCCCGGTGCGGCCATTGAACCACACGGTTCTATGACAAAGGTCGTGACGTATACAAAAGCCGGAGGAAAAAGGGTAAATGAATGAGGTTATCTCTGGTTCACAAGAACAATTTCAATGCTGGAAACGTTTGTTTTTCCACTGTCAGTGTCGATAATCTCAGTGGAGGTGATGATCTCTTTCTTGCTCACGTTTTCGAGAAACCGGTTCAGGGCAATCTCAGCCGTGTCAACAGCCCTTGAAATGGCTTTTCCCCGTGCCTTGATCGCGACTTCTGAGGCTCCATTGTTAAACTGGGTTACCACTGCGAGCACATAGTTCATGACCGGCTTGTTTCCGACGAATACTGTATTGTCTTTCAGCATGGATACCACTTCAGAGATATTTTTTGGATGAGATCAGTTCAGCATTCAGTACCGAGGCCCCGGCCGCACCCCGGATGGTGTTATGCCCCATGGCAACGAACCGGATGCCTTCCCGGAGCCTTCCCACCGATACCGTCATCCCGTTCCCGCGGTTGCGATCGAGCCGTGGCTGGGGCCGGTCCGGTTCTTCAAAGTAATGCACCGATTCCTTTGGCTGGGTCGGCAGGCCCTTGATAGGGGGCTTGTAGCCAACGAATGCCTCCTTCACTTTTTCTACCGGTTCCCTGATGTCAGTCCAGATCGCCATGGTATGACCGTCGAGTACGGGGACCCGGTGGCAGCTGGCACTCACGTGATATGGAGCGGAGCGGACCGAGTTCTTCTCGAGCGTGCCCATAATCTTGAGCGTCTCGGTCTCCATCTTCTGCTCTTCCTGGCCGATATAGGGGATGATGTTATCATAGATCCCCATGGCAGGAACTCCTTCAAACCCGGCACCTGATACCGCCTGCATGGTCGCAACCTGGATATTCCGGAATGAAAATCCACGGAGCGGTGCAAGCGCAAGCGTCATGACGATCGTTGAGCAGTTGGGATTGGTGACGATGAACCCATCCCGCCCGTGATCCCGCTGCACATCGATGAGCGCCAGATGATCAGGGTTGATCTCGGGGACAACCAGGGGGATATCCGGCTCCATCCGGTGAGAACTCGCATTGCTGCAGACGGCGAGCCCGGCATTCGCGCACGCAGTCTCTACATCCATTGCGATATCGGCGGGAAGGGCCGAGAAGACAAGATCCACATCTTTCAGGCTGGGCACACTGGTGGGGCTCACCCTTATATCCCCGATGTTGTCCGGGAATGGGACATCAAGACGCCACTTGACGACCTCGCGGTAACGTTTGCCTGCACTCCGTTCGGAAGCCGTCAGTGTTGTCAGTTTGAACCATGGATGCTCAGCCAGGAGCTGAACAAACCTCTGCCCGACTGCTCCTGTAGCACCAAGCACTCCGACATTGATCATAAGTAAAAGCAGTTAGTCAGTCGGAGTAATTAAATCGTGTGTTTTTATTCCATGGTGATGGCCTCTGACGGGCAGACATCAATGCATGTCTCGCAGTCGACACAGAGGTCCTTATCGACTTTTGCCTTCCCATCATTCAGGGCGATTGCCACTGCCGGGCATTCATCAATGCATGTCTCGCAACCAGTACACTTTTCCTTGTCAACAATAGCTGTCATGGTATACCTTACCCGTTTTTTCCAGAAAAAAGAAATATGTTTCGTTCAGGCTATCCTCAATGGTCACTTCAGGTCAAGGACATCTGCCATACTATAGAGGCCGGGCTTCTTTCCGACAACCCAGTGTGCCGCCTTGAGTGCCCCGTGGGCAAAGACTGCCCTGTCATACGCACGGTGCGAGAGATTGATGGTCTCAAAATTGCCGGAAAAGAGTACAGAATGATCGCCAACGATATCGCCTCCCCTGATAACATGAACCCCGATCTCCCTGCCACGTTCCATCATCCCTTCCCGCCCATACTTTTTCTCCCGTGAACCGAGCTCCTCGTCCAGGATCTGGAGGATGGTCTTTGCAGTCCCGCTCGGGGCGTCCTTTTTGTACCGGTGATGTGCCTCAATAACCTCGACGTCATATTCCGGCAGCATCCGGGCGGCTTCCCGGAGCAGTTTCCAGAAGATGTTCACCCCTATTGAGAAGTTGCTCGAGATGACAGCCGGAATGGTTCCCTCAATCGCTTTCGCCATTTCATCGCGTTGCTCCGGAGTGAAGCCAGTCGTCCCCACCACTACGGCAGTCCTGCTCGTTGCGGCTGCCCTGACGTGGCCAACCGTGGCACCCGGCGCAGTAAAATCGATCACTACATCAGGTCTAGCCGAAGCGAGAAGCGAATCGATCATCGCGGCTTCAGTGACGTCCACGCCAAAGAACGAACCGCCACGCAGATCGATCCCTCCAACCAGTTCCATATCGGGTGCTTCGTTTACAAGCCGGCCAACCATTGTGCCCATTCTCCCGAGGGCCCCGCAGACCACCACCTTAATCATAACTGGCAAGGACCTCCCGCAGCCGAGAGGTCTTCTCAATGTCAAGCTCATCAAGGGGCAGTCTGACAGGGCCTGCCGCCATACCGCGGAGTTCAACTGCCTTCTTGACCGGTATCGGGTTGGTATCGATGAACATGGACCGGAACAGCGGCGCAAGTTCATAGTGGATATCGAGGGCTGTCTCAAAGTCTCCCTCGCAGAACGCCTCAAACATGGCGACCATCCGGCCCGGCTCCACATTCGCAGCGACCGATATGACCCCGCTCCCGCCAAGTGCCATGATGGGGAAGGTCAGGTTGTCGTCTCCGGATATGACCTGGAAATCTTCATCCAGTGTCCCCTCAATGATTCGCGAGATCTGGCCGACATCACCGGAGGCTTCCTTGACCCCGACTATATTTGGATGTTTCGCGAGTTCGATCACGAGGTCAGGGGGAAGGTTCTGGCCGGTCCGCCCCGGTACATTGTATACGATGACCGGGATATCCAGATCAGCGAGGAGTGTGTAATGCTTGACGAGCCCGGAACGATTTGGCTTGTTATAATACGGGCTGATAACAAGCACTCCGTCTGCACCAAGGTCCTTTGCTGCCTTGGTGAACCGCACGGCTTCCGCAGTGTTGTTGGAACCGGTGCCTGCAATGACCGGGACCCGTCCATTGACCACATCGATCGTCTTTTCGATAACTGTCTCATGTTCCTCAAAACTGAGCGTTGCTGATTCCCCGGTGGATCCGCACGGGACTATCCCGTGCACACCATTCTCAATAAGAAACTCGATGTTTGACTCGAGACCCGGCAGGTCAAGGTCCATCGAACTGTTTCTCTGAAAAGGGGTAATGACTGCAGGAAGAACTCCCTCGAACATACAAGAGGGTAATCTAGTGTCTTCCTGTATTTATTTTTCTTGTGATGAATCCGGCAACCCGGTTCCGCACCCGCTTGCTCTCGACCGTGGTCACTTCGCTGACGATCTGTTTGTTCTCATCAAAATCCTTGGAGAAACGCGGCCCGTAGCTCGAGAGGATCTCCATCCCGAGTGCCTTTATGTATGTCGGCTTGATTCCCATGCTCTTTTCACCGGTGTGTTCTTCAATAATGCACCGTGATTGCATAAAAATATATGGCAGTTTCCCTAGTGTTCCGGATCACTCCCTCTTTTCCGGCACCATGCGGATCCGGGTGCTGATCCTTCCAATAATGGCTATTACCTCTGCAGGATGTTCTGCAACTATCCGTATCATGGGCTCTTTTCCCAATGCCCCGCGATCGAAGATAACGTCAGGGACCCCGGTGCGACAGCAGAATGCGACACCCCAGTCCATAGTGCGCGTTCCGGGTGGCTCGTTCTCCCGGTCAAAGGAACAGGTCTCAAGAAGGAGATCTTCGATGATCCCGATAATCTCGGGGCTGTACCGGATATTTGCCGCTGATCGCACTTCAGGATCAAACTTCATAACCGTGAGTACGATACGCGCCACGTGATCGCTTGCACCAAAATCCACAGGGCCGACAGGGTGGGGTGAGTTTCCGAGGCGTACTATCCGGCCCTGTACCGCGGCAACGTCTTCCTTATCCCTTGCCTGGGGGAGGGCATAAACGATGTTACTCCCCACTTCAGGGATAAGATCAGCGGCCATGACCTGAATCAGCTCTTTTACGGCATCCTC
>Ga0316622_100002513_pt1 | contig 12730 bp, 17 predicted proteins | sample OWC_Aug_OW2_C1_D_FD_207646 | JGI IMG/M metagenome (GOLD analysis project Ga0316622, IMG submission 207646) | Wetland soil microbial communities from Old Woman Creek delta, Ohio, United States - OWC_Aug_OW2_C1_D5_C | ecosystem: Environmental > Terrestrial > Soil > Wetlands | place: USA: Ohio... | reverse complement strand
GATGCTGCCAGCTGGTGGACCGACCAGCATGACCATGTGCGCTTCTTTGTTGTGCAGCATGGTCATCAGCATTTCCTCCTGTGCCGCGTCTGGGGTGTCGAAGTACTGCACCCCCCAGCGAGGCGTTCCGGTAGACCCCCGATCATCAACATGAACCTGCCACGTAGTGCTGCCCTTCATCGCAGCTCCTTCCAGGGTGGCGGAAGATGATCAAATAGTATGCCACCGCCCCCCAGTTGTCAAGGATCAAGGACCCTGACCCACTTTTGTCCCGACTCCTCACAAGTCATGATGTAGACGCGGTTTCCCCGCTTGTCTGTCTTGCAATCTAACTTAAGATCGTCGGAGATGCGCCGCAGTTCTTCCATGCGCTGCAGCGTCTTCATGTGGGCCTCTTGCTCTTCAGTGAGCCTGTTGCGCAGATAGGCCAGCTCATCTAGGGTTCTGATGACCAGCTCCCAGTAAGCTGGGTCTACCCAGTTGCGCATGTGCCGGTACTGTTCGAGATCTGCTTCATTCATGAGCTGTCCTCAAGTCGAAGTCGTCGTCAGGGTTGACGCACAACTTCATGCTGTCGATGTAACCGAGGAGATCATCGATCTCGTTTAAACAGTCAAGGCACTTCGAGCTTTCCTCTGCGCCGACTGCCAATCGCATGAGGTTGTATGCCTGTTCCAGGCGCAGCTGCTCTTCCAGTAGCTCGCTGACGTTCTTCAACAGGCGTTCGAGTCTGAACAGATTCATGGCGTTACTCCACGTCTACGTCGTTGGGGACTGTGCCTACGATGATGGGCTTCCCAATGAGGATGCGCTGTGCCGCCGCTGCGAGGCGACCTTCAGGGGTGTCGATTGTTTCCAGCTCGCCGCCGCCGACTTCGCGGACCAGCCGCTCGAACTGCTTGCGTGCCGCGTCGAAGCTCTTCCGTCCGGTGGCTTCCTGCAAGTAGATGATCTTGTCTTTCTTCGGCAAGCCCTGGTAGCGGGGATCATTCAGCAGCAGCTCGACGAACTTGATGTCCTCGTCGTGCGCCGTCAGTAAGTCTCCCAGCTTGTAGATCCAGTAGCCCTGGTCCTTTCGCATTTGGACCCGGTGTGAGACCTCCTCGATCATGCGCCCATGGATGTCGAGCCGGTCCTTGGTCAGCCGCATGATGGTGTCAACATGCGCACTGACGTAGTTGGTGCCTCGCGCCTCGAACATCATGTCGAGGTTCATCTCGGCCCCCGTGTTCGTGTTGCCGATCTTCTTGCTGTGCGTCAGGATCACCATGGCGCAGTGATGGCACGCAAGCTTCAGTCGGTTGAACACGCGCTTCATCGTTGTCGAGTCGTTCTCGTTCTCGTCGTGGATGTCCCGGAGCGTGTCGATGAACACCACGTCGGCTAGCTCCTGGGCGCACTGCGACGAAAGCCAGTCGTAGGACGCTTGCTCCAAGATGTTGAACGGGTAGGGTGCCCCCAGTGAGTCGGCCAGCTTGAAGGCATTGACGTTGTGGCCGAACTGCTTGGCAGTGACGAAGCGGAGGTACTGGATCGGGCGCGGCGTATCTACCTGCAAGTAAAGGACTTTGCCATGCCTGCAGACAGGGTAGTCGAACCACTTGTCGATGGCGGGATCGCCAATGCTGATGGCCATATCCATGGCCAGCATCGTTTTGCCGCTCTTGGGTCTGCCGTAGAGGTTGACCACGCCTCCGACCGGCACGATGTTCTGGATGAACCAAGAGTAGGGATCAACAGGCAACTGAAGGTAATCGTCTCCTTTCAGGAACTTGTTGACGTGGACGCCGTGGACGTTCGGACAGTTGGACATGAACGATCTCCTCTATTTCCTACTATACCACACCTCGCCCCGACTTGTCAAGTGGGTAGAGGAGGCCCAAGGCCTATTGACACTATGACAGGGTAGTGCTACACTTAGAGTGTAAGCCAAAGGAGCTTCACATGAACAGAGAGAAAGCCGTCGAACTGCTTCTGGCACATGCACTTAAACTGGAGGGAATCGTCACGGATCTGGACGCCATCGAGGAGAACCTCGAAGAGCGTTTAAACAACGCAGAGTCCGAGTTGGACTACTTCCGAGACTTCGTCAGTGAGCTGGCCACGCTTCTGGACATGGACCCAGACACAGAGATCTTCGACCTCCTCAACAAGGTCGAGGAGCTGATGCACGCTGAGCAGGGTCGAGCGGTTCCTTCCCAGAACCTCGACTACGGGAGCAGGACTGTCAACGGGTATCCGACTTCCCTCTACGACACCTCTTGCTGTGCCGACGACTGCTGCCGCTGCCGAGTGGACGACGCCTTCAGTGAGGACATCGAGTGGTGACGATCAAGCTTGACCGTAGCCGAATTGAGGCACGGCAAGATTGTGAGCTGCTTCGGTACCTGAGCTACCACTACCGTGGGAAAGGGATCGGGCCGCTCGAAATGCCGGGGCCGTTGCTGGCCGGCATCGTCATGCACCAGTGCCTTGATCACCTCACGACTGCTGCTCGCTTGAGCAGTCTGGAAGAGGCATGGCCGCACATTGAACAGTGCCTTGCTGCGTACCGGACAGAGCTGCAGACGTACGGGTACGACGACCACTATGTGCAGGAGCAGTGGTGGTTGCTGACGTGCCTCGTCAAGGGGTTTGCCGTCGTTAGGCTCCCCAACATTCTTCGGGAATACCATATCATTTCGACCGAGCAGGAGTTCGTAACCGAACTGATGCCCGGGCTCGATGTCATGCTCCGGTTGGACGCGGTCGCCCGCCACAAGGGCACCAACCAGCTTGCCATCCTCGACTACAAGACGCTGAAGACCGTGTCTACTGACTGGATGATCCACCATGAGCGGTCCATCCAGACAATGATGTACACCTACCTCCTCGAAGAGTTCTCGGGGGAGTACGTCATGGGCATCCAGTACGAAGGCTTGTGCAAGGGCTACTCTCAGCTCGACACGGCAAAGTCTTCACCCTACCAGGGCCGCGAGATCCAGTTCTCGCCGTTCTGTTACTGCTACGTCGGCAGCAACGGGGCGATTTCGTGGGACTGGAAGTCTGGCCTGTGCCGGCGAGCTTGCTGGGACGTCTTCTCTTCGCCCAAGGACCTCCTACTGGCCATGGGCGACAAGCTCGAAGCGCAGTTCCCAACCATTCCACCTGTCAAGCCGGTGCCTGAGCACTGGGAGCGGTTCAAGCACCAAGTGAGCCGTGCGGAAAAGGCGTTCCTCGACCGGATGGAGTACCTCCGGCCAGAGCATGAACTGGAGGATGCGTTTCTCTTCTTTGAGCAGAACCTGTCGCGCTGCAACAAGTACGGGTTGAAAAGCCGGTGCCCGTTCCTGGGCATCTGCCATCAGTGTGAAGACCCTGATGACCCGTCCGTGTACACACCCCGTGTCCCGCACCATGCTTCAGAACTGGAGTAACCCATGGAGCGGCCGTCAATCAGTTCAATCAACCGAGAGCTGGATGAGTTGGATGCGAGCATCATCACTGAGCTGGACTACTTCTCTCAGTCTAACGTGCAAGTGCCCTACCCAGTCACGCTCTATGCAGGAAACAAGGTGATGGGCATGCTGCTACCAAGTGGTACAATCATCAATCGAGCGCCCACACGGGTGGGTCAGTCGGTCACCTACGACGAGGAAGAGTTTGAGGTGGTGTGGGACGGTGCCGCCGATGTCATGCTCCTGGGCGACCGGGAAACCAAGCATTCGGTGTGGGATGACATCGAGCAGTTCTTCGCCAGGATCGATAACCCGGAAGGGAAGTAACCATGCGCTGGAAACGCAACGAGCACATACTGAAGCTAATCGAATCGGACGCCATCACCGAGAAAGACATCGATCTCATCTATCGGTTGGCGGAAACCATCGAGGCCGAGAAGGAGGGCATGGAGGTTGACCCGGCAGTGAACTCCGGGTTGGTGCTCTACGGCATGGTGCTCTACTCGGCACTCGTCGTCGCACTGGACCACAGAGTCCGCCTCGACGAAATGCTGGTTGTCACCGATCTTGTCCTTGAGACCGTTATGAAGCAGATCGCCGCCCTGTTCCCATGCGACTGCCCTGAATGTACAGGGAAGCTGAAGGAGAGCGAGGGCGAGTGTTCGTCTGCTGAAGAAGTCGAGGAGGACAACGAATTGAAGCGGCTGGACAAGCTGCTCAACGATCTCAAACCAACAAAGAAGGAGTGGCTGAACTAGCATGGCAAAACGATTCGATCTGCTCTACGGCCCTACGGGAGAGGGCAAAACGACAAACATCATTCGTCTCATCATGGAGATGTACAAGGAGACGAAGAAGTCCAGCCGGGTCTACGTTGGAGAAGGTTCCCGCGTCTCCTACGAGGACTCGGGGTTGGTCGAAGCCGGCATCGTCAAGCTGGTAGATTACTCGATCTTCGACTACCCGCTCACCATCCTCAACCGTCTTACGGAAGGATGGGTTCCGGTCGATCCCGACGATCCCAACTCCAAGTGGGTGAAGCTCACCCCGGAAGAGGTGGCCAACACCGCACTGTGGGCGTTCGAGGGGTTGACGGTCGTCGGCGCACTCATCATGGGCGACAAGCCGGGTGGCTTGGCCTATCGGTCGGCCAGGGGCGAGAAGATTGGGCAGGACAGCCCCATCTCGATTCTCGAACCCTCCGGGCTGAAGGTCGGCGGGAATCCGCAGTCCCACTACGGGGTAGCCCAGCGCAACATCGAGGGTCTCCTGACGCGTTCCAAGGCGCTTCCGGGCTTCGTCTTCTGGACGGCCCATGAGCGAGTAGCCGAGGACCAGGGGACCAACATCATCGGCCCCGACGTCATCGGACGGGCGCTCACCCCGGGTGTCATGAAGCAGTTTGGCAACACGCTGCACTGCTGCACCGCCATGAAGGTGGGCAAGAAGACGGACACCATGACGGGGAAAGCCGTCAACACGGTGGAGCGGGAGTACCGCATCTACATCCGGGACCATGGAGACCCGGACGGCATCGTGCAAATGCGCTACAAGGCGACGTGCCGGTGCATCTCCGTCGCCAACACTCTTCCGGAGTACTTCGTTGGGAAGGAACCGGGGGACAACATCGTCGAGTTCTACAAGGCCTACGCCATCGCTGCACGCAAGTGGACAGCGCAGCATCTTGCAGTGGGGGCTTGACAGACTCGGCGGGCTATGCTAGTATAAGATAGTGGTCCTGAGGAGGACACGCAATGAACACTGAATCGTTGACGTCGGTTGCAGATCTTCACTTGGAAGACGCCCTCGAAGTCGGTGCTGACTACCCAGAGCAGTCGGCCCCGGCGGCAATCATCCCCGGCAACTACGTAGTGAAGATCGAGAAGATCTCCTACCGTACCAGCGGGGATGGCAAGTTCATTCTCCACAAGGGGCAGTACCCGGTCCTGCGAATCGAGGCCATCAAGGTGCTGTCGGATGACCCGGTCGTCGATGGCCGAGTCCTCTACGTGTGGCAGGATGTCTCGTCCGTACCCTTCACGCGCCCCGGCAGTGACAAGCTGGCCTCGCAGGCCGCAGACCTTCTGCACGCCATGGACCCGGCCATTCAGGCCCACGGCACCAAGGAAGTCCTGCTGAGCATCGAGCAGCTCGTCGCCTCCGGCGTGACCATGCAGGTCCGCATCGACTGGCAGGGTTACGATGGCGACTACGTGAAGGCGAAGTTCGCTGAGGCGGGCGGCAAGGAGTACTTGACCCCCGACGCAGTGAACAACATCTACGACACCGCTCGGGTGAAGGGGTTCAAGAAGATCGCCCAGGAGAACGCCCTGCGCGGCGGGAACTCCAAGTTCACCCATTTGTGGAGGGGGCCGAGTGGCTCCATCGTCGAGGCCAAGCCGTTCATCTCGCGGTTCCACAAGGCAACCGACGTGGTCAACCTTGGGCCGGCGAAGGAGTTCGTCGAAGACATTCCCTTCTAAACCGTAAGGGTGGCGGGGTCCTTACCCTGAGGGGGGACCGCCCCAGCCACCGTCCCGAAAGAGTCCTCCCTCAGTGGCTCCGAGTTAGGGGAAGCAGACTGGTCACCTGCTTCCCCGCTTTTTTTTCTGCTGACCCAGTTGACAAGGTAGGTACACCCTATGAGATACTGTTACATCGGAGACTAGCCCTGTACCACATACGAGGACAACACTATGAACAGCATGACAACGGCCCTGGAAGCACTTCGGAAGGAACTGGCCGACACACGGCACCGTGAGAAGGTCATCGAGGACACGATCCGCCACTTGGAGCACACCCTGCAGCTGGTTGCGCCGGCTGATTCCAAGGTGTCGGACGAGTTCGCTGGCCTTTCTATCGCCGCTGCGGCCAAGCGGTTCCTGATGAAGAAGGGCAGAGGCGCAACGACACGGGAGATCGCGGATGGCTTGCGAGCAAATGGCATCACGACGACGAGCCGGAACTTCCCCATGACCGTCTATGCTATCCTGAGGGAGTCGCAGGGTTTCGAGCGAACGAATGGTGGAGAGTGGACGCTGATGTCGTAGGCTAGCGCGTGCAAAATCTGTATCGGCGGGGAGACTTCTTTTGGGTCCGGTTCTCTTACAAAGGCCGGAAGCTGCACCAGTCGACCAAGGAGACAACCACAACCAGAGCAAAGATTCGGTGCGAAGAGCTGATCCGCGAGTTCAAGGATCAGGTTGAACATCGGGGTCCTCGACGGAAGTGGACGGTCGGAGAGTGGTGGGAACGCTACGAGAAGCTGTATACGTCGCAGAAACGCGCAGGCTGGCGTGACCAGCAGTGCGTCGATCCCTTCCTGGCGGTCTACGAACGCTGGGACATCGACGACGTCACCCGCACCGAGTGCATCAACTATCTCCACGAACGGCAGGCCCAGGGACTGAAGAACCCGAGTGTGAATCGAGAGCGTGGGTTCTTGCAAGCCCTGTTCGAGCGGGCTGTGGAGGAGGAGGTTCTTAAGGCCAATCCATGGAAGGGGATTCCACGGTTGGAGGAAACGCCCCGGGAAAGAGTCTTGACCTATGACGAAGAGAGCGAACTTAGACGACACTGTACCCCTACGATGGACCGGTGGCTGACTTACATGTTGGGCACCGGTCTTCGCATTGTCGAAGCGTGCGCTGTGGCCCCACGCGACGTCCACTTCGAGGAGAACTACCTGACCGTCCCGGCTGACGTGGCTAAGAATGGCCTGAGCCGGGACGTGCCCTTGTACCCGGCTGTCAAGCGGGCCATCGAGGAGCAGATCATCGCCACTGCCACCAAGCCGGCGAAGCACGGGGGCCGGTTGTGGAACGCCATCCCGCAGAACTATCGCAAGGAGCTGGCCATCCTGTGCAAGAAGGCTGGGATCCCCTTGATCTCCCCCCACACCTTGCGCCATACCTTCGGTACCCGCTTCATCGAGAACGGCGGCGACGTTCACACCCTGGCGAAGGTCATGGGCCACTCGTCGGTGAACGTCACGATCAAGAACTACGTCCATGAGCGGCGGGAGCCTATGATTGGCCGCACACTGGCCGTAGATGTTCTGACCCCTCCTGTACCAAAATCTGTACCGTTGCAGCCGTAACCAACTGAAAAAAGCCCGTCGTTATTGGGTTTTTCGCGCCCCACAGGACGCCCAAGGCAGGTGCGCTACCAGGCTGCGCTACGCCCCGACCGGCCCAGTTTATTGGGCTTTTTGCTTCCCACCCCTTGGCGAGGGGCAGAGGATTTGCCGCCGAATTACGAGTCCCGGTGTACCGTTTTGCGTACCATAGGTTCCGAGCCTATTCTCCCTACTTGACAGTCCGATAGGTCTTGTGATACTATCGATAGTAGGGAGCGTATGCATTGGCCCAGATCCTTCTGCTGACCGGCACCGCACAGGAAGCTGAGCACTACATGGTCCGCCGGCTCATCAAGCGAGCGGGCCTGGACCCCACCCTGTTCGACGTGCAGTCGGTCCAAGCCTGCCAGCGTGCCTCGATCAGTATCTTTCAGCTTATCAAAGAGTGCAACTACACCGTTGTCATTGCCTGCGGTGACTGGGCGCTCTCGCAGTTCTTTGCCAAGACGGCAGAGCTGGGGAAGCCCGACGCCTTGAAGTGGATGGGCCGGGTCTTCCATCCCGAGGGGCGCAACTTCATTGTCCTGCCCTGCCTGCTGCCGTCCGCCCTGCTGAACCGCAAGGCCGCGCACTCTGATGACGCGGCAGACCTCTTTGGAGCCGACATCGACAAGAAGAAGGGGCTGCACAACCCGCCGCGTTACCAGTGGGTGGCGTGCCGGGTGCTCCGGCGTGCGGTCGAGCTGCTGACCAAGGAACCCGCCGTGCAAGCGATGTGCTTGTTGGAGGACCCAGCGACAGGAACGTTCCGGGCCTATGTCGACGAGTTCTTCGCCCAGCTTGGCCCGAACACCGTCTTGGCCTGGGACATCGAGACGCCCTACGCCCGGGGCAAGGAACGCGACGAGGATGTGCTGAAGGAAGGGCAGACCAACGTCACCAACTCCACCATCCTGCGCATCTCATTCTGCTACGACGGGATCACCGCCGTGTCTGTCCCGTGGGCCGGCGAGTACCTTGACGACATCAAGCGGCTACTGGCGGCACCCTGTCCGCACGCTGGCTGGAACAACGCCAACTTCGACGTGCCGCTGGTGCGTTTAAACGGCTGCACAGTGGGCGGGCCGATCTGGGACTTCATGGACGGCTGGCATCTGCTGCAGCCCGACCTCGACCGCAATCTGGAGTTCGTCTCGGCCTACTACACCAACCTGCTCCCGTGGAAGCACTTGGCTGATGTCGAGGAGTACAAGGCCCGGTACTCGGCCATCGATTCCTTTGCCACCTACCACTGCGCCGTGGGCATCGTGCGGAACCTGCGCGAGGTCGGCTTGTGGAACCGCTTCCTCGAAGAGATGGAGCTGAAGGAGCTGCTGTTCGAGGCGGGGCAGCGGGGCAATCTCATTGACGTCGAGGCGCAGAACGCTCTTGAGGTCGAGCTGGTCGCCCTCTTGCGGGCCAAGCTCTTGGAGGTGCAGCACTGCATTCCTCTGCAGTTCCACCGGCACAAGATCTACAAGCGGCTTCCCAAGAACGCTAAGGGCAAGTGGCGTGAGATCGTCACAACCAAGGCGGTCAAGTCGTGCAGCCAGTGCGGCAAGGCGAGCGTCAACAAGCGCCACAAGTGCCCCTTGGGCATGGTCTGGACGTTCGTCGAAACCTCACGCACGGTTCCCGGCTACTACCAAGAGACCCCGGAGGATGACTGCACCCTCGACGAATTGAAGAAGTGGTTGAAGGACAACGGGTTCAACCCCAACTCGGCCAAGCAGCTCATCCGGTACATGCGGATGAACGACCACCCGGTGGGGCAGAACTTCAAGACGGGGAACGACGAGGCGAATGCGCTCCAGCTCCTGAAGCTGAAGAAGAAGTTCGGCGCAGACCATCCGATCTACGGCTTGACGCTGGAGATTCACAAGATCCAGAAGGCGCTTAGCACCTACGTTATCGGCCTGAAGCCTGACGCGAACGGGCTGATTCACACCGAGTACGTGAACTCGCCCTCCACTTGGCGGCTGGGCTCGCGCAACGTCAACATGCAGAACCAGGGCAAGCGTGAGACCAACCCCTATGCCAAGAAGGCGCGGAAGACTATCATCGCCCGCCCCGGACACGTCTTCGTCCAAGCCGACTCTGCCTCAATCGAAGCGGTGTTTACCGGGTACTTCATGGGGGACGCCAACTACATCGAGATCGCCCGCAAGTCTATCCACGGGTACGCCGTGTGCAAGAAGCTAGGGATCGACTTCACTGATGAGAACGTGGACATGGTGAAGGAGAAGCACACCAAGCTGTACAACGGGTTCAAGCGGGTCAACCATATGACTAACTACGGGGGCACTCCCTACATGATGCACATGGGAGACCCCGACCTGTTCCCCACCCTGAAGGCGGCGCGGGAGTTCCAAGACTTCCTCTTCGAGGTCCTACCCGAGCTACCACGCTGGCATGAGGAGATCCGCACCCAGGCCCGCAAGGAAGGCTACCTCGTCAATCCGTGGGGGCTACGGCACCCCTTCTACGACGTGTTTACCTACAAGGTGGATGAGAACAAGCAGCTCATCTACGAGCAGGGAAAGCCCATCATCACCCCGGGCCACGATTACAAGCGTGTAGTGGCGTTCAAGCCACAGTCGGCTGCGGGGTTTTTCATGCGCGACAACCTGCTGCGGTTAGGCAAGACAGCCGCTAGGGCGTGGATGTGTGCGAACGTCAGCGTCCACGATGGGTACTGCCTCGAAGTCCCCGAGGACAGGGTGGAGGAAGCCATCGAGTTGCTCGTTACGATTCTCACGCGTCCCATCTCTGAGATGGGCGGGCTCCGGGTGGGGTGCGACGTCGAGGTGGGCACCAACTGGGGCGAAATGAAGAAGGTTAGGACAGTCGCCGTCAACTAAGCGAGGTGGAGTATGGGTATGTTCGATGAGATCACCTGGGGCAAGCGGATCTTCCAGACGAAGGACCTTGATTGCGTCATGGACGACTACGCCATCACGGGCAATGGTCACTTGCCGGCGTTGTTGCTCCGGCGCAACACGGTGTTTCATCCCGACGTCTTCGAGGAGAACACCTTCCTTGGGCACACTTGGCGGCACGAAAAAGTGAAGTGCTACGAGTGGCGCTACACACACTTCACCGGTCAGTTTCGGATGTACGGCTACAAGGAGGAGGATCCGGAGCCGGCACCTGAGGCTGACCGGGAGTGGCAGGACTTTCTGGTCACCGTGCAGAACGGGGTAGTTACGTCCGTTGAGGACGTGACGGGCAAGGACATTGCTGACGGCCGTCTTGTAACGTCTGGTGAAGTGGCTTACCGGACGTACCCCGAAGACGCAGACGAACTAGAGGAGTGAGCGATGCGCATTCGTATTCACGGCGCGACACCACGAAACGGTGGAAGCGGCGACAACATCTGCAAACGCTGCAAGTACGCAGTCATCACACGGCAGGATCACGGTGAGCCTACCGTCTACTGTTCTGTGACTGAGCAGCAAATGCCACCGAACTTGGTGGACTGCAACCGGTTTGAGGATGCGAATGCCACGTCACTCTACCGCATGGAACAAATGGCATGGGAAGTCAAGCTTGACAAGAACGGTCGGCCGGCAGGATTCCTCTCGCCCGAGGAGTACCAGAAGCTAGTGGACGCCGGCAAGATCGAGGACAAGAAGGGTGACATCGATCTCGATCTCTGATTTCCTTGACACCCTCGCCCCCCTATGCTATACTATCAATAGGAGACAATACCTCATGAACATCTATCGAGCGTTCGTTGAACCGGTCATGAAGGGCGTAGATGACAACCCCGCGCCGGTTCCTGAGCTGGGTATGCAGTTCGTCATCGTAGCCGAGAACTCGTCGAAGGCGACCAAGATGATGGTCGAGCACTTCAAGTCGCTGGCTGCACATGGCACTGCCATCCTTGGCGTCGAGGTCAAGGAGTTCAACTTCATGGTGGGCGACACCCTGGGTGACCCCGAGTGCGGACAGCCGGCGGTTGTCGTCCTGAAGTAGGGAGGGCAGCATGATCCGGGAAGCCTTCGTAGTGCTCTTTACCATGGTGGGGGCGCTACTCTTCCTTGCAGGAAGCGGTGTTCTGGTATACCTGGGCATCGAGCGGCTGTGGCCTGCCATCATGCATGTCTACAACAACTTTGGATCGGGGGGCCTTGCCTGCGTTGCACTCCTAGTCGGCATGCTGTCCTTCTGGGTAGGTGACCTCCTGTTTGGAGGTTGATCATGATTCGCATTGGTCTGGACTTAGACGGCTGCTTCAGCGACTTCAACACGCGCCTGCTCCAGGAGCTGAACAAGCACACCGGAATGAGCAAGGAGTTTCCCCTGGGCGAACCATCCATGTGGTGGTACCCAACCGAGGAACTCGGGTTCACGCAGGGTCAGCTCGATGAGGTCCTCGACTACATCCAGGCGAACCCCGGGTGGTGGGCATGGCTACCCCGGTACCCGTTCACCTTCGATGTACTGCATGAGCTAGCCACCCTCCAGAAGAACGGCAAAGTCGAGGTCTACTTCATTACCGCTCGTCCGGGCGACATTGAGGGGCCGACGACCGAGTGGTTGCGCCAGAACGGGTTCTCCGTCAACACCCGCAACAACACCCCGATCCGGATCATTCAGTCCGACCGGAAGGGGCTGGTTGCGGCTGGGCTGCGCCTCATGTTCTTCATCGAGGACAACACAGACAATGCCCTCGACATCCTGACAACGACCTCCCAGTATGCGGACTGCGGGACAATAGGGACAGTTGGTCGGCTGGACAAACTGGACAAGCACGCGACTCCCACGATGGTCCTGCTGATTGACCACCTGTACAACCGGGATGCACGGCTGGACAACCACCCCAACCTTGAGCGTTTAAACAATGTGGGACAGGCGCTGCCCTACATCTTGGGGGCGATCTATGCGTGAGTTTGCCACTGGGGCAACCAGAGACGACGACACCGACAAGCCAGAGTACGGCGGGTTTCTGTCACCCACAGTGCTGCACCGTTTCGGCTTGTACATGCTCAAGCACCAGCTGCAGGCAGATGGCAAGCGCAGGAACTCAGACAACTGGAAGAAGGGTATTCCGGTTCGAGCGTACTACGAGTCGCTGCTTCGCCACGTTGTGGACCTGGGGCTGCATATGGAAGACCGCCCCGACCTCGCCCGCGACTCGGATGCGCAGGAGATCTTGTGTGCCATCCTGTTC